>Ga0065711_1051556_pt1 | contig 10334 bp, 7 predicted proteins | sample Hoacrofraction12_FD_59098 | JGI IMG/M metagenome (GOLD analysis project Ga0065711, IMG submission 59098) | Hoatzin crop microbial communities from Cojedes, Venezuela - Epithelial fraction 12 v2 (version 2) | ecosystem: Host-associated > Birds > Digestive system > Esophagus > Crop | place...
CTCCTTCTCTGGAGATATTCAAGACCCGCCTGGATGCGGTCCTGTGCAGCCTGCTGTAGGTGACCCTGCTTCGGCAGGAGGGTTGGACTAGATGACCCACAGAGGTCCCTTCCAACCCAGACCATTCTGTGATTCTGTATGTCAGAAACCAAACACATTAGTTAGAAAACAGGTATAAGCAACAGCACAACATTCCTCTACCTAATGTGATTAAAGTGCTCATCTCTAACCTCACAGCACCATTCACGTCCTCCAGCCCATTGGCCTGGAACACTGCAATGCTTTCTTTATGGTATCACACACAAAAAACACTGCAGTCCTTTAATAAAACTACCCTCCAAATTATTTTGGGGTGAAATTCAAGGCAGTGAATCTAATTAGCCAATCTGTTGTTGATCTAGGCTGTTCAACAGACCATTTCAGCTATGCCCATCTAATTTTCTGCCTCCTCCCTTTGTTTCAATGCATAATCCAGTTATTCAGTAGGAATTTTTGTGCTGGTTTTGGCTGGGATAGAGTAAATTTTCTTCACAGTAGCTGGTCAGGGACTATGTTTTGGGTCTGTGCTGGAAACGTTGATAATACATGGATGTTTTAGTTACTGCTGAGCAGTGCTTACACAGAGCCAAGGCCTTTTCTGCTCCTCACACTGCCCCACCAGCTATTAGACTGGGGATGCACAAGGAGCTGGGAGGGGACACAGACAGGACAACTGTCCCCAGCTGACCGAAGGGATATTCCATGCCATACAATGTCATGCTCAACATAGAAAGCTGGGGGAAGAAGAAGGAAGAAAGGCAAAACACACACATTCAGAGTGATGGTGTTTGCCTTCCCAAGTAATGGCTACGTGTGATGGAGCCCTGCTTTCCTGGAGATGGCTGAACACCTGCCTGTCAATGGGAAGTAGTGAATAAGCATCTTGTTTTGCTTTGCTTGTGTGCATGGCTTTTCCTTTACCTATTAAACTGTCTTTATCTCCACCCATGAGTTTTCTCGCTTTTGCTCTTCTGATTCTCTCCCCAGTCCCACTGGGGAAGAGTGACCGAGCAGCTGTGTGGAGCTTAGTTGCTGGCTGGGGTTAAACCATGACAGTTTTGTAGGTACAATTGCTATGCGATCCCTATGATTGCAGAAGCAGTCTTTCTTTTCTAGCTTGATTGCTTTCTCTCTTTGCTCTACTGTCCTTTACATAGCTATAAGAGTACAAATGAGTGAAAAAATAAGACCTGTTTCACTGTTACAATTTACATTTGAGGACAGCTTTATAGATTATGTGAATGAATTTGAAAATTGAATAAAATTGAGTGTGTTTTTTTCTACAAGAAGACTGAGTCCCCAGAACAACACAAGGGATCATTCGCCAGTTGACGTAGCAAGTCAGACCCATAGTAAAGACAGGACCTCAGATGCAAACCTTCATACAACTGCGAGACTGATTTTCCAAAAGTAGATTCTCATGCCTGTTGCAAAATCAAATGAACAAGAGCAACAAAAAGATAAGGTCTTTTGCTTTCTCTCAAATTGAATTCTTGCAATAACTAATCATTTTTGAAAGTCTTAACACAGTTTCTACTGCAGTTGTTAGATAACACTCTGTCCCTTACAGCATGAATTCCAGTGTGGCATATGAGAAGCAGGCAAAGATGCAAGAGCATATATTGTAAAAGATACAGTTGATGGGGATGTGAAGGCAGAGGCATTTTCATGTGATCTCGAGTAGTACCAACATTACTCACTGGAATATAAACAGATATCTTCCGTACTAATAATAAAAGTTCGAGATGTTTCTGTTCAAAAAAAACAAATATGTAAGATGGAATTTCCTCATGTATAACATCTGGTAAAAATAACCACTGAGCTCCTCTGTTGCTGTGCAGCCCAGAACACATCAAAAAGACCCAAGAGTACAGTCCTTGCACAACCAGCTCCTGCAGCAGTAGGATCAAAGAAAGGACCAACAGTCAAACTGAGCTTCACAAACATTTGTCCTGTTAAAAGCAATTGGCTGGCTAAGCACCATAGCATCACCCTTACTAATGACTCCATTCACAAAATGATGAAGCATCCCAACAGCCCAGCAAAATATCAGATAAAGATATAGACGTTTGCAAGTGTACTTTATCTAACACTAAAAAAACCCCCCAACCAAAGCACTTAGCAACCTCGAGAATCTTTCATAATGTAAATATTCCATAGACAGCATCATTGCAAATGCATTTTTAAAGAATAATATAACTCTGGCTTTGCAGCAAAGAGGACTCTGGCAAGTAATTTACAGTTCCTGCAGTGCTATATAGTCTGTGTCCCTCTTAAGTAATGGCAATATAAGATGTTTGTTCTTTCCTATGTATCTGTCTACTCAAAGTGAAGAAGTCTGTAATATAGCAGCTATGAGAGATCTGTAAACTATACAACGTGTATTTTGGGAGGTCAGGTGCTGCTCTAGTGCACTGCTCTAGTGCAATATTAACTTGAATAAACCCAATTTTTTTATTATGAATTATGATATTGTTTCACAGCAGTGAGGGTCAGTTTTATACTCTCAGTTATGTGAAATTGCTTTTCTTTTTTTAAAAGACATTAGGAAGTTTCAAAAGCTCTAATAGAAATGAACAGTAGATTAGCTGTTGAAGACTGACTAACTGATCTTCAAGACTGGCAACAGAAAGGCACGAACGGCTCAGGGTATCCATGTTGTACTCAAAACATCCTGAAGATAAAAGGATGCAGCATCTTTTATTTTAGTGAAGGACTGGCAGTTAATATTCAAATAAAAAGCTCTAATAATCTTGTTCTTTCACATTACCTAAACTGAAGTCAAATGATGACCTTGCCGTAGGACATATGTAACATTCTTTTTTTCTAAGATGAAAATAGTATTGCCAGATTTTGTTTCCAGAAGAGAATGAACAGTAAGTGCTGAAATCCTTCCTGGTCTACACATGTGAAATAAAGTAGGTCAGAAAGCAGTCAATGTTAAAGCCTTTCAGGAAAGCTACCAGCAAATGAAATATGTGGGAAGGGAAGAAGTGGGCCTGTGATTTCTCATCTATGCAGTGTTCCAAATGTGTAGGCTGCTGTTTAAGGCAGAACTGAGACAAGCAGCTACTTAGGAATCAACTTCACAGCCATGTGCCTTTTGAAGACCAGTCCTCAGATCAAAACCAAGAACAAGAAAACTGAAATAGCTGCTCACAGAGCCAAGACTGCACTCTGCTTCAGCCTCCTGCACTGTCCTTCAGCCAATGTGTAAGAGAGAGGGCAGAAGTGTGAGGGACCCACGCAAGTGGCTCTCACTTTGTGCTCCCTCCTAGGTACATCAAGGTACGTTGTCACAGTTTCCTTTCTGCTAACTGATTTGACGTTGATTGCACCTGCCTGACCTGAGCTGCATCCCACCACCATGCTGCACCTTTCCGTCAAGTAAACAGAGCAAGAGAAGAGCCTGTGGCACTGCTCTTCAGCTACAGATTTACAATCCAACAGGGTCCTGTTGAAGAGCACACTGTCCTACTGTGAGACACTGTGATCCCAGTACTCTTATACAATTTTCTTTTTGAGCTTGTACATGATTTGATTTCCATCAGCCTGGAGTAACCTCAGAGTGGCACTAGAGCCTGCTGAGCCATGAGCTTGCTGATGGTCAGGATGTTGTGCCGGAGAGTGATTACATTTATCTGTAGAAAAGTAGTTCTGCAGCAAGGAGAAAAACCTTTGTTCATCTGCACCACATGGTGACTGAAGAAAAAGCAATCATGTTACTTGGCTTGTCACTTCTCCAGACTGCACAAGTGTAAGATTCCCCAGTCATTATCACATCCTAAACTCCCAACAGTGCAAAAAGTTCTGACTTTCTTTTTTGCATAGAGGAAAGACACACCTCCTACCCTGCACCATTCTACATTACAAAGCAGTTTTGGGGAAGTTATAGCACCATTTCTTGTCATCCACTCAGCCATGCAAATTTTTCTTTTGGATTTAAACTTCCTTTGAAGGCTTCTTTTTTTTTTAATTTTTATTTTAAGGATAAAAGGTGTTTAAAGAACCAAATAAAAATCCCACAATCCTTTTAGATCAATACTCTCAAGGCTGGCCAAAGTCCAATTAGATTCAGAGCGCCATTTGTTTCCCTTCTTTGCATCCAGAAAATCCAGAGAAGTTACAATAATATCAAGATGTTTCCTCTCAAAATAAACAAATATAATTTAGTCACTAGGCCTCATTTTGTTCAGTGCACATCTCTGTTATGTGTGACCCCTCCCAGGCTGCCTACTCAAATTATCCATTGAAGGAGCAAGGGTATTAAAATGCTGAGTTTTTGTATGTTCCCCAAATCCTGCAGCTCAGAAAAACTCACAGCACACAGGCAAAATAAAAGCCAAATACAAAGCGCACATCTGGCAGTTGCCAGGAAAAGTCAGCTTCTTGTGTTGCTATTCTTGTGTCCTCCTTGGACAGTCATTTCTAGATTAAGTAGCCACTACACCAAAACTGAAGCCCGTTCTAAGAGCTCAGTGATACTGTCATATAGGCTTAAGTGATATTTTTTGTTCAGTGAATGCCATAGTGTTAGTAACCTAGAATACCTGGGATCTCTCTTGGTTCTCTATGATCTTGGACATGTCCCTAGTCACCCTGGTGATAGTTTCCCTACACTATTTAGACTGTAAGTCCTCTTCGAGGAAGGTCCTGTCCCATGACAAATTTGCACAGGGGCCAGTCCAGAAGAACTCCATCTCTACAAAATGCTGACAATCCTCTCTGACTGAAGGATTTAAGCATCTGGTTTAAAGGTACATAAGTGAGACTTCAGCTTTCAGGTTACTGATGATGTCAGAGTGGAAGAACAGAGGGTTTTTTTTAACATTAATATACAAGAGTGGAAGGCTGGGCTGAAACAAGGAGATGGCATCCTGGCAGGCTCCCCATAGGAGGAATACTCCAAGTAAGCTACAGTACTGCCATATCTCCCACTCAGTAGGTGTGATGGGGGATGACAGAAGGCATAAGAAGGAAGGAAGGAAGGAATGAAGATCAAGAAAGTTGAGCTGAGTCTCTCACACTGAATGTATCAGACTTAACGAGTGTCAGTGTAGTTGGCAGTCTGCATGACACCAGATGCTGTAATACTAGGACTATTGTTTTCACCAGCTTAGACCAATCTAACTGGATTGAATGTGTATCATTGTCTCTTTCCACAAGCTGAAGACCTGACCTGCCCTTACCTAACCAGACCAGAAAAAGAACTGTGAGAAGAATGTAGCTCTCAAAGAACGAATTTACGGATTTAAATGCATTACATGGGCACATCTTTGCACACAGACGAATTCAGCGGGCCTGATTTCTCACTTTCCCAAACTGTAAATGCTGTAGCTGCACTTCTATAAAGCCAGAAGAAGTGGAAATCAGAAGAGTCAAACAAGTCGCGTCCATTTGGCATTTGCATTTCTTTTCTCTGACTTCCCTGAAAGCAAAGCAGCTTTGTCGGACTACGGTCTCCGACCATAGCAGTTAGCGAAACAGGAGGCGAACATACTCTGCTTGGTGGGCAGTCTGTGGTTGCCATCTGGTGGCTAAATAGAAATAGTACAGGAAAATAAGGAAATGCTCCTGTCTCTCGGCCACGCTTTCTCAACAGCATTTTTAAAGTACGTGCTTGTATTATCACGGTTTTCTTTTGTTGCAGCGTTAGTAACATGTATAAGGTATTCCAAGATTCATTGCTTATATATGCAAGCTCTTAAAAATGTAATTTTCCTCTTTTACCTCTTGCTTCCAGAAATCTTCAGTTATTGTGTTCTCCTTTACTCTCCCTCATGAAACTTTAAAAAGACTTAAAAGTAGTTGCACGTAGAAGAGCAAGAGATTCTCATGTGGTCCTCATCCATCATCTAGTAGAACACCAACCCTACAGACATTGCCAACCCCATCACCCCTGTACCAGCACATCAGCAGGTCCTGTAAAATCCAGAATCCAGACAATATTGTTCGACAGTAGCAGATGGTGTTGATTGATTGTGATGTCCAGGAAGCTGATACTCAGGAAGCCAAGAGTGTCAGGAGAGGGACTCATGATATGGACACTGTGAGGAAAGCTAGTGACCGAGGTGTGATGTTGGTCAGGATGCAATTCTATTGAGTTAATGTAGGAGAGATGGTTTACTTCCATTTTCCTCTCAAAACAATTAAAGCAATTTAAGGCTGTTTCATTTATATTTTCAAGATACCAATATATAAGTTTTCCATTCATTCTCCCCAGCTTCCTTGTTTCTATGCTGTCTCTTCAAATAACTGGGGCTTGTTCCAACAGAAGAATAAGTTGCTATTGGCAACATTTCTTTTTTACATCCCCTCTGTAGGACTGTCTAAAGGATTCACCCTGTGGGTTCAGAATGTAGAACAATTCCTCCAAGGACTCAATGAAACATTATAGTAAGTCAGACTGCCTTTATTTAAGCTTTTCAAGCGAGGAAGAAATGATTACACATCTTGGTAAAATACTCATATAAAACCTTCAGTCAAGTATGTAGGGTTACAGTGTCATATTCCACATGCATGCCTACATAAGCATAGCACCAGACCACCTGAGGCTGTAGGGGCTCCTATAACATAAATTAATAATACAGCATATGAAATCTCACATGCGTTCTACAGAAAACTAATGTAATTTTATTCAGATGATCCCAAATACAGGTTCGGCTGCAGAATACAGCCAACCTTTGCAGCTCCTTCTTAGCACTCAAGAAAGACCCAATAAGTTCTTATAAACTTGTTTGTTTTAGTAGTCTTTTAGCAACAAAACCTAAAGTTTACATCAATTTCACTGGCCATCAGCAGCTGCTGAAGGCCAAGAACCTGTGAGTTAAACACCGTAACACTAAATGCTTTGACAGAGCAGAGTTCTGTGTCACCAGTAAGATTCAGGCAGGACATACTCAACTGATTGCCATCTGTGCCTACTGTCATACATCCTTTCACTTCAGTGTTCCACTATGGAGGTGTAGTAAACGTGTTCAGTTTGCATGTCTCGCATAGTGATTGAAGCATTTGTGAGGAGACCTTTTTCTGTAATAATGAAATACTGCAATGAAAATAAACCACGACATGAATGGGACCTGCCCTCTCGTGCCTGTCATTCACATACAAAGAAACAAAAAAGTAGACATGGCACATCTCCTCAGAATGACCATTTTCATTGACCTCATACTTGAAGACTGAAAGATAGATGTAATTTTAACTGAACCAAAGAGGTGTTGGAATTATTGAAGTATCCCTTAACAAGACAAGAAGGAAAGGCATTTATAACTGAAGTAATTTATCTTGTAGTGACGGAGGCAAGAAGTGGATCCCACAGATCCAATTTCATTTGCCCTGAAAACTGCCAGACTCTCATTTCAATCAATTTAGTTTAGAGCTTCTTTCAAGCTCCGCTAGAATGCTGCATTTTCAACACAAAAAAGGCTCAGTAGAAGAGGGCTTTCCTTATATCACTGGGTAGGACAGCCAACGTGACTGAATTCCTGAAGTGAATTTCTTTCTTCAAACAATATAAAATTCACTGACTGAATGTGGGGAAACAGATGTTAGCACTTCCTTTTCAGGTAGAGTTTCAGAGCGCTGAGGACTTCTCTTTAGAGTTCAGGACAGGAGAAAGCATTTTTCTCCTTACACTGCAGGACTTTCACAAGAGTTATTTTAAAGAGTTGTTTATTTCTTGCCTTGTCTTTGTTCAGCTTCTGTCTTTAATCTGAACTCTGTCCTTTGCTCATTTTTTTTCTACAGCTGCATATCCTTTTATTGCTCTCTCAATTGCTTTTTTTATCAGGAGGTCGAGTACTTCAATTTGTCCTTCCCATGGTGATCACACAAAGTTCAGGAGTCTGATTTACTTGTGCATCATTCCAATTTCACACCAGTGCAGTTTCTTTTTAAATAGACTAGAGAGCAAGACTGCTGTGGTTCAGGCCAACACTACAGATTTGTTTGCTGAACTGAAAATCAGTGAAGTATTTAGATGTCTGTTTGGGGACAGTTCATTTGAGCCACTGAGATATTTTTCAAGGAATGACAATGCTTGAAATATGCAGACAAATGGGGGGAAAATAAATCCTTCTCACTTTTTACTGACAGCAGAAATTAGGCTACAGTAAGTGGAAATTTCCCTGGTAGCATTTTTTCCTGTGTGCACACAGTGCATAATTACCTTTGTCAAAACAGCTTGCCTTTGCAGCAACAGCAGTTGCAAAGACCAAGAACTAGTTAGGTCATCATCTGAAAGCCAAGCATAGACTTAAGGAATACTGCAGGCTTTGGATTCAGGGAAGTTATTGTAGGGTTGTGGTCAGGATACAGGATTCTGGGAAATCGGAAACCTTCCAGTCTGCTACAGTGACCTCAGACAAGTCAGAAAGACTCTGTACTTCAGACTCAGTGAGGATTAAAAGAAGTACCCTGCATAAAGTGCTTCAAACTAACCAGGAGAAATGGTACTATCTAAGGCCAAGTATTTTAATTCCTTTGTGTAACAAAATAATAAAAATAAATAAAAAAGCATGAAATCTCCAACCACAGAATTATCCTGATTGGGACAAAAATTGAAACAGACACTGTAAATTTCTGGAGGATATGTTTATTTCTTACATCTGACACAAAAAATCCCACGGAGAATTATTAGCCTCTCATTTCTGAGAAAATGAAATTCACAACAGGAAAGTATTAAAAAAATAAGGTTCATACTTTGCATTATGATGCAATCAGACAATAAACACTAACGTCCATAACAGTGGTGCCTATTTTTAACTTGTTTTTAGAACTTTAAGCCACTATGTCATGTTCACCAACAGGATTGAAATGGATTCCTCCTTCTGACTACATGTACTAAATCTCTTCCAGCTGCAATAGAAGGTCTTAAAGAGTAAACAGTTAGGAGCAGACAAAACTGCAAAATCACATATAACAGTGATAACCACAGCAACACCACTGTTCTGTAAAATTCGAAGAATACGCATTGGCTTACTGTGACTCACCATCAGAAAAGAGGGGTATTTAACAGTCAATAAAATTTAAGTCTGTGTAGGTAAGCACAGAAAAAACCCTCTTATCCTTTGCTCCTGTAGCATGCAAAAACTAGGGCATTAGTAGGCTTCAGAGCACGCCAGTGCAGCTGTGAGGAAAGCAAAAATGGTCAGGATGCTCATCTCACGGCAGCTGCAACACGACTAAAGTGCAATTTATTGACTCCTCAGAGCAGAAAGGCACATATTTTGATATCAGCTATGCCCTAACACCTGAGAGGATTTGCATGCCTACATCATTAATTTTCCTTCATTCTTGTTTTCCACATTGGCATCCCAGTGTCTGCTAGACGAACTACCAGAAGAATCTGTGCTTGCTATGTGTGAAAGATCAGTGCCCTGGAAAGACAAAAGCTGAGAACAGCCACAGAAGAAATTGCCTTTCTGTAAAAGCTTGTTCTTAATACATAGAAAGATTCAAGGCAGTTCAGCCATGGTGGAGTTAATTCTGCAGTAATAACAGGTCATTTATGTTCTTCATGGTGACATTAATACAGGGCAGCTTGAGCTGATTTAGCGTTCTGCTGCCACAAAAGGGGCACATACTCCCTGGATCACCTTTTGCCATGTCTGCAGTTTGTCTAGCTCCTTCATGGGCCAATTCAACACCATAATCCAACAGCAAATTGGAGTTGAGAGAAGTAAATACTCTTCTGTGCCATACTGATGAATCTTAATGAATGAGTTAATGAACTGACCAGTGAGCACAGAGAGGACCACAGCTGGGAGAGAACTGACTTGTGAAGCCACGAGTGGAAGTAACAGCAAAAGCTCCCTCATTCTGTATGGCAAGCTGTCAAATCAGTGCAGTCATCTTTACTTAGCTTTATCCTTGTGCATCTTGCAACATTGGGGCTGTGTTACAACTGTTACAATTCAGAATTACCTCAGGTCTTCCCGTGTGTAGCACAGACCCTTAGAGGCCTTTACACACAGTTCACAGTACTCTTCCTTCTTTTACAGTGCACTACTCCAAAATCATAGAATCATAGAATCGTAGAAAGTTTTGGGTCGGAAGGGACCTCCAGAGGTCATCTAGTCCAACCCCCCTGCAGCAAGCAGGGACACCACTAACTAGATCAGGTTGCTCAGAGCCCTGTCCAACCTGGTCTTGAATGTTTCCAGGTATGGGGCCTCCACTGCCTCTCTGGGCAACCTGTTCCAGTGTTTCACCACCCTCATTGTAAAGAATTTCTTCCTTATATCCAGCCTAAACCTACCCTGTTTTAGTTTAAAACCATTACCCCTCGTCCTGTC
>Ga0065711_1014615_pt1 | contig 10333 bp, 9 predicted proteins | sample Hoacrofraction12_FD_59098 | JGI IMG/M metagenome (GOLD analysis project Ga0065711, IMG submission 59098) | Hoatzin crop microbial communities from Cojedes, Venezuela - Epithelial fraction 12 v2 (version 2) | ecosystem: Host-associated > Birds > Digestive system > Esophagus > Crop | place...
GCTGCTGAGCTGGGCAGTGAAACCGGCCCTGGTGAGAGATGCCCGGCAGTGCTGGTGGCAGTGCCCGCAGGAAATCTGGCAGCAGGGGCTGCAGTCACTGCACGGGGGAGGATGAGAAGAGAGGGCTCCAGGGTGAGGGAGAAGAGTTGGGCTCCTGGGCACAGTGTGCTGGCCCTGCACAGAACCAGGGCTTACTGGTGGCCAGGAGGGCTGGAGCTGTTGCTGGGACACTGGAGTGCAGCCCTCAAAAAGTTCCTTTCTAGGGGAAAGCAGGAACCCTCTCCCTAGGGACACTGCCAGTCCCACTGATTCTGGGTCCCTTTGCTCACAGAATTCCCCTGCTGATGCCTCGGACAAGAGTCCCAGCAAGGGGGGAGCTCATTACCATGGTAATGTCACTGGTTCTGTTCGAAGAAAGCCAGGAGGTGTTCTCGGCTTCAAAAGCCTGTGGAGCTGTTCTGAGCCTCTGGCCGTGTCCTGCCTGAATGGGGGGAAACACAGAATAGTCCGTAAGACACAGCGTCTTTGCCAACAAGTTTCCTAAAGGGTGAAAAGAGCTTGGAACTGGGAATGGCTGAGGAGGGAGGGTACATCCCAGGGTCAGGGCAGGCGGTGGTGGATGGGTGTTAAACACAGGGAGGCGGGCAATGGGAACAAGACAGGAACATTCCTCAGGAATGGTGGGGAAGGATTAGGAAGAAGGGACAGCTTCTTGCTACATGCACTGGAGGGACCAGCTGGGTCTGCTCTTCACTGACAGGGAAGCAGTGGTCTGGGGACACAGCAATCAATGGTAGCTGCAGCCGCAGGGCCCATGAAACAGCCGGGTTTGAGATCCTGAGAGGACTGAGGAAGGAGAGCAGCAGAGAACTTAAAACAGAAACTCTTTACAAAGAAAAAAAGAAATAAAAATACAGGGAAAGAAAATAAAAGAGAAACTTCAAAAGAAAATATAGTAAAATACTGTCACCTAAGGAAACACATAAAATAATTGAAGACAACGATTTGAAAAACTTAGACTTCAAGCGAACATTGAAATGGGGAGGAAGATTAAGGAAGCAATGGGCAAAACTGAAAACTGATGGCAGCAAACTACAACACATATAGAATGACAATGCAAAAAGCTAGAGATCTCAAGTAAAACAAACAATACTTACAAATATCAGCAATGATTTAAACAACAGCCTTGAATAAGATCTAAATAGGGAGGAGGATGAAGGAAGTAAAGGGAATAATTGAAAAAAAGTATGGAAGCAAAACACAATAGATGTAGGAAAACAATGTAAAAAGCCGGGATAAAGACGCAAAACAAGAAAGAATGACCGAAACAGAAAGGAAGACCAAGAAATGAATTTCAAAAAGTGAAAAACCAACAGAGATTAAAGAAAAAAAAGAAAAAAAAAATAGAAAAATACAGGGAAAGCAAACTAAAAGACAGATTTTGAAAGAAAATCTTAAATACTAAGGACCTAAGGAATGAAACAAAATTACTGAAGACAATGATTTCAAAACCTTAGACTTCAAACGAACATTGAAATGGGGAGAAAGATGAAGGAATTAAAGGGCAAAACTAAAAACTGAGGGCAGGAAACTAAAACAGATATAGAAAGACAATGCAAAATGCTAGAGATCTAAAGTAAAACAAGCAATACTTGCAAATATTGGCAATGATTCAAAAAACGTAGCCTTAAATAATATCTAAATAGGGTGAAGCATGAATAAAGTAAAGGGATAAACGAAAAAGAAGAGTGGCAGCAAAGTAAAATAGATGTACAAAGACAATGCAAAAACCAGGGCACTCAGGAAAAACAAATATAAATGACTAGAATAGAAAGCAGGATGAAGAAATGAATGTTGAAAATTGAAAAAATGACAAATATTAGGGAAATAAAGAAAAACATAAAAAAAATACAAACACCAAACAAAATCGGAAACTTTGAAAAAAAAATGTAAAATACTATGGCCATAACGAAAGACATAAAACAATTGAAGATAACAATTTTAAAACCTTAGACTTCAAATGAGCTTTGAAATACAGAAGAACATCAAGGAAGTAAAGGGTAAAACTAAAAACTCCGGGCAGCAAACTAAAACTGCTGTAGAAAGACAATGTAGAAAGCAAGGCCACTCTGGAAACCCTTCGACTTAGAAAGAAAACTTAGCTACGGAGGAAGATTAAGGAAGTCAAGGCAAAACCTAAAAACCTGAGGGCAGCACACTAACACAGACATAGCAAGACAATGCAAAAAGCTAGAGATCTACAGCAAAACTAGCAATACCTACAAATACAGGCAACGATTTCAAAAACTTAGCCTTCAATAAGATCTCAACAGGGAGGAGAATGAAGGAAGTCAAGGGAAATACTAAACAAAAGAGTGGCAGCAGACTGAAACAGCTGTGGAAAGACGATGCAAAAAGCCAGCATAAAGATGCAAACCAAGACAGAATGACTACAACAGAAAGGAAGACCAAGACATGAATGTCAAAAAGTGAAAAAAAGACACAGATTAAAGAAACAAAGGAAAAAACATAGAACAATACAGGTAAGTACTAAGGAATGACACAAAACTCTGAAGACAACAATATATGAAATCCTCAGACTTCATATGAACACTGAAATTAGAAGGAAGTCTAAGGAAGTAAAGGGCAAAACTAATAACCCACAGCAGCAAAGTAAATCCACTGAAGAAACACAATGCAGAAAGCAAGGCCACTCAGGAAACCCTTCAACTTAGAAAGAAAACTGAACTAGGGAGGAAGATTAAGGAAGTAAAGGGCAAAACTAAAAACTGAAGGCAGGAAACTAAAACAGATACAGAAAGACAATGCAAAAAGCTAGAGATCTAAAGTAAAACAAACAATACCTATAAATATAGGTAATGATTTAAAAAACATAGCCTTGAATAATATCTAAATAGACAGGAGGATGAAGGAAGTATAGGGAAAAACTTAAGAAAAAGGTGGCAGTAAAATAAAACAGATCGACAAAGAAAATGTAAAAAGGCAGGGCACTCTGGAAAATCAACACAAAGTGACTAGAATAGCAAGGAAGATGAACAAATGAACGTTGAAAAGTGAAAACCCCATAGACATTAACAAAAAAAAGAAAAAAAATAGAAAAATACAGGGACAGCAAACGAAAAGAGAGATTTTGAAAGAAAATCTGTAATACTAAAGACCTAAGGAATGACACAAAATAATTGAAGACACGAAATTCAAAGTTTTAGACTTCAAAGAAACCTTGAAATAGGGAGGAAGATTAAGGGAGTAAAGGGCAACAACTCATAACCCATGGCAGCAAACTAAAACAGCCGTAGAAAGACAATGTAGAAAGCAAGGCCACTCTGGAAACCCTTCGACTTAGAAAGAAAACTTAACTGGGCAGGAAGATTAAGAAAACAAAAGGCAAAACTAAAAACTGAGGGCAGGAAACTACTACAGATATAGAAAGACAATGCAAAAAGCTAGGGATCTAAAGTAAAACAAACAATACTTACAAATATAGACAATGATTTAGAAAAAGTAGTCTTCAATAATATCTAAAGAGGGAGAAGCATGAAGGAAGTAAAGGGATAAACTAAAAAAAAGAGTGGCAGCAAACTAAAACAGATGTAAAAAGACAATGTAAAAGCCAGGGTTCTTAAGATGCCAGTATTTAACCTCAACGTCTCTGTATTTCCAGGTCAGGGCTGCAACAGTTCTGCTGTCTGTGCATACCAGTGAGAGATGACCTGCTTTTCACCCTCCAAGATGTAATAGACAACAGGGCACTCTTTAAGTGAAACTAAATAGCAGTTCTACTGATTTGAATACAAAAAGTTTTCGCCTGTAGTACATTCATCCACAAGAACTTTAACACCTCTTGATAGAAGGAATAATAAGAAACATGAAACTTTAACAACCTAGCTTCAGTGGGATTTTCTAGTTTTAGTTTTAACAAAGCAGCTGTGTGGAAGTTGCAAGCTGTCCTTATAGATTAGCAGACTTAGCAAGGACAAGACAGTGACAAGAGCAGGAGCTGCGACCAAGAACCAGCGAAAACCAGCTTTACAGTTTTGCAATGAGATAGAACGAACGGAGCATGTGCAGCGCCCCGGATGTAACTCACGGGCAAATGAGGAAGACTACCGAAAGAGATGAAGTAACCACCAAAGACCACCAGAGACCACCCAGGAGCTGTAATACACCTGCATAAAGGAGAATTTGAATATATTCATAAGCTCTCGGAAATATTATGAATATGTATACTACTTCTTGTAAAATGATTAATATGCATATTGTAGTTGTATTTAACCTGAAATTAAAGGGGTTTTGGTGCACATGTTTGGAGGAGAGATCCCCTGTGTGCCCGGTGTCGTAATAAAGGATACCTGGTTAACAGCATACATTGTAGTGTTAGGTTATTACCGGATCTTTAAATCACTCTAACCAGCATTTTCTGTTTTGACGAGAAAACGAAAATCTTCAACAGCAGATAACCCTGAATGAAACATCGGTCAAATCTGGACCCAACATGGGGTGTGTGTTATGATATGCCACAGATCTGCACTTGACTCTTGAAAGCAGTCATGCACTAAGGAAAATTTTAGGTTGTTACGCAGAGTTTTAACTAGAGTCCTGGCAACTGAATTTGGGACATGAAAGGTATTAGCACTACTGTGCCATGTGCAGTAAAGAAAACTGCTCTTGCAGTTCATTTCCAACAGCGCATCCTCAAACAAAACAAAGCTGCTATGTTTGAGGAACATGGGTAGAAATCTCCCCTGCCACGCCGCAGTGACGCTGGGTGATTTCTTCACCTTTTAGCCTCTTTCCTCAGGCTTGGTGAATCTTTCACAGAGTCTGAGGCAAAGGCCCATGCCTTTCTCCTGTTTGTAACACGTGATGTCTGAGTCTTCACATGGTGCTTTGTTGTGGGGCACCACTTGCACCCTGGATTTGCCTTCATAAATGCATCCCTCAACTAGAAAAGGAAAGGAAAAGTACCAGTCAGGCCAGTCATGACAATGGACTATCCAGAGGGCAACGGAGTGCACTGCTTGTAAGAGGATTTAAGACAGTAAAGAATCCTTAAATAGCTTGATTTTTTAACAGTTTAATCGCATGCTTAGTCTGACTGCCAACACAACTGAACAAAAGAAATAGGATGATAAGAAGAGTTGTATTTCAAAAAGCGAGGTTTCTCTTTCCTCACCTGAGTGTCTATCACCCAGAGCGGGCTGAAGTTCTGATCCTTCAAACTGCTCCCCACTGCTTGTCTGCTCACACTGGGGAACAAGGACAGCTGTTCCCATTCTTTTGCAGGTACAATATTTCCAGTTTTACATTGCAGTTTGAATGAAATTAAAACATACATTTAGCAATACATACAGAATGATGCTCCCAGACCAGGAACAGAATAAAACCCCACGACCAGGATCACCTCATTTTCAGGAACTTCGGATACGTCTTCCCCGTGTTCCCACCAAAATGTACAACGCTGCGTGGCTGCATCAGATCCACAGGGAACATGTAGAACTGTCTTTGGCCTGGAGCACACAGCACACAGCCCAGTTTCTGCTATATTCTCAGTCTGAGGCAGCGAAATGAACTAAGCCAGTCTACACAGAAGGGCAGGGAGGAAAGATCTGGATCCTACACAGGTTGGGGGCCAGGGGGAAGGATGGGAAGTTTCTTCTGCGGCTGCACATGTGCCCACCCACCCAGCTGCCATCAGTCCCAGCTACATCACAGAGACGATGCACACACCTGCACAGAAACACACGCAGAGGGAGAACACCCCTTGGGCATCGAATACAGAAACAGCGCTGGAAACCTCGTCCTCTGGCAGAGTCGTGGGCGGGTTTCCCCAGGTCACTGCACAGCACGCCTTGCGGCAGGATCACCAGAGCCTGTGGGTCGCTCGCTGTCATTTCCGTCTCCATCTACCAGCCGGCACTTGCTGCCTCCAGACTGCAGCAGAGATAAAAACAATTCCATTTACAAGAAGTACAGAAATGCCTATAATTAATTAAAACCTTCTGGTAATGCTGACCAACACGCTGCATCTTCTGAACAGGGCGTCTGTATGAAACCTGCACACTCAGGGCTGCGACCCCTCTCCCCTCGCCCCTTTTCTCTCTCCCTCAGCCCCGGCTGGGAGCTCATCTCACCAGGGAAGGTTCACCAAGGAAGGACACCAGCCTCACCGAGGCACAGGGAGGGGAGAAGGGAGGAGGGGGAAAGGCAACGCACAGAGGAGCAACTCCACCTTCCCTTGCTCAGCCCACAGCCTGCTGGTGCCTGTGCCCGGGGGTTCCGTCTCCATCCCCTTCCCCTCCCCAACTCTGGGCTCACCCCCAGGGCTGCCCTGGCCAGGCCCGGCTCCAGCGGGGAGCTCCCCCCCGCCCCTCGGCGCAGCCAGCAGGTAGCAGAGCCCCCAGTGCCCGCCCCAGGGCCCCACTCCCCTCACGGGCAGCCCCAGCCCTCATCTCTGCCGGGGCCTGCAGCAGAGCCTGCCCCTACCACACTAACATGGCCGGCGGCAGCCCCTGCCCTGGGCCTACAGCTCCCAGCATGCCCCAGGAACCAACATGGCCACCCAGCAGCCCTTGCCCCAGGGCAGGCCCCGGGCCTACAGCTCCCAGCATGCCCCGGGAACCAACATGGCCAGCAGCAGCCCCTGCCCCAGGGCAGGCCCCAGGACTACAGCTCCCAGCATGCCCCAGGGCTCTCCTCCCTGCCCTGCCCTCCACTCCCCAGAAGCATCTTATTTGTTTCACAAGGGATGAGAGTTTCACTCAGTAAACCTCAGAGGTGCTCTTGTTTCTTCTCAATTCAGCAGCCATTGCCAAGCACACATCCAATCAGGCCAGGAGAGCACGGGGTCCCATCTGCTCTGTGTCCCTCACACAATGAGGAGGTGACAGCCACCAGCCCCTGTGAGCCGACAGCTTGCCAACAGCCACCGCGCTAAGGGACACAGCCCCTGCTCAGACATCATGGGCCTCTGGAATGGCTCTCCATAAGGATGCACAGGAGAGGGACAGAAGAAGGACCGAGCATCTGCAAGATCAGAGCAGAATGAGGAAGCCAAGAGCGTAACCTGGCTACATTCCAAAAGTGAGAAAAGACACCAAACTCTTCTGAGGATGTCACATCATCTTGGAAGACCAGTGCCTGTGCCTGCATGCCAGCAGGACCCAGCAAAGTCTTACTCCTGAGATTCCATCATCTGTGGTGGCAAGCCACTGGGCAGGCCTCATTAGCCATATCCTCAACAGCTTTAATTGACACCTCCAGCCTTTGGGACAGACAAACAGATGAGAGGCTGTAAGGAAGAAAGAATCCCATGCTACGTCTACATCAACAAACGTCTCCAGGCACATCAGACCTCAGTGCACTTCACATTTCTTCACAGCTCTGCTTGGCTACTGCTGAAATAACTACTTTGTCTCTCTCCGTCTTTTCTTTCGTAGCACGGTCTGTTGCTGACAGCAGCCTGCTGCAAATTCCTTACCGTAATTTCGCTCACTGAATGCAGTCATGTGTGCACATAGACAGGATCCAGTAAGTGGCACAGCAGGGAACGGGATTTTTGCCAAACTTGACAAGGACACCCTTTGAAAATGACAGCCCTTCTATCTGAAAGAGCAACAGCAGCTTCAGTAGCAGGGTGGGGAGGGGGGGAAGCTGAAAGAGGTTCTGTAGCATTTTTCACTACTTTCCCTTGGAACAGCAAGGTGCAATCATGTCTTGTGACTTTGGCCAATGAAATCCATTCAAACTTTGATGAAATAGTTTATACTTTAAAAAAAAGCAACAACCAAACAAAACACCACAGCTGCATTTCTAGCAATTGCTGGAAATATGTAGACAAAAATGTTGTACATTGCAAAGCTAAAGCACAGCTGTATAGAGCTCTCTGGTTGTTGGAATAACCACCAAATAACAGAAGAAGTGAAGAACATTTTGCAGCTTCCAGCACTACAGTTGATTTTGATGGAGTCAAGAACTAAAGCAGCCACAACAGATGAAGGATATCATGTAACATCCATACTGTAACACATGCAAAAACTTTTGTTACTGAGACTCTGGTTAAAAATTAGGTGCAGGCATGACACATCTCTCCATTGCTGCTGAAACCAGAGCTCCATCACTGCACCAGGGTTTCCACCATGTTCCTAAACACACGCTCCTGCACTTCACGTTGGACCTACCCAGCTGATAAACGATTCAGGACCATAAACCCAAACAGAAGGAACAAAGAAAAGTGTGAATTTTAGTTGAAGGTTTTTGATTTCTCTTTCAGCTGAACATCAGATGCTTCCGAAAAGGAAACACTGGGGCAGACAGCCCTGTTACAAGAAACTCACCTCCACAAACAGGAACAGTGATGACTGCTGGTAAGCTTCCGTCGAATGAGTCACATCAGACTGGCGATTACTGGAGGAAACCTGGAACAGGGAGAGGGGAGAAAAACACCTCTCTGTTACTCAGACATCAGCCTGTAAAGGAATTGTGTCACATAGGACGCAATCATTAAATGTCATTTTGGAGTTGAAAAGATTTACATGTTACTGTTAGTTCTTCATTTTATTTTATGTTACTGATTTCTGTGCTGCATTCCTGTGCACTGTGCGGTGTGCAGCGTGTGCTGCGCTGTGGGATTCACTGCCTTGTCTGCTCTCTGTTGCATTCCCTGTGCTGTGCTGTTTGCATTCTGTAGTACCGACTGCCCTGTACCCACTGTCTGTGTGACACTGTCGGTGCTGTGCTGGCTGCTGAGCTGTGTGGGGCCCAGGGAGCGGGTCCCCAGCCCGGGTCCCAGCCGCGGATTGGCCGAGCCAGCACTGGGCGGAGCCACCAACTGACACCGCCCACAGCAGGCGGAGCCATCAATGGCCACCAACGGCCACTAACAGGCACTGCCCCGTGGCAGATGGCCGCCAGCCAGACCCATCGGCACGGCGATGCCCAGGGACGCGGCAGCACAGGCACCGGCAGCGGGCAGAACGCGGCGTCCTCGGCTTCCCCAGGGCTGCCCGTGCCCGGCAGAGCCCCCGCAGCCGCCCGGCCCCAGCGCCTGTCCCCGCAGGCGACCGCCCGCCCGGGGGTTCGGCGGAGGGCTGTGCGGGGCTGTTCCCGGAGGGGTGACAGCCAACCGGCCGGCCGGGGTGCCATAGGCAGACGCAGGGCTCTGTCCAGGGGCCGAGCTGCAGGGGGCCTGTGGGCAGGTGGAGGGGTGTCCGGGAGGGACCCCGAGCCGTGGAGCTGGGCTCTGCCGTCTGCGGCACGCACAGCCCAGCTCGGCGTGGGCACAGCCAGCGCGGCAGGGCCAGGAGCCATCTGTGTGCCGGGAGCAAGGCTCAGGGGAGGGCTGGGCAGGGGTGGCAGCAGGTCACTGCTCGGGGCTGTCGGTGGAACCCTCCTCACCCTCCCAGGGACCTCGGTGGGATTGGGAGGAGGCCCCGGGCGTGTGGGTAAGGCCCTGGTCATCCGGTGGGTACGGACAGAGAGGGCTTTAAGCGGGAATGGAGGGGTCGGAGGACACCCACGGCAGAGCTGGAGGTGAGCTAAGGGTTGGCATGGCGTTTTTTGGCATGGTGTGTGTTGGGTCCTGTCTTGTGTGTTGTGCGCTGTACCCTCTGCTGTGTGTTGGGTCTGTCGCATGGTATGGTATTTACTGCATGATAAGGTATTTGTGGTGTGGTATGGTGTTTTGGATGGTGTGGATGGCATTTTGAACAGTATAGGATGGTATAGGATGGTAAGCCTTGTATGGTGCAGTGTGTACTCTATGGTATGTGTTGTATGGTATGTATGGTATTATGGTATTTCGTATGGTATGGTTTCGTATTTGGCATAGTATGTTTTTTTATTTTGTGTGGTAGGGTATTTTGTATTGTAGGTACGGTATGGTCTGTACTGTAAGAATTGTATTCAGTTTTGTACTGCCTCTATGGCACAGCGTTGGTCATGGTATGGGGTATGGTGTTGTGCTGTCTGCATTACATTTTGTGTGGCGTTAGATTTTGCATTTTGTTTAATGTATGCATGGTGTGGTGTGTACGGCCTTTTCTATGTTGTGTATTTTGTACAGTATGGTGTATTTTGTTTGGTATTGGGGGTATGGTCTTGGGGATGTGGTATTGGGGTGTGTGGTGTTGTCTGGCATGCAGGGTATTGTTTGGCACGAACGGTATGCTATATGTTGAAAGGCAATGTCCTGGGTTTGGCCAGGACAGGGTTAATTTTCACCGGACTCCAGGAAGGGGCACAGCCGGGGGGTGGGGGCTGACCCCACCTGGCCAAACAGAGCCTGGTATTCCATACCATGTGACGTCACGCTGGG
>Ga0065711_1051557_pt1 | contig 10333 bp, 8 predicted proteins | sample Hoacrofraction12_FD_59098 | JGI IMG/M metagenome (GOLD analysis project Ga0065711, IMG submission 59098) | Hoatzin crop microbial communities from Cojedes, Venezuela - Epithelial fraction 12 v2 (version 2) | ecosystem: Host-associated > Birds > Digestive system > Esophagus > Crop | place...
AGGTGACCCTGCTTCGGCAGGGGGGTTGGACTAGATGACCCACAGAGGTCCCTTCCAACCCCTACTATTCTGTGATTCTGTGATTCTGTGACACAAAGGCTGCCTCAGAATGGTACAAACTCACTGTCTAATGCTGCCGATGGAAAACAAATTTTCAAGTATGCTGTCAAGAACATGAACCAGCTTAAATCTGCTATTTTAGTACTTCAGGATGGCATTTTCTATAATTTACCATTACTGAACAAGACATTTGATTTCCATTGCCAAGCTGCACAGTAGTGGCATACTGCGACATTGTGTGCCTTACACCGGTTGCTACAGTGGAAAGCTCTCTGTCATCACCTTGTGCAGTTTGCTGAGAACAGAATGTTATTTAATGCAAGTTCAGGCTCAGAAAGTCAACACTTTGGCCAACTGACTGCCTGTGAAGCAAGCTGCCCTGCTAGAAGTGCTATATAGGTTCTACCTGCAGCACACTTGGAGAGCTTAACTACTCGTTAAAGTACCACACGCTTACAACAATCCACAGCCATCCTACCAGCCTGCACAGAGATATATGCTATGAAAAATTTCCCTAAGTACTGAAATACAATTTACTTGCTTACCCAGTAATATACTGCTGAGCAGTCCACCCCAAACTTTTGAATTCCTATTAGGCTTTCCAAGTTCCACCAGAAGTTGATGAGTACAGCAATACAAGAACTAAAGCATGACGTTGTTTCACTTGTTGCTTTCTGAGCAACAGATATGCTTCAGCTGCAATACCAGTAGAAAGCTTGCCAATAAAAGCTTTGGGGGAACCCTTCAGTATTTCATAAGTACTTACTGCAAGATATTAGTTATCAGACATCAGTTCAAGAGCATGCTAACAAGCTCAGTCTTCCCCAAAAAGCTAAGCTTTGAAATTCAGACACAGCAATAAAGATAGAATTACCCTTCAGCTGAGTTTGTAAACACCATGACAATGGTACAAGTCTAATTGCTTCAACACAAACTTGAATCTCAGTGTCCTCTCTGACAAAGTTTCTGGCTTAGCATGATCTCCAGCCATAACATGAGGCTGTCCAACAGCTTTTACCAGAACTTGGCAGCAGTTAAGTCATCCATTTCTGCACCACTTAACATTTTAATGTTGGTGTTAGCTGAAGACACAGCTTTCCAGGTATGACACAGGTAACTCCATCTTCTCAGGTTTGTTCTGCTGCCAGTATTAGCACTGCTGGGGGAAACTGCAAATATCAGTTGCTACTTTCTGTGACCACAGGCAGCTGTCAAACCACAGAGGCTAGCTGGTGGCTATTGTCTGCCACACTCCAACAAGCAGCTTATGGTACAAGGCCTACCTTTTAGAAATACAATACTACAGGAACTCGAATTTGAACTCTTCTGCCATGCCGAAACTTGTATATTAGCACCACGGTCTGTATTCTGCTGAGAAGTGGTTAATTGATACAAGTTTAGACAGTGAACGTAATTCTGCATGACTTGTATTACCTGCTCTGTAGCCTTCCAGCATAGAGAGGCATAAAACTCAATTTTACAGTGCACAACAACTATGAATGTGTACAGCTAGGATGCACTATGTGTACAGTACTGCACAACTGGAAAGGGATGATCATGTACTTTAAGAGATAGTCCTGTAAACAGGCACGCACAGATGCAAGTAAGGAGGGAGGAGGAAGCAATGTTTATACATTAGTCAGACTGGGAGGAAGAACAGAGGAAGGTCACAGTACTACCACAGTGTATGTTTGTTCAAGTCACTTCTAGGTCTTCATTACAACAGGAATCCACAATTTTCTACCCCAAACAGCACACGCGCCAAGAGTAACCTGTTCTGCTTTCCTTTCTGCTGAAGAACTTCAGTAGGGGATTTTTAAAAAATACTATCATTTTTTAATCCCAACAGATTTGGTCTCATTCCCAAGGCCACACCATGGCTAAGTCCCTTTTGTATCATCTTCCCTGGATCTAGCAATTCCAAATGCTCAGTCTCATGGAAAGAAAAGTCATCAGGAACTTAAGGCACAAACATTTCCCAGCAAGGCAGAGTTACCTCTTCCTGCTAAGTGGACAGCTAGTGTCCCTATAAGGGCAACGTAATGCAACACAAGTTGGCAAGTTCTAGTTTGTCCTCGCACAGAGGCCAAAACACAGGCTACAGTTGTCTTAGTTTATTCTTCCTGCCCTATGGACATATCCAGAAACATGAGAATAGCTACTGGATATGACAATTTAGGAGCATCAGAATTAAAGAAGTATCCTCCCTAGTAGCTTTAGATCTCGGTCGATTTTGCTTTTTTAAGTAAAGTTACACTAAGCTGAGAACTTCGACTTTTAATACCAGAAAATCCACACAGGGTTTTAGTCCTGTCTGAAGAACTTCAGCAACCAAGGCAGCAGCCATCAGCTGAGGCCTTCCCTGCCATGCAGGCACGTGCACTCCATGGTGTCCAGTGAAAGAAGAAGCCACACTGCAGAGAAACGCATGCAGAGGGTCAGTGGGGCTTCTTTCCCCTCTATTACTGCCTGTAATAACTGACCAGGTTCAATCAGCTGTGACAGAGTAAAGCTATACAAGGTAATAGACTCAACCACAAGCTAACAAATAAAAATTGTATGAGGCCATCTTTCTCAACCTAACATACCCCTGGCAGCGTATACTAAAAGGGCACCCTGCCTCAAGACCCTACCAGACACAGGCAAGGGCCATGCCGTAGATACTGCATTTTTCTGTCCACTCCTCCAGGCTCTGGTTATGAAACTAGAAAGACCAGGGAACATAGCAATGACTTCACATAGCTTCTCAAGCTCAAGATTACAAGCCTTTGGGGCAAGCTGGTGAACATGGCCCCTCCAGCTAAGGAGTCTAGTGCTATTAAGAAAAAGTATTTGACAACACATGGTGAGATACAGTCCTATTTATTAGGTACTCAATTTGTATTTCGGGCAGCAATGAAAACAGGAACCCATCCTCACATACACTCACTTCAGCTAGCTTTGATTTTGGAACAGGCTGCCCAGGGAAGTAGTGGAGTCACCATCCCTGGAGGTGTTCAAAAGAACATGCAGACATTGCACTTTGGGACATGGCTTAGTAGGCATGGTGGTGTTGGGTTGACGGTTGGACTTTATAATCTTAGAGGTCTCTTCCAACCTGAATGATTCTATGACCTAGCGCATGTGCCCACTAGACTTATTTACACATTCTCTACCATTTTTGAGGCTGCTAGAATCCTGAACTTGACCTTCTGTTTACTTAGACACAGACAACCAACTGCTCACAGCGCAGCAGTATTTCAGTCTAGCGGCAGCTGTGCGCAGCAACACCGAAAAAGCATTTGTCCTTTGGTTATCTTAACCGATACGTGTTGTCCTAGCTACCACCAGACCACGAGAGACACCAGCTCCAGTCACTCGCAGAAGCTGGGGCCTGCTCTCCGGCCGAGGACGAAGCCCACCGCCGCTCAGCCGTCACCTCCCCGGCTGCCAAGCGGGCCCTGAAGGACAGGAGAGCCACGGTCCCTCACCGCCACCCCCGGGGACACCCCTCCCGGCTGCACCAGAGCCGGCCGGAGCCCCAGCAGCGACACGCAGGCCCCGCGCTCGTCTCCTCTCGCCGCCGAGCCGGGCCGGGCCGTGCCGCGCCCTCACCTTGACGCGGATCTCGTAGGTGGTGAAGCGGCCGCGGCCCACCCCCACCGTCTGCGGGTTGCCCACGTCGATCTCCAGGAAGTTGCTGGGCGGCCCGTAGGCGTCGTTCAGGTTCTGCGGCTTGCTGATCAGCCGCCGGGTGTCCGCGATCGTCTCGGCCATGGCGGAGCGGGCGCCTTCCCCGAGCCGGACGGACGCGAGCGAGCACTGAACGCCGCCGCCCCGCGCCGCCCGCCCTCTTATCGCCCCGCGGCCAGCCGACTGCCCAGCAACGCGCACCCACGCCGCCGCCCGCGGATGCGCCCACCGCCCGCGCGCAAGGCAGGCCGGGAGTTGTAGTCCTTCAGGGGCGGCTCCGATAGCTACGCCCGGCGCGGCCGCCCGCCCTCCGAACTACAGGTCCCGGCGTGCGCGGGAGACGTGGTGCGGTCGTGGGAGAGCTGGTTTCTCGAGCCCGCCCGCTCGGCTGTGGGGCTAGGCCTGGCTCCGGCCGGTGGCGGGGGGGCGGCCCGCGTCTTCCCGCTGATTCCTCGCGTCGGGGCCCACGGCGAGTCCCCTTCTCGCCCAGGGAAGGAGCTCTTATGCGGCGCTGTGCGGCGCGGCGCGGGCGGCCTCGGGAGGCCGCGCCGTGAGGCGACCCCGGGCTGTCTCGTCTGTGCCTGGCCCGCCGTGATGCGGAGGCGGGAGCGGCCTGGTGCGGTAGCAGCACAGGTCGGGAGGGCAGAGGGACAGCGGCGGCGCGACTCAGTGCGGCAGCAATGTAACGGGCATTTTTTTTTTAAACCCAAGAAGGTTTTAACAACACAGGACAATAACAATGCGCTGCAGCTTTCCACCCGCGGCCCTGAAAGGGTGCAGACAGGAGGGGCTGCTGGTCGTTACAGGTGGAGGGTCCCAGGTAGGTTAGGCTGGCGTCTTGGCCGGGAACATAACCCAGGCCTTGGTGTAAGAGAAGAATTGATTTTTGCAACGGTGTTGTCAATGGACACGAACAAAGCTGTACGTATCCCGAGCAGGCCAAGGATGAAAAGGCTGGGTAGGAAATCCTGTGTGCGCAACATGTCAGGTGAAAGGAATAGGCCAGGTACAAATACAGGCTGGAGGAGATGCCTACCAAAAGCTATGTGTGGAAAACAGTGTAGGTGATTGACCCAAGCTGCAAGCAAGGTGGCAATGTTGTCTGTTGTAGCATTAAAGCTTTTAAAGTCTTGAATTTTCACAAATGATAGGCATTTAAAAGCAGTATAACCAATTGGCCCAGGTTTTATATCCTCATAGCTTACAAAGATTAAGAATTTGTTCACGTTTCATTCATAAAAGGATAGGAAAAGAAAGGAAAATTGTGTTTACAGAATAATTAAAAAGATATTTCAATGACTTGAAGAGAGAAGAAAAAAAGAATGAGAGAAAGGGAGAAGGTGAGCTGATGGCATGTTCCTTTCTAAGGCATGAGGTTGTTCATTCTTCAGTAGCTTATTCAAGTAGACAGTGTGTTATGGTAAAAGAAACGTTGACGAAAGAAGTGGAATGTTTGCCTGCTTGATCCACCTAGGACATCAGTGAATAGAAATAATGTTAATCCACTGATAATATTTCTGAATGTCTCTATGCGTAATCTTAGATGTGTTCCAGATTTTTTTAGTATTTGTTAACAGTACCTCTCCAATGATTAAATACGTATATAATTTTCCTTCCTTCCTTATGAATGAGTTCTGGTGATGCTCCATTACTATCCAGGTAGAATGAGACTGTAGGAAAACTAATAATATTTCTTCTGAAAAATTTGTGTCTAGACAGTAGGCCAAATGGCAGGCTGCCCACAGAGCACATCCGAGACTCAAAGTTAACATCTGGCAAGTTTGGTCAGCAGTTGTCTATATTAATAAAAACATAATCAGAAAGCAGAGATGAACCCAGGGTATAAAAGTAGCCCATCCACATAACCAGTATGCCCGTAGGTGGTTTGATTGGTAACTTTTCTGTGAATTACCTGCTCATCGCTCCTCCAGTATTATTTCTCCCCCTTACTAGTGCACCTTCACGACTTCCTTTGTTTCTGCTGATAGCTGCCAACTATTCACTTCATAATTCTAAACAGAAATTAAGCTGACAAGAGTTTTACAAAGTGGGAGTGAAAGGGAGCCTTACTTGAATTATACTAGTTATCAAACTGGTCTTGCAGCAACGCAAGAAAAAGCTCATTAATTCCCCTGAGATTATATATGCACACATCTGGATAAGCTTTTTGTTTGTTAGACAACCTGTGCTACCACATCTGACTGCAAATGTGGAAAATACAGCAGAGCACTGGTAGTGTCTCAAGTATAATATATTGTCTGCCTCCTGGCAAAGGCTGGTTTCATTACCTATTCCAACAAAACAAAAAAAGTGCCTGATACTGTACATTTGGGAAGTTGGTGAGCCTATGATGAATCAAGAATATAATTTGTTCTCGCTCTGGGTAAATACTAAGAGTGAGGCTTAGGCTGAATGCTTTTCTCACAGCACACTGTCTTAGCACCGTTGTTGTGTCTGCTCTTCCTAAGAGATAACTGGCAGTGGAGAGCTGTACGGAGGCAGGCTACAGGGAGTGGATGTTTTAGCGCCTGTGTGTCAATAGCATTGGTAAGTAAGGAGGTGACGGTGATTTGGTAAGGTCTCATATCTCTGTTTTTTTTCACTGAGGTCAGATACAAATCCTCTGGCCTGGGGGACAAAGGGGAGGATGCTCTGCTTGGTGAGTAGCCCCCCCCTTACATTACATGAAAGCATGCGTGCCACACTGGCTAATGAGGCAAAGAGAAGGAATGAAGGTGCAGGAGAATCAGAGTCCTGCGAGCCTCCTTGTTTCCTTCCAACCCTCAGAAAATGCATTTGTTTATTTTGAATTGTGTTTCAGATTTTTTTTTTGCGATCCAGAAGACTGGAGTTACACTACCTGTAGTGATTACTGCTTGCTGGAAAGGTTCTTCTCTCAGGATGAAGGTGAGCATAAATTCGGTAAAGAAAGCTTTAATTCTATTTCTGATCTGAACTTTGGGCCAAGTTTCAGATCTGGAGGGAGAGAAGTCAGCTATGTTTGTAGGTCCAAAGATTAGATGCAAGAAATCAAGGGTTTAGAGTAACAATCAAGAGATTAGGTACTCATGGATTGGTTAATACACAAAGGTTTTCTGGCATAACTTCAAGTGGCAATATGAATACCAGAGTCTCATAGCATGTACACACAGAAGCGGGTATTAATGGATGATTAATTGTTAAATTTGGTATAGTAATACCTCTCAAGTATTTTTTTGTTTGTTTATTTCTTTTTAAAAGAGAAAAGTCACATTTAACTGGAAAGGAAACAAAATCTCTGTATTATCCAGTTAGGATTCTCCAGCCTTCTGACGAGTGCCCAGGTTAACTCATTTTGAGTCGACACAGGCGTATTTTGCCAAAACCTGTGGGGAATGCTGACTCAGGATAAGGCAAAACCCACAAGGCATTGAACTAATTGTGCAATGCTTTATGTGGAAAACTGACTTCCTGATTCCTGCATTAGCTACCAGTGCTTTGAAGCATGGTGTTTGAATGTTTGCATTGTATACTTATCATCCAGATAAAAATATTAAATGTATAAGTTGTTATATCCGCATATTATATACATACATTCAGATTTAACTGTTGTATTCAGTTCCTCTTCTCCCTTTTTACACTGTATGATCAATCCGTTTCAAAAGGGATGATTCTCATATACACTTCTGGATTCCTTAGTGTTTGAAATGTCATCCACCAGCTCACAGGCATTCATTTCTACTGTGAACCCCTTGTTCTGAGAGATGCTGAGTAGTGGCTGTGTAGCTGGAAAACTGTGCAATGAATTTCTAGCACACTGAGCTGTTTGAGCTGACTGAAATGCAAGCTGTAAATGTATAGTGCAAGTGGCTGCAAGTCCGTAAGTTTGGGAACGTTTCTGCAGCTTTATTAATCTGAGGCTTTACAAGCAGCGTAGACCATTAATAGCATGTTTGATTGTCTCAAAATAGATGAGGTTAATACCAAGTTTACCTCTGAGGGTTTTGACATAATCCCAGGAAAATGGCTTCTGATGGAAACTGCGTTGATGAAAACTAGCCACAAAATCCAAAAATTCCAAAATCCAAAATTTGTAGAGTAGGATGAACGGTCAGTCCTAGATCAAAAGTACATTTATGTATGGGAGCCAAAGGTGTTTTCCCATGGTGGGAATATCTTGGAGTCTTGCAGGCTGGTAGACCCTGCCCTCCTTCTGCAGAAGCTTAGAGAAGGTCTGACAGAGGCCCCAAGACCCTTGGACTCGTATAACCCCACAGTGTTCAGCACATCAGGATTTCTAAAAGGAGTGCATTTTATACCACTAAAGGCCAGAGAGGGCCTCTGAAGGGGTTTTATTATACCCCTGACTTTTATTCCTGTTAAAGGCTACCTATACTTTTGACTAGCTGGCAGACTGATAATGCAGCTGGGTTGAACAAGTGTCACTTTAATTTTTACACAGTTGCAGTGTCATATATGTGGAGGTGAGCAAAAGCACAGGTACAGGGAATGAAGTATACAAACCTACCACAGAATGGGTCTGTATCTGTTACAGGACATTAAACATGCTAAGCTACAGAAGTATACTTGAAAGTCCAGTTCGTTTAGGTTAACACCAAAACATGGTTTTGCCAGGTGCTTACAGCCAATGCAGATTCAGTTCCTGGGGTGTGCAATACAGTGTACGGTGGCATTTCAGAGTTTGCCAGTGTATAGAAGGGTCGTAGCATTGCAGAAGGTTTATTCACTTAGGTAGAACATGTCAGAAGAGACCCAAATGGGAAGTTTTTCTATGCTGCCTCGGATAACAAGGTTAAGAAAAAAAGTGACAATTTAAATAAATCAGATGTTTTTACTGAAGATTATGCTGTCATTTTCTCCAATTATTCTTGACATTTCACCCTTTCGTATTGTGATCCGAGTTAATAATGGAAGAAAAACCATCTCTTGTTGCCGTGTTTATTCTTTGTTCTCAAGGAGATAAGCTGTTTGTAAAGATAAGTTATTTGTTATTTAAATCACTTTTACTGAAGTTGTTTGTTTCCTTGTTTGGGTTTCTAAAAATATTGCAACAATTGCGATGCATCTTTGAGATGTCTATTCAATTCCCTATGATTTGTACTGGAATTCATTCCTAAATGGGCACAGGTGTTGATAGCTATAACATGCTAGAATGAGTCAAAACCAATATATGCTCAATAAAGGAAAGATGAAAGAAAATGCACTGAAAACAGCTCTTTTAAGATGTGATAAATTGGCACTTCAGTTCACTACTTAATTAGGTATATAGCACTGAAGATGTGTCTGGAGCAGCTACGTATTTTAAAGCAGCTGAACATGTTAGAACATAACTTCAGTCACTGCTAATATTTTCAAGATCATAAACATTATTTTTAAAATTAGCAATACTATTCAGGATACAATCAACTTCTGTTTGCAAGCTGATCCGTAGTGCCCTGAGGCAACACTTTGCTATACTCTTATAAAAAATAAGTTGACTAATAGTCTATGAAAATTACTTGCTCGCTTTCTCATGTTGCGCAGAAATTTAATGCTAGAATATGACATAGGAATTCGGACGTTGCGAACCCAGAAGTCCGTTAAAGCATTTCTTTTGCGCTTTTACCATGAGCGGACAATTTGTTCCCTATTCCTCGCACAGTGCGCTCCGTAGGCAGCATCTTTTGAAGCCCCATCCTGACCTTTGGCCGCTTCGCTGAGGGGAACGGAGGGCCAGCCGGCGAACAGGTGAGTATTACAGCTAGCGACTCCCAGGCGCCGGTGCCCTTCCACTGGAGCGTGGGCTGTTGTGCCTTGCGCCTTTCTGCCAGAAGGCAGGAGGTGGTGGGATAGGGCCGGTGGGTACCTACCAAGCGAGGCAGGCGGCTGGCGTTTGTTCTCCCGAGGAGCTCTCAGGAGAACCGAGAACTTGATGCTGTCAAGGACGAGGCTTACTGTGCGCTGAGCACACACCGGCCGTACGGGGCCGCGTCGGCCTCCGAGGTTCTGCATTGTCTGCAGGGGAATTGCCTTTACGTTAGCCTGTCTTGCCGTCGTGGTTTACACGTACACTCGCAGGCGTAAGAGTGGCCGTACTGCCAGCGTGCAGATAGGCTGTGACTCCGGCCAGGAACAGCTGCCCTGAATATTTGATGGTCCACGCTTTTAAAGATAAACAACACAAGCCAGAAGTCATTGACAAACGCAACTTCAGCTGCCGCAGCCCCTCAGTGCCGGCCCGGCTGGCCGGAAAGCTGCTGCGCCGGGCACAGCCGCGGTGCCACTGGTGACACGCCAGCTCTCTGGGAAACCCGAGTGCGTGGGTACGAGCGGCGAGGCACCACCAACGGCACCAGCGTGGCACCGGGGCTCTGCCCAGCGCCGAGCTGTGCCGAGCGGAGCCCGGCGCTGCCTCCTCTGCTCGCTGCCCGGGGGCCGCCTCGCAGCCTGCGACTCGGTCTGGGGGGCTCGGGGAGGAAGAGGAAGTGGGGTCCCCGCCAGCGCGGCTCGCCCGGCAGCGGCCGAGCCCCGGCCCCTCCGAAGGCCCGCGGCCGTGGCCCCGGGGGGGCGGCTGGACTCCGTTTCCCAGCACGCCCCGCGCCTCCGCCGCAGAGGCCGGGCC
>Ga0065711_1009913_pt1 | contig 10331 bp, 5 predicted proteins | sample Hoacrofraction12_FD_59098 | JGI IMG/M metagenome (GOLD analysis project Ga0065711, IMG submission 59098) | Hoatzin crop microbial communities from Cojedes, Venezuela - Epithelial fraction 12 v2 (version 2) | ecosystem: Host-associated > Birds > Digestive system > Esophagus > Crop | place...
CGCCTGGCCGCGGTGCTGTGCAGCCTGCTCTGGGTGACCCTGCTTGGGCAGGGGGTTGGGCTGGGGGACCCACAGAGGGCCCTGCCAACCCCTGCCATGCTGGGATTCTGTATTTCCCCAGTGGTTCCACGAGAACCTTGCGAGGACAAGGCACTGGGTTTTGGACCAGCCCCAGGTTCCCCCAGAAGCTGCGTGACGGAGTTTGCTGTCACCGTGCCTGCTGTCACCGGGCTGGGGGGGATGGGCAGTCTGATGCACAGTCTGGCTGCGTTTCACTCCACAGAGCCTGGAGGCCCTTGAGCTGAAAATGAAACTTCGTGGTGAAGACTTGCAGTGAGGTCTTTCAGACTCTTGTGCGTGGGTGCTGGGTGGAGGGTGAGGGCCTGAGCATCGTGTTTATCCCTGAGGAGGAACAGAGAGTGAAGCCGTTGCCTGCTGTGACCCCTTACTCCCCTGCCTGAGGGAACAACACTTTTGGGAAGGGCCAGAAGAACCTCGTTTGTCATTTTCCCTGCCCTCGGTGCGCTGTGGGATGCCTGGCAGCGGGATCTGCTGAGGCGAGATCTCCCTGGCACATGTGGGTGTCTGCGGGTCCTGGCCGGGCCACCCCGCTGGGGCAGCTCGCCGCTGCGGGGATGGAGCCAGCCTCTCCTTTCTCAAACTGAGACTTAACTGAGGTACATAGGCTTTCCTTAGAAACTGCTATGAAGGGTAAATATTTGGATTCCCTGTAATGAAGCAATCTTTTATCCTTGTCTGCTAGGGCAAGTGTAAGACCTCCACAGTAGTTTCATTTGGGTATTTGTTGTCCTAGCCGGGAAAGCCTCACTTCATAGACCAGGACGAGAGGACCGGAGAGGTCCCTTAGATCTCCTGAAGATCGGCTTCAGCCTATGGCAGTCTGCAGGAGGTTTCTGTCTGCAAAATGAACGTCCAGCTGGGTCCCGTGCTGTTCCGAGCACCTGGTGGCTAGGGCAGCAGCACAGCATCTCCCGCCGTCAAGCCGACGTCTGCTTGAATTCTGCAGCGAGGGATGTAAAAAGAAGTGAAAAGGCAGTGCTTGGGTAAATGTGTTCCAGACCCGTACTGATGATGCTGGGGTACTCGAGCCAAGGAAACGTAAATCTCCCATATCGATTTGGTACTGGACTGTGCTGGACAGTAATGCTGGAAATGGGTTGTTTGTCAGCCTGATTCAGGCACCTGTTTCTTATACAGTAAATACTACAGGAGTTTGTATTGCTTTAATGTTATAGATGTAAGACAGCTTAGAGAAAATGCTCTGTGTTGCTGCTCAAACAAAATAATACATTTACTCACTCTTATCAGAGAGTTGATAAGAGGACCAATCCACTGAGTAAATATTTACCTTCTGAGACAGGGCGTTATCTCTGTTCTAGAAAGCATCCTAAAGCAATACATGATGAAAGGGCTCAGAAGTCACTCTCCAAACCCAGAAACTAGTAACGCTCCTATTTAATCAGTAAATAAGGAAAAGATTTAGAGTTCATAAGCTTTTTGTAATGGAGTGCATCTTAAAAATGGTTTTGTCCTGAAAAACCAGGGTGAACTCAAAAGGTGTTTTGAACATGAATTTGTACAGTTGTGTACTTGTGCTTCTAAAACAAGTAGTTAGACTGTTTTGCACTGCTGTGTTTTTCAGATTACACCTCTTCTCAATTCTGCAGTACCATTTTTTCAGATCTTAACAATGTGTTTATGTTCCCACTTAGAACCACTGGCCACGCGGAGTCGAAACAACCCTGCGTGGACTTCAGGGAGATGATACTACCACGCCACAGCGTTTTCACACGGAGGGCCCTGCAGCAGCCAGCCTTGTGATTTCAAAGCCTTCAGCTTTAAGCCTTTCTGTAAAGCGTCTGCCCACTTAATGCAAAATGCTTCTCTAGGTTTATTAGGATGCAAAATCATGTACATAATCACCATTTTAGTAGTTCTGTTATATGTACATGAATATGGAAACAGGGCTTGGGATGCTCCTTTGTGTGAATTTTGTAGGAGAATTACCCATATCGCTGATACATCTAAACCGACATACATCATTCCAGAGTTAGAACTCTAAACCTAAAGAAAAAACTTGATATGACTTTAAATGGGGAGCAGCTAAAACAGATGAGCTTCAGGTCAAAAACCATCTATGTGCTTAAAGCCGATTGAAACTCGGCTCGAATTGGAGAAGTTTGTGAAGCTGGTGGGCAGGGAGTTCTGCTGAGAAAGCAAAGTACTGCAGTTCCTTTGCGGATGCTGCATCTATATGTAAGCAAAGAACTGTCCTCCAAGTAATATAAGTAGTTCTAGAAGAAGAGTTAATGTTTTTCCTCTGCGTCTGGGGAAAACAGAACACTTGAAAACAATAGATGCTGCACTCATGGTAACATATTTCCCAGAACAAAATGATGTTAGTTGCCATCTCAGTGAAAACAGGGTAGGTCAATATAAATTAAATGTGCAGAATCCAAATTGCACTACTTAAAGGCTGAAGAATCTATTTAAAGCAACTTATGCAGGCAGAAATGCATTACAGCTGCCTGATCTTGTCTCAGAATTTTTGTGGTCCAAATTTTGTTGTACAAGATCAGTAAAAGCCTGCTGAAACTAGTGTGAAATGCAGGAGCTTACACCATCTGATTCCATTTGATCTCCCCCCGTAGAAATCCTGGGAAGTCTCTTCATACTAAGAATTATTTTCTGAATGAAATTGCGTCCCGTCTCCACTGTATGTGCTGAGAACACTGCAAAAGGGCATTTAGAAAACTATGTGCCTCCTTGTTGTCAATATTTGTCATATGCCAGGCTGACCTTTTGGATGAGAATCTTTGTATTTGTGGAGAGAAGAGAGATTGATTTTGTTGCTTTATTCTAATTACACTACAATGTAGCAGTACCGCACGCTTTTGAAGGCCTTTCAGGAACTGAAATGTCAATAACACAACTTTCCATCTGCTACCAATTTAATCTGAATGAGTTTGTGATTTTATAGGAGGAGGTTATTTCTGCCACTGGCAGTCGAAAGGTGGTAATCAGTTAATCAAAATGCATTGATTGCTCTAATCATTGCATCTTGAATAGGTTTTTTTATGAATCTTAGTCACCCACAATTTAGTTCTGGCATGTTTTGCTTTCTATCCAAGGCAAATCTACGGTTTGCAACAACTTTGACTTCATCAAGAATAACTTCTCTATTGCGATTTAGGGCCAGACCCACCAGTGCGTGCTGACAATGTTATACCAGCCCAGTTATGTAAATTGGCTGGAAACAAACCAGTAAAATCAGTTTGATAAACAGCTCTGCACAGTTCCAAAGATACAGAGTGTACCAGACAGCCGGTCTGGGGCTGTATTCCTTGCAGCACAGAATAGTAGCTATGAAACAAAAACCTCGTTCCTATATGGACTCCAGGCTTTATCTGTAGCTTTTGATTTCTCAACAGAACAAATTATCATTGTGTTATTGTTAGCTAGTACTGCAGCGATAATTCAGCCCGGGGAGAGTGAGCAGGAATCTGTTTGTGTTTGATCCTGGGCAGTTGCAGGAACCAGTTGAAAACCTGCACTTCTTCACTGTGTTTGTGTGTGTGTGAAAAATAGCACTGCTTCATTTCTATGTGTCCCAGTTAGACCCAAGCTTAGGGGGCTAATAGTTTAGAGAAAAAGAAACAAACCACAAAACACAGCCAAAACTTAAAAAAACCCCAAACCCCACAAAAAACCCCACCAAAAAAATAAAACCACCCCAAAACCACTTCTCCCAGCGCTGAGGAAATGCAACGTAGAAATTTCTTCCACGAGGGGTAGGTACAAAGTCAGTCAGGCTTTGTCTGTGTGCAAATGTCAGCCCACGAGAAACTGATTCCAGGTTTAAGGTCTTGGAAATATTGACCCTGCTGAATAAACAAGTACTTGAAAACGAATTAGTAAATGGTTAGGTATTATTTCTGTGAACTGAACCCTGAGGCTGGCTGAATAGCAATCGCTCTTCAGATTTTGATATTAAAGGAGGACTGTTTTATAGGGAAAGAGCATATTTGCCTCGTAGTTTAATTATGTATATGAACATATTTGCCTACTTAGAGGTGTACAAAAGACCGGTGGCCTTTGGATGAAATGCTTAGTGATGCTGGTATCAGAACGTGCATCTATCGTAGTCTAATAAATATAAACCAGATCAGTCGTGCCCCATCTGAAATAATTATGAAGGGTCCTAAAAGCAGATCAGAGTGAGTACAGAAACAATTAGCAGAAATAAGGAATAAACTATTTTTCATGAGATAAATATCTCTACAATTTAATCCTCTATCCATGGAACACTCTCCATGCTGTCACAGCCCAGCTCAGTCATGAATTGCTGGAAAGTAAGAGTGAAACTCCACCTCGGAGTATGTTCTAGAATAATTACTCTTTAAGTACCTTGCTCTGGAAAGTGTCAGTGTAGGTCCCTGCTGGAGATGAAAGGGGCCGCTGGTCTGGCTTGATCAGCCAGCTGGTGAGAACAAGGAGCCGGAGCTGGTAGTCTGGACTCTTCAGTAAAGCAGTCTCTCCATTGGTACGGTGTTCAAAAGCTGGAGCAGACCTAAGGCAAGCGTGCAGTAAAACTGCAAACTTGCAAAGCCTCACTCATCTGAGGATTAATGGTGAGAATGAAGTAACATTCTGGAGTGGTAAAGTGACTATTTCAGACATGCTCATGCAATACAGCAACGATAATTCAAGGAGCTACAAACTGAGATCAGTCTGAGAGCAGAGATCTAGACGTGATAAGCTGAAGATCTGGAAGTTAATTTTATTAAGACAGCTGGAAATGTCTGGTGGTGTAACCTAGAAGTAGTTGATGAAAATAATTTGGAAATGATACTGGGCTCTGTCTGACAGCTCGGTTGACCTGAGCTCCTTCCTGAGACTGGGATTCTGATCTCGGGGAGGAGCATGTCACCTTGATTTTTCCAGTTTAGCATGCATGGTTTCAGGTGTGGCCTGACAGTCAAGAGCCACAGAAGTCTCCCCCATTGATTCCACGTGGATGCATGGTACCAAAAACTCCACAGTCAAAAGGAGAGGTAATTTTTCAGCTGCTTCTCTCCAAGAGAGAGAAGTATGTATATCCCTGTAGCTACCACTTGATTATTCAGAGACCTAGCTCAAAAAACCCCAAAACCCCCAACAAAAAGCAGGAAGTTTTGTCTGTTCTGCACCCAAACAGAACCATAAGTATCTTGAGATGCTATGTTCTTGAGCTAGAAGGGCTCGTCCCCTCCTACTCTTGGCCTCAGCACAAGTGTTCTACGTTTGACCACAGAAAATCTGAAGTGAAAGGTTTTTTCAAATTTAGAGTTGAATTGGTGTTTCTCAGAAACACTTCTTCTGTTATGCGTATCCTCACGTTATGAGAGCAGGTGGTAGGTTATTGACGTGGGTAAAGCAGAACTGGACAGAAAATAGAAGGCTGACATTTAAAGTTGTGCATTAAAGCCCATCCTCAGGCCTTTTCTGTATAAAAGCACGGTTGTCACAAGATTTACTGTTCGCAAATCCAAGCTGCCATTTATTGCATACTTTGCCAATTAGGAGGAACAAGCTATATTCCTTGTTGCCTACGCAGGTAAATCTTTCCATCTGCGTAATCCTACAAACCTGCGCTGGCTCAAATATTCCCTGGCATAAACTCATGTTTGTAAAATAATCTTCCTCTCTCGAAACCTGCAGGAAGCCAGGAGATTTTAGGTAAGCAGTGGAAACAGCAAAGGCTCTTTATTGGGTCTTTACTGAAGCTGAGGCACCGGGGGGACTAAGCATCTTTCAACATCAAATCTCAGGGTGAGAACCCTCAAGCGACTGTCAACTGCCCCGTCTTTGATTGCTCCTTTTATTAAATGGTGAACTTCTGAGTAAGCAATCAAACGCATTTTAATTCCTGTGCCAGTAACTTTTGAATGGCAGAGCGATTTTTCCAAGAGCCGCAGTTCATCAGTACTTATCGCCGACAGTTCATACAATCCTACAGCTTAAGCCAGGTCAAATTAACAGCAATAGCTTTGGAAAAAAAATATGAAATGGTTGCTGATGCTCCCCTGGCAGCGTCATTCACCTGACCTCCTTTCTCACTTCATCAGCTTTGTCAGGAATAAGCTGCTGCGCGTGGGATGCTTGATAGACTTGAACATTTACCTGCTGGCAGGAAAGATTCACCACGACCAGATTTTTTCTACCATATATATGGAGCATCATACTGCTGGCAAGGGGCAGCTGAACATCAATAGGCTGGCGTTGCAGCAAGGAAGATTTACTTTGGTAGTCAAGACAGTGATGTGCTGGAACACAGGCTATGGAGGCTGTGGAGTCTTTGAAAGCAACTTCACAAATTTCTGTCAGAAATTATAGAAGATAGTTGGTATTGTCCTGTGGAGAGAAAGGTGTATTAAAGGACCCTTTACTAAATGTCCCTCCCAGCTCTCAAGATCTATGGTTCTAGGCTAGAGCGAAGTAGGAGGGATGTACGCTGGCCTTGCCTTTGACCTTGTTGCCACAGGGACTCACTGCGGTGGCAGACTGTAGCCACAGGACACACAAGATCAGCCCTGTTCTCACTGTGCAGAATCAAGCCAAGACTGTGTGTTTCTTCTGATGACCCAAAGCCAGCAAGGCAAACCCTGCCTCCTGCTCCAGAAGCGGGTGGTGGAGCCCAGCCCGCTCTGAACCTGGTGTTGGACACCAGCCAGTGTCTCTCCCTCATCCTCCTGTTGAGTAGCGTAACTCAGTCTCAGTTCTCCTCGTAAATTTTTGTGTGTGCTCTGTGGTAAAAATGAAGGGAGGGTTTTCCTTGGTAATTGTGTATTAGAAGGATACTAATGTTTTCTGTAGCTGCAGATACAGTTTTGATTTTTTTATGTTGCGTTTTAGAGCCAGGATTCTCAAACATCTGCTCTTTTACTTTCAAAATCTATTAGCGAGCTATAAAAATAAAGGCGGGGAAGTAATCTCTGATACCCTTGGTGAGTGATGCACGGGTTTCGAAATGAAGGTTTAATGAGTTCTGGCCCTGACTTCAGAGTGGTCTCGGAGATGGCGTGCCGTTACCAGTAACCGGTTAGAGGTATTAAATGTGATGTTTCTAAAAGGATTCTTGAAAGCTGCATACAGACCTGTGAAGTCATCCTGTTTATGTGATGTCTTTAGGCTAATTTGAAAATAAGTGACAATAAGGCACAAGGCAAACTGGCCCTCAGACTAGATTTTCTGACAAAACTGGACAGGAGTAGGAGGACAAAGCGTGTCCCGCACCTTGCTTTGGCTACAGACGTGCGTGTGGTTCCCGTACTTCCCCGGGGCTGTGACATCAGTGTTGTGACGGGGTGTATGAAACTGCTCTCTGATCCTTCTCTTATGTAACAAGTTGACCTTGAAACAAAACATGACTGTTGTCCTTGTCGTCTTCTCTTTAAAAGTTTGTCTCAGCCTCACAGCTTTTTCATTTCTACCTTCAGTTTATTGAGCTTTGAAGCCAACGTGCTGGGCTGAATTTAGCAGCGTGCTTTTGTTGCTTTGTGCAGCCTTGGCGATGCAGGAGAGCTGTAAACTTCAGGCAGCCGGGCGAAGGCAGTTTTACAGCCTCTGGGTGTTGCCAGGGAAAGGCAAAGCAGCTGGAGAGCGTCAGTGAATAGTTCCCCCTTTTGATGTTCTGAACTGCTGAGAGTTCTCCTAAGCGCACTGACGAATGCCAGTTAAAATAACTTATAATTAGTTGATCTTTGTTCACCTATAAGCCTGCGCTTGAGAATTTTGTCTTTTCCTGGAGAGAAGTTTTGTTCTGAAGGCCTAAAATTGCACTTTTTTTTAATAAGACTGACCTGAGAGAATTGGTGTGGGGAGACAGCAATGACAGCGATTAATTATTTGGAAAGAGCAGTTCCTCCCTCCTGTATTTCCTTATCTAGCTGGTTCATGGTTCATTGTCTTTTTACCTGTTTTTTTAAGTACTAACCAGGAGTCATTGTTATCTTCCTCCCCCTGCCCACAAAACAAATGAGGGAGCTCCTGGTTCTGCCTGTTTCTTAGCAGAAGCCATACAGACAGCACTGCACTTAATCATAGTTTCAGCAGAATATTCCAGCACTCAGAGGACTGGCTAAGAGGATTTGCTTCAAAGGAGAGCTGAACTCTCCTCCTGTTCCCTCTAGATGCAGTTTGCCGTGGTCATGGTGGGAGATCTCGTTGGGATGATGAGGCTTCAGCTGGCTGGCTTATCTGAGGTAGCATGGCTTAGGGATGGATGAAGAGGAGCTACACCTCTGGGACAGCAAGCGCACTGTCACGAGCACTAACTGACTCGAAAGATGAGCTCGATCCTCAGTTCCCACCATGCTGATGGGTTTGGAGAACATCCTGCATTCCCTGATTCCTTGAGGTATTTCTGGGACTTCTCTCTGGCTTGTCTGCAAGGGAGCCTGTAGCCTGAATGAGAAGGTGCCCAACCTTCCTTAGGAAAGAAGTGGCCTGAAGCGTGTGTGTGAGCTTTGTGCAGGAGAGTTGTCTCCGATATAGTTCAGCGTGATGAAACTGGCAGCCTCGGCAGCTTCCCTCCCCATTTCAACAGAGCTGCTGTTCAGAGAGTTCGTTAAGCAGTGCTCTGGGTGAGCTCGCCTGTGTCTCAAGTCCCATTTTCTTTACCTTTCACCCGCAGCGCTTAATCTTTTGTAAATGACACTGGCTTTTAACAGCACAGATTTTTTTCTAGCACAGTATTTGCAGTGTCCCTTTTATAGTCAGTGCTAGAAATGAAACTACCTGGAAAGCAATATTTCCTCTGCTTCAGAAGCAAACCATGAGCTATGCTTACAAGCAGTAAAATATAAACGTATTTCAAAGAAAGTGAAATGCCTTGCACTAAGCTCTTCACAGAGACACAAGGCTGGCCATCAGGGAGTCGAACATTTTAAAATTTCAGACTTCTTCAAATATTTCTGTCTAATGTCCTTGGCCGAGACAAGCGTTGAGTTACGTATGAGTAGGAACAAGAAATTACTGCAATTCTGCTAGACAAAGACTGAAAAAAGCTAAGGATTATTGGATTTATTTTTATTGAGAAAAGGGTATTATAATCCGAGCTTTAAATTGGAAAGGAGATGGTAGATTTCTTTCTTTATAAACAAGCAAATGTCAGCCAAAATATTAAGGAATGCTCCGGGGTTCTGGGGGTTTGTGACAATGAGTTTAAAATTCCCAACTTGTCTGATCCATCAGGGAACTTGTAATTGCAGAGACTTAGTTAAAGTAATCCAGGGTGTTACTGCGAGAATAAGGTGATTTCTTTGTCAGATCCATTTGATTCAAAGACTTTAGGAAATCCAATATCTTCAGAGTTTTGTGCCTTTTGCACATGCAAGTACTACAGGAATTGAATGCAGCTCCTTTACTCCAAAAAATGAAATTTACAGTTTTATCAATGGCTTAAAAATGTTAACAGACACTTTCTGCATTTGCAGAAATGTACAAGTAGATGAGACTACGGGCTTATAAAGGCTGATCTTAAATTCCGGTAGGATTTAGCTGTGCCTGTGTAATTTGTTTATTGTGTATTAGAATTAGTCTGTTCAATCTGCTGTTAGTGTTCAGCAGGGTTCTGAAATGCACTGGAACTCGCAGTAGGCTGTGCTTTGTTGTTATGCTGCAGGAAGGAAACATCCCATTGTGTTACACTTAAACTGAGTTTCTTCAACACCTCCACGAATCGATGGGCTCCATCTTCTCCAGAAGCTGAGAGCACAGGTGTGTGCCGCTTCCCCTGCTGACAGTCAGTGGCCCTGCTGCTGTGACGCTGAGGGGCTCCAAGGCTGCGGGTGATTCCTCTCTGGGACCCTGGTTACCCTGCGAAAGATCAGAGGGAGCTGCTGGACTACACGGTCCGTGTCTCTTTCCTGACTTCTAGTATTCGTAGTCGTGAGCGATCTGAATCCGGGAGGCTTTAAGGAAGGTTCCTTAGTTTTCAGCTTTGCCATGTAACTACCGAAAGCTCGGCCACAAACCCTGGAAGGGAGGTGGGGGGGACCTGTGCTGCTCTATCCCCTGATCTTAAAAGATTGTAAGTAAGTTCAGAAGTGCAGGGCTGACTTAGAGTAATGATGCTGGTGTTATGCATGCCCAACTTCACAGAATCACAGAATCCCAGCATGGTCGGGGTTGGCAGGGCCCTCTGTGGGTCCCCCAGCCCAACCCCCTGCCCAAGCAGGGTCACCCAGAGCAGGCTGCACAGCACCGCGTCCAGGCGGGGCTGGAATATCTCCAGAGAAGGAGACTCCACAGCCTCCCTGGGCAGCCTG
>Ga0065711_1051555_pt1 | contig 10331 bp, 4 predicted proteins | sample Hoacrofraction12_FD_59098 | JGI IMG/M metagenome (GOLD analysis project Ga0065711, IMG submission 59098) | Hoatzin crop microbial communities from Cojedes, Venezuela - Epithelial fraction 12 v2 (version 2) | ecosystem: Host-associated > Birds > Digestive system > Esophagus > Crop | place...
AAGCCCCACAGCCATGTGTTCAAGCACGAAGCCCCGTAAAAGATTTTACTGCAGAGTCATTCTTTTAGTGTTTTTGTTTGATTGTTTGTTTGTTTGTTTGTTTGTTTTAATTTCACATAGACTGTTGGCTTCCTACATTGAAGAGCATACTCCTGAGGGTCTCCAGGGATCTTTCAAGGCACCCCGGTGCCCCTTGAAAGAAAAGATGCTTTCGTGTGGTCCCCTCCAGCATCCCTAACCCTGGCTTTTGCTGTCGGGAGATGTGAATGCCTGCATGGGGTACGGAGCACTGCACTGAACTCCCTCCAGGGAGGATCCGGTCCCGGCAAGGACCAGGATGAGAGGCTGCTTGAAGGTGGGGAGCTGTGGGCACCAGCATTTCTTGTCTCCTTACTGCTGGGCTTGTAGCAGTTTGCGTTGGTGGGCTCTGCTGTCTGCATTAACGAAGTTTTTGTGTGCGCGATATAACAAATGGGTGAACCACAGTGTGACTAATTGTCTAACACTCAGACTGTTACCTCGAATGTAACAGGAGTGTGTTTTCAGGGTGTTTTGAGTGGATATAATGAGATGCTAACATACAGTATTTTTATGAGAAACTTCAGGGAGTGTATTTCAAAATGCCAGGGTACCCGATAAGCTGAACAATTAAAAATAAATGGCTTTAGAGCTTGGCATTTTGATAGGCACAGATAATTAGGAGAAGACACTTTTCTGACAAGAGCATAATAATTTGCCTTTGGCTGGTGAGCAGCACTGGCTTTGGAAACTTTTGACTTGGCTCCTGCAGGAGCAAGGGTGGTGGGCGCCGAGCTGGAAGGAGCCCGCTCTCGCTGAAACGTTGGGCAGAGACAGCGGCCTTTCCTCTCTTGATCTGGTGGTGATGGAGCAAAGGTAGAAAGCGCAAACCTTGGTGGCTTAAAATTTGAAAGGCAGAATATCTGAATCGTTCTAATTTTTATTACTAATGCTTTGAAGCTAATCTCATAAGCTTGGGAGCTTGAGTCCATTATTTTTATAGTGACAATATTGTAAAAGTAATCCAAAAGCCTGTGTCATAGTTAAAAAAAAAAAAAAGCATATCCTAAGCTATAAACCCAAATGTGCTCAGAGAAACAAACTCTGCAAGAGCAGCAGTGGCATAGTCTGATGGGTTTTGTAATGCTACAGACAAAAGTAATTATGCCGCTTAGAAGAGCTTTTGTCTCCAGATAATGTTGTTAAAAACTTGCACTGTAGTATAAATCATAACGGAACAAATCTGGAGTCTGCGCTTATTGCTGCCAGGGGAAAATCTCTTGGATTTTGTTTCCTTTCTGCTCAATATATTGGAAACCTTTTCCAAGTTTGTAAATAAATATTACCTGCTGTTTGAAAAATGACTAGCGGTTCATCTCACCAGCAGTGCCTGTGGCAACTGCAAACAGTTGTTTCTCTCTTGGTGAGCCTTTTGTGTGTCTTTCAGGAACACAGGCTGTTGCAATGAGTCCGAAGTTGTCTGATTCATTGGAGATATTAAAGAAGTATTTCCTTCTTTAGAGCTCACTCGCATGTGGATGCCTACGGCTCCTTTCTCTGCTTCCTAGCAGTACCATGGCCATTGCCATGTCTGAAAAGATTTTAACAAGCTTACAGAAAGAAAAACTTTTGGCATTTCCTTGATGAACGTTTGAATTCCCATCCATGAACGTGGGTGTGTTTTTGGTTTTTTTTTTTTTGTGGCTGAGCATTTTTGGTTTTTAAGTGTATGGGACTTTTAAAGATTTGGAAACCCCAGACCTGAAGGGGATGCAGCGATTGTATTAGGCCCAGCTTAATTAACTGATGAATTTTCCACCACCCTGCCTGGAGACCCGTGTTTTTGCCACAGGATGGAAATGGTTCCTGTGGGCTGAGGGATTCCAGTGCCTGGTTCTCTCCCGACATGATTTGTGTCCTGAGGAGTGAAGGGAGAGGGATTTGCACCAGTAAGTCATTTTGCATGCAGTAAATGAGGTTTTACTGTTGTCAGGGGAGTGCTGGAGAGCAGGAAGAGCCGGGGAGCTCGGCAGGTGAAGTCTGGCCGGGCTGGGGGCTCTCTGGCCCCTGCAGTTATTGCTGCGCCTTGCACAGAGCGTTTGGTGCCAGGTCCTGTGAGTTGGGACCCTTCAGGGAAGGCATCTGGGGAGCAAACCTAGGGACGTGGGGAGAGCCATCGGAGCCTGAAAAAGGGACTTCAGCAAATCCACCAAGCTTCAGGAGCTGGTTCACCTGCTGCCCTGGAGCAGTCGCATCCATAGGTGAGATTTATTGAGGGAGAAGGAGCACATTCACGCCCAAAAGGTGTTTAAAGTGCGTTTTTGTAAGTTGAGCTGGTGAGCAGGACAGGGAAGCACTGCGTGTGGTGTTGCAGCCTGTAGCCCAGGGCAGTTCTGAGCAGCAGTATCCCGGGAAAGGTGCAGTGAATCACAAAATGCATCATCTGCAGAGAGAGAAATTCTGCTGGATGCCAGTGATCCATGTTGACCTCAGGGAGGTTTCTGCTGCGTGGAAATCAGTTTCGTGGTTTTTTTACAGTTTGGGATAGTTTGTGAGGATTCATGGCTCTGCCACAAAGTGCTGGAGGAGGTGGTCCTGAAGCTTTTGTGGCGAGGTAGCAACATGATGGTGACACCGTGACCTTACCTGGGATTACCTGCCTGGCTGCTCCCAAAAAATAAAACTGGGCATTGTCTTTACTAACTCTTGGCAGTGGAATAACAAGCATGTTGGAGTTCCTGCACTGTGAAGGCATACTGTTACATGGTCAAGATAAGGCTTTAAATGTGGGGAGATAATTGCCCAGTTTTTAAGAAAAAAATCTTTTGCAAAGGTGCAAATGGGAGTCGGGAGCTCAGCTCCTGATAGTCAGTGGGACCAGCCGTGGTGGGAACTTCCCCACTCAGAGACAACTTTACAGTTGCGTAGTTTGTGTGCCTAGATGTCAAGAAACAGTAAAATCAAGGTTGTAGGTGCAGTTTTAACCTGTTGGTTTCCATGTGCTGGGGGGTGCCTTGGTCACACAATCCTGCACCTCTGCCCCACTTTGCTCCCTTGCCAGATGCGCCATGGAAGATGGGCTGCTGACGCAGCAAGTTTTGCTGTGCAGCTCCCTCATCTTTGGTGTGCCTCTGCCAAAGAGGACTTGCATGGTGTGCTGTGCGATGTGCAGAGCAGGGCAGATGTCACAGAATCACAGAAGTTCGGGGTTGGAAGGGACCTCTGGGGGTCATCTAGTCCAACCCCCCTGCTGAAGCAGGGTCACCCACAGCAGGCTGCACAGGACCTTGCCCAGACGGGTCATGAATATCTCCAGAGAAGGAGACTCCACAGCCTCCCTGGGCAGCCTGTTCCAGGGCTCCGTCACCCTCAGAGGGAAGAAGTTCTTCCTCAGGTTCAGCTGGAACTTCCTGTGCTTCAGTTTGTGCCCATTGCCCCTTGTCCTGTCGCTGGGCACCACTGAAAAGAGTCTGGCCCCATCCTCCTGACACCCACCCTGCAGATATTTGTAAGCATTTATAAGGTCCCCTCTCAGCCTTCCCTTCTTCAGGCTAAACAACCCCAGCTCCCTCAGCCTTTCCTCATAGGAGAGATGCTCCAGTCCCCTCATCATCCTCATAGTGGCACAGTAACGGAGGGGTAGGCATGAAGCGCGCTGCTGGTGTCTGGCTTCCATGGTGGCTCCCTCTTTCCCCCTGTGTGACAGGTCACCCCTTCTCCCAGTGGCCACAGTGGTGCAGGGAGGTGGCTCTGCGTGGCTGCACCGATGGCTGCTGTGGTGCTGGCTTTTGGTGCGCTGGCGTGGTGGGGAGCAGAGGGAGGACAGACCTCCCTGTTCCTGGCAGCAGCACCTTTCCAAACACCTTCAGTGCAGCTTGTGAAGCAGCACCCGCTGAGCTCGGACCTGGGGATGCTGTGTTGGGGCTGGGCTCTGTCTCTGTCGCTGCTCCCACTCTGCAGCTGCCATCGAATTTCGGCTCTTGCCTCTCCGGTGGGATGCCTTGCAGGGATGGCCCACTGGGGTCACTCACACCGGCTCCTTGCGGTTCAGGCGACTGCATCACGTAATCTCTGCAATAAGCCCATCAAGTCCCAGGCTGGGCTGGAGCCTGCTGCAGCCTGGGGGAGCAGGCAGGTTAATCCGGAGCTCCTCCGGCCCCGGCATCGGCCCCTTTGAAGTAGCTGCAGCTCAGGAGTGAACTCGCCTTCTCGGGAAAGCTGGCGTTTTCACTAAGCAGCAGACTTTTATTATCAGAGCTGGGAGCGCAGTGGTTTCCTTCTCCTGCCAGTAATCCCCACTCGGGGCACGGTTATGCTCTTTTACAATTTGTTTTCTTTAATTGCCAGTTTGCAGTGGCCGTGCAGCTCTCCCTAGGCTGTGTTTTGGTGTGCTTTTGCACTTTGAAAGCAGCTTAGTCCTTCCCATCTTGCCCCTGGAACTGGGCAGCAATTCCTCTGCAGGTGTTTCCGCAAGAGTCCTGCTGGAAAAACAAGTAATAGCCCATGCTTTTTGACTGGTGCCTGATAACCGTGCTCTAGAGTAGAGCTTCATCTATTTCATGCATCCTTGGGGAGCCCTGATAAACTGCCCTTGACAGAGACAGCAGACAGATGTACGGTGCTGGTGCACCAGGTACGATGCTTTGCCGATGGTGCTCTGGCTCTCACCCTGGGTACCGTCCCTTCATTTCACCAGGCACAGTGTGGGTCTTCCCGTCCATCCTGGGACAGAGCACTGTGGTGCTGTGCGTGGTTTCGTTGCTCCCAGGTTTTGTCTCTGTGCTGACTGGAGTGACTTTGGAGTAGAATTTGTGTATGTTACGTTCAGCACCTTTAGGTACCTGCGGATGAAGTGTGCTTAAGAAATACTCAGGCAGGACTGACTTTCTGGCGTGGTGGTCCGTGATGGCTCAGGCTGTCGTCTGCCCAAGTCAGACTCGTGCATCAGAGCTCTTAAAATTTTAGTACATGCAAGAGTGAGTTTTTTTTAGTGTGGTTTTCCACCTCCACCCCCCACCCCCCCCCACTAATCACATAAGAAAGTATTTTAAAAGCCGATAAATAACCGTGTGGCATGGTTGAGTTCTGCTGTGTGTGCATAGCATACAGGTGATGGAGATGGTGAGACGTGTGCTCCACTGTGCTTTGCGATGCCTTTGCCTGCTGGAATTTGAGTGCAAGTCTGATGCTACACTTTATCAGTGCTCTGAAGTTGTTTGCTCTCTTTCAGCTAGACCTGCAGACCAGCTGCCTTAAATTGTGGTTTTCTTTCTTTTTTTTTTTTTTTAAATATACTTGAAATAAATAGAAGAAAGAAAGGATTCAATTGTCCTCCAGCAACAGCAGTTTCAATAATGCCATGTTATGAGCAGGGCAGATTTTACCAGCAGCAAATGCAGGCTGTGGGATTTTATGGGGGATCAGAAGCCTGTGCTGCTTCCGTGGGAGCACGGGGGACTGACCCGCAAAGTTTCCTCCTCTTTGAAGTGCTCGGGGTCTGGCCGTGGGTCACTTCTGCTGCTGGCAGCTGGGGCTTTAATATTCTTGCAGCCAGCCCTTTGGGAGGAATATTTCAGAGTAAGCAACTGCTAGGGAGTTGGGTGTGAGAGATTTTGGATGTGTAAGGGTCTTTTTTTACAAAGTTTTATTATTTCTTGCATCTATTAATAGGGCAGCAGGAGGTTCCATGTGCTTTTATAGTCCCTGTTGCGCTTTCTAATGGATATATGCAACGGCTCCAAGGCGCATGAAAGAGACACTCTTAGCCAGTTATTATGATAAAAATTATGTGCATGTCATGACCTTTAAAGCAGTGGGACTGTGTGTGCACGCTCTTCTGATACGCCACTGTTCTCGATTCCTTTCTGAAGCATTTCTCGCCGTAGGAGGTTTGCATAGGAGCTTGGAATATTTTTCTAATCAGTGAAGAGTCTCTTGGCTCTGATGGTAGCTTGCAAAGCACAGAGGAGCGAGAAGAGGGAAGAGGGATGACTTTTTCTAAGGGAACTAACAGAGAAGAGGTTAAAGGCGAATGGTGAGGCACAGCATGAAAACCCTGGCATCGTCTGCAGGGCTGTCAAAAAAACACTGGCCCAAAAAGTGCTGTGTGCTCTTTGAGGAAAAAGCTATTCTGGTGCTCTGGAGGATAAGGAAGGAAAAAAAGTTTCGTAATCCTACTTAAAGAGACTTTTTTTGTTTTAAAACTTTTAATAATGGTGCAGCCAGAATTTGCTCTGCTTGCGTAGCCCGCACGTTTGCCCCACCATGTGTCGGACGTGCCGTTGTGCCTGGAGAGCTTTGCAATATTCTGTCTGGGGCTGAGGAGCAAGGTGCCTGCTGTCGTGGCGAGGGAGGGGACATGGAGAGAGCAGCTCTGTGTCCTTGCACCGCTGCATCCCTCAGTCTGGGGTGTTAGGAGGGATTGCTGTCATCTGGGGACGCAGATGGTTGGGCTTGCTGGGGCAGTCGTGGTGAGGGATTCGGGAGCTGCGGACAAAATGCTTCAGTGGCGCGCCCAGGAGGTGTGCAGGCACCAGGTGGGATGCAGACGCTGTTGGCGGAAGTATATCGGTATTTTCTGCTTTGATTGCTGCTTATGCTGTAGCTTTCTGCGTGCTGGTGTGGGGGGCAGCAAGTAGCAGCAGGTCCCTGTCCCGCCAGGCGTGCCCGCACAGGGTGCGCCCAGGAGGAGAGAGCTGGGACTCCTGGAGATGAGATGGTCTCAAAAGCTCTGGAGTAACGCGGGCGGTTACGGGGGCAAGCAGCAAGGCCTGACACTGCTTGTGACAGCGCTGATACCGAACCCCCATGGTGAGGCGTCAGGCCACACTCGGCTGCATCCCAGCCTTAACAAATGGGAAAAATAACACTTACGGTTTTAAAAATTAAACATCCCCTTTAATTATTGAACATGAATAATTTTCATGCAAATTGAGCCTGAATGTGTGTTTCCAGAGTGACACAGTTGAGAGCGGTTACGTGGTGGGGTGTCAGTGACCTGTGAACTGGGAGGCTGTTGGTTATTTTTAGCATTTTATGAGTAGTCCCCTGGAGGGTGGGACATAGGCTGGTGGAGAGAGTTGGCTGAAGAAAAAGACTACAGTTTGCACTGGTGGGCTCCTCTTCTGATGCTTTAACTCACAAACTGGTGTGTGTATAGGTACGTTGTCTTTACATACTTGGGTACAGATATTTTGGAAGCCTCCTGGTGAGGAGGGCTGTAATTAAGGGAATCACCGCGCAGTGACTGTGCTGCTGGAGGCTCTCCTGCTTGCCACGTGGAGGAGGTGTGGGCACAAATTCCTCAAGTCTTGGAAGGTGGAGAGGGGAAAATGCACCCTGGCTTTTCCTAGCAAGTTGGTGGTCTCCATGTAAAACTTGAGCTTCACGAGGCAGTGTGGCACAACCTGATGGCTGCAAGAGTGGTCCTGGCTGGGCACTCACGGATGGACACTGCATCACCAGCTCTCAGCACCGCTTTGGACCACAGAGCAGCTCGTGCCCAGGGCAGATGAAATGTTGAATCTGCAGCTGAAGTGAGCCTGGGAAAGCTACAGCACGGCACGGGCTTTTCAAATGGCTTTGGGGACACTTAGTTTGGGGCGGGTGCTGGGGGTCGAGTCCAAATAGCCTCTGTGATTAAGCTTCTATAAATATTTTTCTTTTCATAATGGAATGTCAGCATTTACTGTTTCCTGATTTTAAACACTGCACAATTTGTCAAACTTTTATCTCTGCCTTAAATTAAGTCTTGAGATAGAATTCCTGTTAATTTCAAATCAATATGAAAGAGGGAGAGAAAGAAATTGCAGTCTAGCCCTTTTCTTGAATCAATATTTTCTTTAAAAGCTGAAATGTTAACTAGATCATAGTTTTCACCATTTTGAAATGTAGCTTGTGTTTAAAGAATATATACATTTCCCCTGAAAATCGCTGATGGTGGTAAGTTTTGCAGCAGGCACGGCTGCTAGCAGGCGTTTGACCCAAAGCGGGCAGGATGGGACCAGCCTTTGCAGCACTAATGCGGTATAACATTATCCTCCCTGTTTCTGAGCTCATTGTCTCTTAATAACTTTTTTTTTTCTGGTTCTGTTTTGCAGAAGCCTTTGAAATTGTAGTACGGCATGCAAGAAACTTCACCAACAGCATGTTTAGGACCCACTACCAGAGCATGGGGCCCAGAGCTCTTAAGTTTGTTGGAGAACTTTTTACTGATGTCTCGCTGTACATATTGGGCTCTGACATCAGTGTTAATGACATGATAAATGAATTTTTTGACAGTTTATTCCCTTTGGTTTACTCTCACTTGATTAATCCCGGCTTCCCCGATCCGTCTGTGGAAATGACTGAATGCCTGCGGGCAACAAGGAGAGACCTCAAAGTCTTTGGTAACTACCCGAAGATGATGATGACGCAGGTGTCTAAGTCGCTGCAGGCCACGCGAGTTTTTCTGCAGGCGCTCAACCTGGGGATCGAGGTGATAAACACTACAGACCACTTAAAATTCAGCAAGGACTGTGGGCGAGCGCTGCTAAAGATGTGGTACTGCTCGCACTGCCAGGGGCTGCTCCTGGCCAAGCCCTGTGCTGGCTACTGTGGCGTGGTGATGCAGGGATGCTTGGCGGGCGTCGCAGAGATCGATAACCACTGGCGAGAGTACATCAGGTCATTGGAGGGGCTGGCCAAAGGCATGCGTGGCATCTATGACATGGAGCAAGTCCTCCTGAACCTCTTCTCCCTGGTGCGGGACGCCATCGTCTACGTGCAGAGGAACGAAGGAAAGCTCTCAACAACCGTGAGTGGTTTTCTGCAATTCCCCTAGCTCGCTGCCATGGCGGGGCTCAGTAGCATACCACGAGCTCTACGTGTTGACATCCACCTACCCTTTTATTCCAGCCAACAAACCCCAAATGCTGCGATTTCCAGCTCCTCCCTCCTCCCCACTCCAATTCTCTGATGTTTTAAAAAAACTTTTGGTAGCTTTTGAAACTGGTGTTTATGAGGGCTGGGCTGCAGTTAAGGGCTTTGCCTCTTTTCAGGCTGGTCAGAGCAGAAGGGTCTGGAGTCGTCCTAGCATCAGCCTTGTAGCCGGGGTGCGAGATTGGCAGCTGAGATGTCCCAGCACCTTCAGTACTCCCTGGGCCCTGTGCTTGCCTCGGGTGGCTCTGAAAGGCTGGTCCTGCTCTCCAGGTGTCCCCTGCCTCCTTTGACATCCCTAAAATGTCCCTCCAAAGAGATGCCAACTGGAGGCATGTACTGGGCATCCACTGCTTCCTGATTTTCTAAAGGAGGTCTGGTTTTCCCTCTTTTGGTAACTCATCCTACTTCTGGGCCACATATAATCCCAGGGGTTGAGGTTATTTCGTATTTATTAGGAGTGATCTGACTCTTGAAAAACACATTGTGTGAATTTCTGAGCCTCCCAAGAAACTGGGGGTCTCTTGTTCAGAAAATCGTGCTGCTCTGTTGGAATGCCAAGGACGAATGGACTGCAGTAATACAGCGCTTGTTTTGCAGAGGAGACTTTTCTTGAGCCGCAGTTGAGCTGTGGCGTGCAGGTAGGGCAGAGCTGGGGATGGGGGCAAAGGTGCAGGTATATTGTTATAGTTTGCTTAAAGCCAGCGATGATTAAAATCTGCCACCGTTTCCCTGTTAGCTGCGTGTTCCTATGGTTCTTGACTCCTGCTCACAAAAGAACTGTGTTTATGTAGGTCATTGCAGTACTTGCACTGTAACCAACTTATCTTTTTTGGGGACTGTGGAAATGTATCAGCTTATGGATTTGGAACTGTGTGGCATTTGGCCAGCAGCCCTCCTGCCTGCTGCTTTATGTGCCAGCTTTGCTCGGTGACTGCCCAGACATGCCACCGCACCTATGCAGGCCGTGAAATAACGGGGTGGCACCTGGGCGGTTTCACAGCCCCAGGGTGGTTCGGCACACGGGGTGCAAGCCCTCTTTGTTGCTTAGAAGGGATTTAGGAACCACATCTTCAGTAACTTGGATGACTCTTGTGTTGTGGTGACCAGGAGGAGGCTGTGGCTGAGGGCTGGGTGTTGGTGTTGGTCACCCGGGCGGGTGGGTGCAGGCAGGACTCGTGGGCTGCACATCAGGCTCCGGGGTAGGGTGCGGGACACTGGCTTTCGACAGGTATACCTTATCCCCTTTCTGCAGAAAATCCCTGTTTTACAGCAGCCTGCCAAGCATTTCCCCAGGACTGCAAGGAGGTTCCAATTTATGGGGTCCAGGGGCAGCAGCTCTGCTGGGCACAACTTCTGCTGCCGTGGAGCCAAAGCAGGCTCTTGGGAGCATCAGC
>Ga0065711_1051558_pt1 | contig 10331 bp, 7 predicted proteins | sample Hoacrofraction12_FD_59098 | JGI IMG/M metagenome (GOLD analysis project Ga0065711, IMG submission 59098) | Hoatzin crop microbial communities from Cojedes, Venezuela - Epithelial fraction 12 v2 (version 2) | ecosystem: Host-associated > Birds > Digestive system > Esophagus > Crop | place...
GCTCTCCCTTCATCTACCCAGCCAGTCATGCCATCGTAGAAAGCTATCAAATTGGTCAGGCATGATTTCCCCTTGGTGAATCCATGTTGACTACTCCCGATAACCTTCTTTTCTTCCACTTGCTTCATGATGGCCTCCAGGATAAGCTGCTCCATCACCTTTCCAGGGATGGAGGTGTGGCTGTCCAGCCTGTAGTTCCCTGTGTCCTCCTTCTTGCCCTTTTTGAAGATGGGAGTGACACTGGCCTTTCTCCAGTCCTCGGGCACCTCTCCTGTCCTCCAGGACCTCTCAGAGATGATGGAGAGTGGCTCAGCAATGACATCCGCCAGCTCCCTCAGCACTCGTGGATGCATTCCATCGGGGCCCATGGATTTCTGGATGTCCAGATCGCTTAAGCGATCCTTCACACAGTCCTCCTCGACCAAGGGAAAGTCATCCTCTCTGTAGGCTTCTCTTACCTCTGGGGCCTCGGATTCCTGAGGGCCTGCCTTCGTACTGAAGACTGAAGCAAAAAAGGCATTCAGTAGCTCTGCCTTCTCTGCACCCTCCGTCACCAGGACACCCGCCTCATTCAGCAGCGGCCCCATATTGTCCCTAGCCTTCCTTCTGCTGCTGATGTAGTTGAAGAAGCCCATGTGAATACGTATTTGTAAACCCAGAGGCTTTTTTAGACAGACTGCTATAAGCTCATTTCCTTTCCAGTGAAAGGAATGCAATCCATCTTTTTGCAAGAGATGATACAACTTTTAAAAATGAAATGTATCCTGTATTTCTCTCAAGTTTCCTTCTGTCTATACCGGAATCAGATCACTGTAAATTATCATAGAATGGTTTGTGTTGGAAGGGACCTTGAAGATCATGTAGTTCCAACCCTCTGCCATGGGCAGAGGCACCTTCCACTAGACCAGGTTGCTCAAGCCCTATCCAGCCTGGCCTTGAACACTTCCAGGAATGGGACACCCACAGCTTCTCTGGGCAACGTGTGCCAGTGCCTCACTATCATCATAGTGAAGAATTTCTCCCTTATGTCTAATCTAAATTTACCCTCTTTTAGTTTAAAGGCATTACCCCTCGTCCTATAACTACATGTCCTTGCAAAAAGTCCCTCTCCAGCTTTCTTGCAGGCCCCCTTTAAGCACTGAAAGGCTGCTATTAGGTCTCCTTGCAGCCTTCTCTTCTCCAGGCTGAACAACCCCAACTCTCTCAGCCTTTCCATTACTCTGATCATCTCTGTGGCCCTCCTCTCGACTCACTCCAACAGTTCTTTAATATAAGCCTCAGGCAGAAAAAAAAATCTCCTGAAATAGCACAAACAGCCTTTTACTCACTGCATTTTTGGGAACAACATCCTTCAATGAACATCGTACTGCTAAAGGAGGAACAGCTGCAAGTTCTGCCTCAATACACCGATCAGGCTTCCTTACAAACAAACAAATGTCATCTGTTTCAATCGTTTGCAGAGTAGCAGGTTCAGGCCTTTCTGCAGGAATGTATCTATTGTCAATGGGAATAAATGCAGTACTAGCTTAGAAGAAAAGCAAAAAGCACCAACACCAAACAACCCCCAAAACCAAACCCCAAACTTAACATAAAAGTCATTATTGCAATAATTGGCATAATGTCATGTCACTGAAATAAATTGAGAAAATCTCAATGAAATGCCTTTTTTTTTTTTTTAACACTGAGGACTCACGTGCTCTATTTTGCAATACAAGTCTAAATTAAACAGTTTAATGTGTGAAGGCTTCTACACTTGTGTACTTACATACACTGCCACTTTTCCTGTGTGAAATACATACGTACAGAACATTAGTGTCATATGGATGTCTGGTTATCTGCTTGTGTGAAGCTGATGGAGGACTTATTCCTTATAGAGATCCTATTGAGTAACAATAGTCAAGGACAACAATTGCAGATAAAAACCTCTCTGTAAACATACCCTGACAAAATTAGAACTACAGAGCTCCCAAAATCAATGAGGAATACTTCCAGCAGTGCAGTATCACGAACTTTGTATTTTATTGGACTACAGTGCTTCCTCACATTTTTACTTTTTCGGGGAATTAGTTCAGTGATGGTTCCACGGCACCACATTCCAGTTTCCTTGTTCTTAATAAAAATTCTAGCACCTATAAGAAGGAAATGAAAAAAAGACAGACTAAATTCAGTATTTGTAGATATTTCACACTGGAAGTATTAGTACAGTTCTGCATAATGTTTCATTGCTGCCTATCTTCCACACAGGCAATAAGAGAGCTACTGCTAAAACAAAGACACAAATTAAAAATCTTGTCTCAATAGCCACCGGAGGCTTTCTACCCACATGCATTTACACTATGCCTGTAAGGGTGGGAGGTGATTGGCTTCTATTAGGAAGTAATTTCTGGCAAGCTTTCTACACATCTTAGTAAAAGTTGCAAAAAAACACTGAAGTTGAGGCCTATTACATACTTTTTATGAGTTTTCTAAACACCTTCTAGAAGTAACATTGACAATGCGATGGCTAGAAAATAAATTTAATGATGAAGCAATGCATTACTGTCTTTCGTTTTTACTTCCAGAATGGTTTCTACCCAGTTAGTAAACTTTAAAAAAAAAAAATCTATCCACTTGAAAGAAATGTTGCTTGCATGAGAGAAAGCTGATATGCTGAAGTAATGAAAGAACAAGGCTAGTCATTAACATTAGTATACTGAAAAAGAACTATCAGTTAATAATTACTACCTTATACTCGCAAACAAGTTTACAGCCAGGTGTTTCAACTGCTGGTTACTGTAAGCACTCAATTTGTTGAGGTTGAGAATAACTACAGTCTTTTTTACTTCTGCAGTTTTTGTTCCTATGATTTCACTAAAGTCTACTTTACTGAACAACGTGTACATTGCTTCCCAAAAACCATTAACTGTAGATTCCAGAACATATAAGGACTGCTTTACTATGTAAAGGGTGGGAGAAGGGAGGAGAAAAAAAAGAGAATATTGTACTAAGGAAGACATACTGCAAGACAGTATTTTAAGCTAACACAGACCTTTCGAAATTAATAATTTACCTAGTTCCAAAACATCTGAAGGCAAGACATATGAACTCTCGTTACAACAGAAGTTTTCCAATTTCTTCTCCAAAACCCCTGCTTCTTTCTTCTGTGAGTATCTCCGAACGTAGAAGTGGCATGGATTTACAACATGGCTTATGAACACTAGCTCTGCTGAACCCAAGTAAGACATAAAACATATCGTCAAACACTCTCCAAGTGACTCCAACCAATTTTATCAGGCACATGATTAGGTTTATGTTGCATTAATCATGATAACATTACTGCAAATAGCTTTTAAACTGAGAAGTCTACTCACAATTGTTTCAAACTAGTTACCTGTTTGCTTTCTGGTTAAATCCGCTCTTTTCAACTACATCCCTTAAGCTACCCTGCAAACAAAAGGCTGTCTCACTGCTTACAAAGCAGTCACCTGAATTTAAGTAGCTAATTCAGAGTATGTATTCCCTCTATTTAACAGAGACATCAGAGAATCACAGAATGTTAGGGGTTGGAAGGGACCTCTGGGCATCATTTAGTCCAACCCCCTGCCGAAGCTGGGTCACCTTGAGCAGGCTGCACAGGACTCTGTCCAGGTGGGTCTTGAATATCTCCAGAGAAGGAGAATCTACAACATCTCTGGGCAGCCTGTTCCAGTGCTCCGTCACCCTCAGAGTAAAGAAGCTCTTCCTCATGTTCAGCTGGAACTTCCTCTGCTTCAGTCTGTGCCCATTGCCCCTTGTCTTGTGTCGCTGTGCACCACTGAAAAGAGTCTGGTCCCATCCTCCTGACATCCATCCTTAAGATATTTACAGGCATTTATAAGGTCCCCTCTCAGCCTTCTCCAGGCTAAACAAGCCCAGCTCCCTCAGCCTTTCCTCGTAGGACAGATGCTCCAGTCCCCTAACCGTCTTGGCAGCCCTCCTCTGGACTCTCTCCAGCAGCTCATCTTTCTTGAACTGGGGAGCCCAGCACTGGACACAGTACTCCAGATGGGGCTCCACTAGGGCAGAGTAGAGGGAGAACCTCCCTCAGCCTACTGGCCACACTCCTCTTCACGCACCCCAGGATCCCATTGGCCTTCTTGGCAGCCAGGGCACACTGCTGACTCATGGCCAACCTGTCATCCACCAGCACTCCCAGGTCCCTCTCCGCAGAGCTGCTCTCCAGCAGGTCAGCCCCAATACTGATGCATGGGGTTGTTCCTCCCCAGGTGCAGGACCCTGCACACTTGCCCTTGGTTGAATTTCATCAGGTTCCTCTCTGCCCAACTCTCCAGCCTGTCCAGGTCTCGCTGAATGGCAGTACAGCCCTCTGGTGTATCCACCACTCCTCCCAGTTTTGTGTCATCAGCAAACTTGCTGAGGGTACACTTTAACTCTTCATCCAGGTCATTGATGAAGAAGTTAAACAAGATTGGGCCAAGTACTGACTCCTTGGGGATAACACTAGTTACAGGCCTCCAACTAGACTCAGCGCTGCTGATGACAACCCTCTGAGCTCTGCCATTCAGTCGTTCTCAATCCACCTTACTGACCACTCATCCAGCCCACACTTCCTGAGCTTCCCTAGGAGGATGTTATGGGAGAGAGGAAGCTTCTAAAAAGCAAATTAGAGAGATTAAGACTCGTACCCTTAAGAACAGGTATGCTAAGCACTGCTGTATAGTTATTCAGTCATAATGCATAAAGATCAGGGAACGGCCTAAAGCTACCCAGGAGATGACCTTATGTAAGACAGTAGTTCTGACTAAGCATCCAAATCCTTTGTACTGCAGGTACCTCCCCTGATTTGGGATCCAAAGTGCAAGTTTCTCTTGCTGAAGCTGAAGCTATTCACCAAAGGTAGTGGATAGGTCAGAAGGTTTTAGAAGCGCCACAACTCAATTCCTACAAGAGTATTTTACACCACAAAACTTCCTGCAAAGAGTGGATAACAACATCTAGATCCAATGCCACCTGCATGACTGATCAGTGCACAGCAAACAGATTTGCAGCGCCCTAAAGCACTGCCATCTCTGCCCATCTTTGAACTACAACTGATTGTGGGCAAAACATGGTACAAAGAATCTGGCATCTGAAACATTCTGAGTATGTACGCAGGGCTGTGCTTGTAAGTTTTTAGGAACTGCAGTGTCCACAACAGATGCAAGATGACTCCTGGACATTTCCAGCAGGAAAGATGGTATCTGAGTAAAAAGTCTGAATGACTTGAAAGATTTCAGCTATAGGTACATTAACTCTTTCGGATCACCCTTGATCACCATCTCCAATGATGTGATGAGTCAGCTAGTCTGTCTTAGCCAGACCAGGAAAAGCACCTACCAACAGCCACTTCACTAGATCAGTAGAGGCTGATACCTCCAGCCAAAAAACAAAGAAGGAGCTGGGACAGTTCTGGATCACTAGAGCTAGATAGATCCAGAAGAGATGTCTTTAAGCTGCTTGAGAATGCTCCTTAAACTAAATGCAAACAGAAAATCCCAACAAACCACAGCTGCCTGAAAAGGATTTGAAAAATTTATCAAACATTATTTGTCTGACAACTAACCCTACTAGCAGGGGAGAATGAGTTTCCCTGTATGAAACTTTAAATTATGTTTCCCATACTCCAGACAGATCCACTATTGCACAAAATGTGTATTTTAGCATACTACTGATAAAAACAATCACATCAAGTAACTCTATGATCATTTAATCTCTTAGGATGTTGTTCTCCTAGTATATATGTGAGAGATACTCCAACTTAAGTGTCTGGAAAAGCTCAAACACCACACAATGGTGATAAATGTGAGGTGTTTCTCTCTCCATATGAATTAATTGACGTCTAATAAATGGTGAGCACAGACTATACTAACTTCAGTATGAGCATTAGGAGAATTTCTCTGGTAACTACTTTTTCCACAGAATTTGTTATGGACTTAAAATGCTCAGATTCTGTGATACTCTGTCAAGTCACATTAAGAGCACCTAGCGAATTCACAGGTTACTGGACAGGAAATTGTCAGGGGAGCACACATTTGTATGACTCTGGGGTTAAAAAAAAACAACAAATAAAAAATCAAGAACCAAACAAATGAAAAAACAAACACCAAGCAAAACAAAAAAATGCAACTTCCTTCATCTTTTTTCTATGCTAATATTATCTGGTGTCCTAGATTAAGGCGCACCTTTTTGCAGCAGTATTTTCCACATCTGCTTCTTCCTCTGTCAACTTCTTAGGTCAGTTTCTTTCTTTTCCAATACTGCTATCTCTGCTCTTCATCTTTTATTACCATTTACACTCAACAATGAACAAAGATCAAAGCACTGCACAAATTGTGCCGACACAATTTTTGAAAGAAGTAACTTATTTCCTCAAATTACTCTGTTTTGTAGATTTATCTGTTCACTCACATTTCAGAAAACCAAACACAGATGGAGAACAAGAGAACAGTTCAAAATTCAGTATATAAACGACTGGCCTAAGCAATGGGTCCCAGGGCACACAGCAAGCACTAGTATCATTATGCCACATATCTGCCACGTGTTGAGAAACTGCCAACGCTGAGTTTCTGAAAGTTACTTGGGACTTCCTGTACTGCATCTTGCAACTAAGTGGTTTTATGGCAAATCTTAAAAGATGGTATAGTCTTTACGTTAGCAAGGAGAGCAGAACAGGAAGCATTTTTGCAGAGCAAAACTGCTGGTGCTAAGAATGACATCTGCATTGTAAGCAGCTCGCAGACCAGTTTTCCCTGGAAGGAAATCAATCCATGTCCCCCAAGTCTGCTCTTACACGTGAGCAAATACATGCTAAGTAGGGACGGTCAGGAGATCTGCTTGCTAGTACTTTCCTGATCGCAGCTAGAATGCTAACTTGCATGTCCAACTCTCCAACAAATACCACTGTCTTCTCCGACTGCTTAGAGGATGGGTCCCTTCTAGTAAACTAACCCATTTACCAGACAGGAAAACCACTAACCAGCTTTGTGTTGAGAAGGTGTTTCCTTCTTGAAGAGTTTCTTCCTCTGTCTGTCAGCATGATATTCTGCGGGAAACTCTATTGTTTTAGGAGAAAAGTTCAGTGAATTACGTCAGCTAAGTATTTATATGTACGTAGTAAAGCAGCAAACGCGGTAAAGAGAAATTACATACATTGTAAGGGTACTGCAAAGACAAAAATTCTTGCATCTGATGTGACTGCAACAAATGCACACACAGTGACTACATGCACATGACCAGTCCACATGCTAATTCCAAGATTACAAAACTACCATCAAAATTCACAGGGTCAAGACATGCAAAACTCATATAACACTGCAGTTTCAAGGAATTTTGTTCTGACAAGTTTTGTAAAATCCACTGGGATTCTGGAATATGCTATTTTAGACAGTCATGCCCAAGCTCTGAAATTTACTTCACCTTGATCACAGTTATATGCTACCACAATCACTCTCGTATACCACCCCCACCCTCTGCCTCCTCCTCCCCAAGCATTACTGATCATAGGGATTTTCTAGGTATGTTGTGGACACAGAACACTGAAGTTAAGCATCTTAATCACACTGCTGGGTATATCTATCTATTCTACCTTTATTATCTAACTGGAATTTCCATGTTCCAACTTGTTCCTAACACCTTCAGCCCTAGCCCTGAGCCCCTCCTGGACACCAGCTTGGTAGGTTCTGCTAGATTGTGACTTTCAGTACTGCATGTTCCAAAACCAGACATGGTACTCCAGATTCAGTCTCACAAGAGCCTAACAGAAGGGAAGGATCACTTTCTGGACCTGTTCGCTACACTCTTACTAATACAGTCCAGGAAAAGCCTGACAAGCTGAAGAACCTAACTGATATTGCCAGTTAACATAGGACAATGCCCCAGGAAAAGACTCGGGAATCCAAGTGAACTGCCAGAAAAGCACCCTCCAGGAGCCAATGTCAGAAACTCTGATGAGGACTGTAATAACTAAGAGACAAAGAGACTCATTCAGGCAGACACAGGAACTTATGACCCCTCTTGGAAAGGACTTATGAGAAAGTTTTCACTAAGCTAAGCTGAAGAAGGACAAAAAAGAAACGATGATAGCTCAAAGGAATATAAAGTGAAATACAGACGTCATTAAAGAATTCATGAGAGCCCAGTATAACTACAAATATACAACATAATACAAAACATATAAATAACATCATGCTTGACAATGGAACATTGAAAGCGTCAGGTATTAAGCAACTTACTTTCCAGGTCATCTTCAAATATTTCTTCTATTATGACATCAGGGCTGGATGGAGACTTGGGCAGAGCAGAAACACTATGATGACATATCATAGGAAGTGTTTCTTCTACTTGAGTATTTTTCACTTCTTTGTGAACACCACGTTGATTCGCAAGAGCCTTTACTTTACTTTCTCTGCTAAGTGCCGGAAACATATTCTCTACAGATGATTGAGTATCACAGCCTGGCATTTCTTCTTTGTCATCAAGGATAAGATTGTGTTGTCCATTATCTTCACTAGATTTGGGAAAACATTTAGTTTGAAAGAAATTAATATAATTCAGCCTGTTTTCAGAAAAGCATGAGTCAAAGCAGAGGTTTTATTAAGAATGTATCACTATGTTAAAAAAACACCTTGTTAAGAGCTGGTACACCAAGACAACAAAAACAGTACCTTGATTTCCGAAAACTAAAAGGACTGGCACAGAAGTGGCACATATTCTCGGGCACAGCTCAGTACAAGAGCTACCCCTGCTTAAATGATCAAAGAGACACTACAGGTAGAAATGCAAACTATTTGAAAAAAATGTTAATAATGTGATAGATAGTTCACATTAAAAACAGAAGGCATGTCAGTTGCTTTTGTACGAACAGTTACTCTTCACTGTAATCTGCAGTATTTTCAAGTATTACAGTATGCAATAAGCCTTTTTTAGCATAACCAGTGCTAACTACAACAGCCCTAATGGCAACTCCATTCCACTTTCTCAAGTTTTTGTCAAAGACTGTGGAGAAAAATAAAGGTGACTAATAAAATAAAACAATTTGTGATTTTAAAAATAAAAATCATTTTTTTTCTGGTTCAAGTTAATCTTCAGTCATTTCTTTTGGCATATGACATGATCAGTATTTAGACTATGAAATGGAAATACTATAAATTTCAGCATTTGCTGTTGATTTTACAGATTTATTTGCACTTACAAGCAGCAATTTTCATATGCTGGAATGACAAAACATCTCTACTACGTGTACAATGAACGTGTAGATGTGATGCTTAGGGACATGGTTTAGTGGTGGACTTGGCAGTGTTAGGTTGCACTTGATCTTAAAGGTCTTTTCCAACCTAAATGATTCTATGACTGTATCACTAAATGCCAGCAAAAGCTGAAAAGCACTCAGCATCAAAAAAATCTCGATAACTTAAGTGATACAGTGAAATATAGTTGAGCGAAACATAAGCAAAACTGAAATGTCAGAACTGAAACACTAATTGGATTAACTGGAATGCTGACTGAAATACCAGCATCTGAAGTTTTCTTCTGTTTCATTGTACTCTTAGAAACCCACAAGCATAAACAGTTCTTGTGGTGGTGTTTTTTTTTTTTAATTTAATCTCCAATAAATATTTAACCATTAGAAGAACAGGTAAGTTACTGGACCTACCCTCTTTATTAAAAAAATACTTACTGCCCTGTTGTTCCCCACTCAATCTTGCCCAAATTTTTTAACAAAGGTGTTATCTCCTCAGTGTTCAGGAAGAATCTCGGGAGAAGAAACATTACAGAAGGTGACATGAATACCTGAGTCACTCTGACAGTTTGAGATGTATAGTATTTTTCAGCACAATATTCATGGAGGGGCAAAATAAGACATTTAATTACCTACTCCAGTTTCATTCTTTTACTCCTATTAACAACAGATTTGGCTGCTCATTTAACTTCACATTCAGAATTCAAAACTCTTGCCTTTTGCTCGCTCTCTTTCTCATGCAGAGAGTACTCCATAATTCACTTACTGAGTTTTCACACCTATACCCATTTTAGTTCAATAAATTATTCTGTATGGAGAAAAAATGCTCTCCAACAGTCCTGAAGAACAAAATCGTAACTGAAGTCCAAAATGTACATTCTTTTTGTTCTATTTTTACACTAATAAACAGCTGTTTCCTTTGCCGATGACAGCTAGCAAAATCTTCTAAGTACTTTTACAGAACTGTAAATATAACTTAATTCAATCAAATCCTTAGCTTTGCTGTCCATTATAACGAACAATTTGCCAAAACTGAAGTGTAAGCAGGATTGAACAGCCCTTCTTCCCCCCCCCC
>Ga0065711_1051559_pt1 | contig 10331 bp, 7 predicted proteins | sample Hoacrofraction12_FD_59098 | JGI IMG/M metagenome (GOLD analysis project Ga0065711, IMG submission 59098) | Hoatzin crop microbial communities from Cojedes, Venezuela - Epithelial fraction 12 v2 (version 2) | ecosystem: Host-associated > Birds > Digestive system > Esophagus > Crop | place...
CACAAAGACTGATACCGCTGGCAACCTTGGGCTACATCTTGAGGCAGAGATAATGGTTCATCACATGCTTACGCAGTCAGCAAACAAACAATAGCGTTTTACACTTCATTTGTCAGCCTACAAGGCCTGGGTTGTATTCATGTTTTATCTCTACACCCATCTTACACAATGCTGTCACGCAATTTGCACTGAAATTTTTTGAATTAGCAATAATTATAAGTAGAAATACACTACTGAGTAAATTATATAGTCACTTGCCATTTCCCCAAGAAGCACACTGCTGCTCTCTGTTTCAGTTCTCGTACTCATCTGCACCTGCTACAGGGAAAAATTCAAGGTGGATGGAGTATATAATCAAAAGCAAGCTGAACCACTCCAGAGAAGAGTGGTCAGTATTTGTAAAGCACAAATATTCCTGTACAATAAGCTGTGCTAATCAGCATTATCAGCATTTCTCAAGCTACATTGTCAGATACTTGTTACAAAGAGGAGATCTTTTTTCATTTTAAAGCACAGTGAAATATCAGGAAAAAAAAATGCCAGTTGTGTATTTTTGCAAAACCATTGATGTCTATTTGCTTGTCCCAGCAAGGCCCCAAGAGCTCACTGGTCGTTTCTGAAAACTCAGAAACGTCGTGGGAGGACAGACCACTTCCTGCGTGCAGCGGAGACCATTCCTTGGTGGCGTTCAGCACCTCAATAGGAGAGGATGACCCAGCTTTGGGGGAAAGCAAAAACCGAAGGAGACATCGGCTGTAAGCTTGACATTCACTGGTCCTTCTCTGTGGGCCATTCTCACTGGCACTGCGTGATTCATGGCACTCCGTGGCACACAGAAAAGCTAATAGGAATCTTAATGGCATCAACCTGCTCAAGGACGCCATGGGACTGGGGTGATAAATTTCTGTTCTTATCATGTCATAGACTGTACAAATGGAGCATGGTCACTTATTCTGCAATTCCTGAAATAATTCAGGAGACTCTTCCAGCCATTTTTAAATGGCTTTAAACTTCCAGCCATTATGCTTACAAGAAACTGCTTTTACTCTGCCTGCTCTTTGCTTCTGGGCCCTGAACACCATTTACACTCAAATACAGCCTCAGTTTCAAAGCCTATGGAGAATACAGTTCCTCGAAAATCTCTATAAAGTGTCTGTAAGATGCAAAATATCTATAAATTTCAGTGATAGGATGCAGCTTGGAAGCCAAACACAGGTGACAGAAACAAGGACACTTTTATAGACATTAGCTTATAATAGTTTAAAACCTGAATACAGAACTGAACAACAGAACAGCTAAAACTATCTGATTTACACTGGCTTCTGTCAATACAGACACAAGTAAGCACAGTCAAAAATCATTGTCAGGAAAGTATGAGACAGGAGTGAAAAGTAGTTATCAGTATCCCGTGCCACTTGTTGGCAGCCAACACACTAGGAGAAATGTTTAACATTGACTAAGAACAAGCTCATGTGGGGAAGGCAGGGACTACTTTTATCAGCATATATTCAACTCAGCCTGAATGAATAGAGATGCTGGATATACCCACATCTTGGCAGGATTTCCTTTTCCTGTTCTGGTCCCATGTCTCACACTGCATCACACAATTCTGCAAGGAAGACGTTGTCTTAAAGATATCTGTAAACCAATTCTAGTTGTTTGTTATGAAAGCCAGTGTAATAGAAACATTTCTCTGTCCTGAAATATGTTTGTAAAGGGCTTGGTGCTTGGAATGAGATCCACTCCTTTTTTCAAATAATAGATGATAATTCCTGAAGCTTCCTGCTCATCTGCTACTACACCCTCAGTGTCATTTCCAGTGCCTATGCCCATTTACTCCCTATACTCTGATGCTCCAAAAATCTATTATCAAGCTCTGTAAAACTGATGTATGTATCATAAATGCATCAGACTGCCTCATCTCAGAGGCAAGGTCGTTTAATACCATCCCCTCTAACAAGCCTCCCACTTCAGATAGCTTCTTGCCACTCCCCTGATCCCTGTATTACCCTCTCCCATGTGAGTGGTGCTTTTGTCCCACTGTGCAGCTTCAAGCCGGGGGACGCTTTCCCCTGCTACCTCCTCTGCCAGGGCCATGTCTGAGCTGGGTAACTTATGTGTATGGTTCATTCATATGAAAGCCAGCCTGGTTTTGCGCTCTAGGTCGAAAGACCCCACCAATGAGCACGATCAGCCACAAGACCGGATTCCCCTCCAGTTCTGCTGGGACTCAGAAGAACCAGATCCCACTGATACTTAACAGGAGTCACCTGTTAGGAGCAATACAGAGGTAGAAGAAGGCTCAAGCTTAGGACCTTTGATTATAAGGCTCTTTAAAAAAAATAATCACTCAGCTGAAAGGCTTTGGGAAACTCAGTCTCTTATTACAATGGACTCTGTTACAACCTCCCTCACTTTCTCGTCATTCCTTATTTATACCACTCAAATTACTTGGCTCATTAGTCTGTCATTATAATAGAAGTCCAGTTAAGTTTAGTTTATAATAGCCTTGGTTTAAACAAAGGGACACAAGTTAATCCGCATTTGCAGAAATCTGGAATGATACGGAAGCGAGGGAGTAAAAAAATTCATCAGGGGTTTTAAATCCACATAAACAGCCATGTGACTGCAGTCATTCAGAATAAAAATAAAATCAAAACACACAGACTTCCCTAGGCAAATGGATAGCTCTTAAAATGGCTAACCGGATAAAGTAACCAGCTAGTTAAAAGAATATTGACTGATCCATACTTTTTTAGAAACTCTGATAATGAGAGAGAGCACAGAAAAAAATAGAAAGATTTTCCAAGTATTCTGGCTGGACTGAAACAACAAATCAGATTGCTTCCACTAAGGAGGCTTCAGCTCTTCCTGCTCTTCTTAAAGGGGTTGTGTCACCAGGATTTATTATTAATGTGGACATACGCTTGCCAAGGCACTCAGCTTTGTGTTAAGAGGCCTCAGTGCAGATTTAAGGTGCCAGTTTGGTATCGTACACAACCTCAAGCATATGCTTAACTTCAGGCTCTGTTATTCCCACTGCTGATCCAACAGAAATCATTGATTTAGACTGCCTATGTCGGTACAACAGCATGAATTGGAGCCCCTGAATTAGGGGCTCATGCCCTCCTTGACATGTGTGGTATCTCCTGTCAGAAAGGCCACACCACACGTGGGCAATTGCTTCTTAAATCCTTGCAGAGGGATTCAAAAGATATACGCTAGAGAGCCAGGGCTAGGCAGTCTGATTTGAAAATTGTGGCCTAAACAAATTGTTCAAAGGAGTAAGGCCAAATTTTCCACTTTAAAACTTGCACTGTGCCCTTTCATATTGGGATCAGCAGCAGGCCCACCAGTGAGTTCTGTGGAAAACGAAAAGCTACCACTAAACAACTGCAGCAAGTTCCAGCAATGGAACTGAGAGAAAGAAAAGGCTGTTTGCCACATGGTGAGATCTTCAGGCAGCCACTGATTTGCAAACCTCTTGGTGCAGGGGCTTGGAAAATGGAACGGGCTTCTCCACGACAGAGATGTGCCCTTACACCAAAGTCAGCTAAAAGCAAGAATTAAGGGTTATCATCCTTGGCAAGCGTTTAGTTAGAACTCATAAAACATGATCGTTTAATGTTACCCAGAATCTCGTGTGATGAGCTGAACACTGGAGATGGAAACAATAGCTCCTACCTCGTAACTCTTGTTACATCTCTCTTGTTACACAAGATGCTGGTTTATGGATGCTGCTGTGTAGTAGTACATCCGATTGAATTACTTTATCAAAGTGCTCTTAACAAAATGACAATGCAGCTAGGTCAGGATAAACTAAAAATAACTTCCAGAACAAGCTATTGGAAAATTAATTAGTTTTGGGTCTAACCCAGTACTCACTGCACTCCATGGAAAACCATCACTGGTAAGCACCAGGAATGGCAGACCAAACCTTTGCATGATTCTTTAACCCTGGCCAAATCATTACATAAGTGTAAATCCAGGATAGCAGCACTAAGTAAAGAACTGAGGATCAGCAACTGGATCTCTCTCTAGCAGCCAATTTCAGGCATTTGTGCACTGGTCCTGCTTCTCAACCGAACACAACTTATTTATTTTACACTTGTGCTGTACCTTGCCAGAGGCGAAACATGAGTTAAGCTTGCTACTGTGTCCTTAGAGTACTCTGCTGTGTCATGAAGGCACCTTTCCAGCTCAGGGCAAGTTAAGGACAACGTCACCACTGACTGTGAACTTTCTTGCTTTTGCTACTTTGGTTCATGACCTCAGTGTGACTTAAACTAGAAACAAGAGAGTATTAAAATACATGTGCAAGTAATCCAAGCAGAGAGTGTGAATGACTTCCTAAGCTTTAATAAACTCTCAGTCCTTTTATATTCTTCCTGCAATATTGTCCTTCTATACTTGCGCTAAGTAGCCCTGGACCTCACAGCTATAGAGTCCTTGCCTCCATTTTTAACATTTAGATGCCAATTATGGTATTGAATTCAAAAACTGTGCTGATCTACATCCACTCTGGATCTGCTCTCACCAAACCACTCCTCAGTTACACCAGTGCAAGTGAAAGGAGAACCAAGACATAAATATCAACTACTGATGATGACTAACGTACAAAAGTTTGCAAAATTCTAAGGCAATGGTTTTCATAATATGAAGAATACATAAAAATAATGCAGTTACATTCCCTGTGAACCAATATAAGTAGGAATTAACAGCTCAGCAGCTCACAGAAGGATGCGGAGTTACTCTAGAGTTGCTTGACATACTCCAATTTCTTTCTTACTCATTTCCATCCCTCAATCCAAGGTCTCTTTTCTAAGCACGTTAAGCACTTCACAGGGAATGTCCTTAGAAACCAAGTGAAGAGCGCAACCCGAGCCAGGAGTGAAATGCAGACCTGACCCTGCATCGCTTCTCTTCTAGGAGACTGTCAAGCGGCAGTGTCCTGTGGGATGCAGCCTGCCGATGGAAACAGTTTTTCCATGAATAGAAAAAAAATCACTGGGACAGAAGGCGAGGCTAGTTTACATCACATAGAGGTTAGGACACTCACTTGAGATGTGTGTCTAGGTCCTTGTTCCTTAAAAGTGATGGGCCATCTCTGCATTGCATAAACAGAGGAGAGATTTAGAAAGATTCCCTCTCCATAGCCCACAGCCCAGCGACTGCACACCTCTGAGTAATTCTGCAACACAAATCACTAATTGTGCTTAAAATAACAATGTTACAGCAATGAAGACTTTTATGTGGAAGCTCCAATACTTTTTGTGAGTGATAAAATTCAGATGATGTATCATTGAATCCATTTAGTTTTCTGTCCTTTCATCTGCTTGAGTGTTTGTACAAATTGGACTGGTGACTGACTTCCAAAGAATCAAAATGTAATGATTTCCCCACTTGAAATCGTAGAACTGTAACTTTTAATTTCATCAATATAAATGATTAAGTGGTAACATCAATGAGGAGCAGCTACCTGTCAGCCGAGCTGTGACCTACATCAGTGGATGATCTTGCTTCTTGATTAGTGTAAGCTTTAAAGCTCATAAGCTGTGTTCTGCACTAAGACAGACATTTAATAAGAATGATAATTAGCTAGTAGCTTGCAGTTCTCTAGTACTAAAGTCTACCTAACAACATAACAAATCTTTACTTCTCTCTACACGATATTAATCACAAATTTTGAGCTACTCTAAAATTACATGTCTTCATACACGAATCTTGGGTACAGTTCTCTCCTCATCAATATATACTGTTAACAACAGCTATGTTATCTAAACAAAATTGCTAATTTAAAACCTTTAATGAACCTTGTCTGAGGTTGACGGCTTTCTTGAATCTTTTGGGGATAGCCATAAAGTGATCACATATGAAAATATTTATGTGTGTAAATACAGTCATATGAACAGCTGGTCTGAATCGGTCTTCCAAAACAGTCAGCAGCAGATTAGGGAGGGAGACTAAGAGCAAGGGACACACTGAGGGAGCCCTCCTTGTAATCTGATGGCGGTTTCAGGCAGTATGTTTGGACATTGTAGTCATCATCAATCTTGGGTATTCTATGGGACAGTAGTTTTGAAACTAATCTTGGCTAGGTGGGTATGAAAGGAACTTCAGGGCTTTCTGTTTCCTAACCATCCATTCCAGTACAGAGATACTGCCTCTGTTACTGCCACGTATTTCCCTCGCTCATGGCTGGAGTCAGTCTGTCTGCAACGGGAAGAGTGAGGATGCAGTTGCTGCAGATGAAATGGGATGAGAAAGAAACCCCATGGCTGCAGGAGAAACTCTGGTTTTCTTAAAGTCAGAATCCCCTGCACTCGCTTGCCTTCACACCCAGAGTACTGGCTGCATGCCCAAGTAGAAGGAAGTTGCCCTGTGAAACAGGGTCAAGTACCGAGGGGATAGATTTTTAAACTGGCTAACGGCTAATGGTGCAGACAGGCAATTAGTGGGACTTTCAAATTGCGTTTCCTAATTGCATAGTTAAATACTTGAACACACTTCATAAAATTTAGTCTTTATTCCTTCTAAGACCAAAGTGAGGGGAGAACAGGACAAATTACAAGCCAGCATGCAATCAGACGGCCTAATTTTGTGTGCCGAAATAAAATGTCCATGTGAGAAGTGCAGTTTCTCACATCTTCCCCAGTATTTCCAGTTCTGCCTGGCTTTACAGTGCTGAGCTGGAGGCGGCAGCTGGGCTGGAGCTCACCCACAACTCATCCCAGCTTCCAAGCAGCACAGGTGGGCAGGCAGCCGGCAGCGGTAACCCCATCAGCCATCCCAGGCTATGCCAGCCCCACCTGTAAATAAGATGCTTAGCCCCATCCCTGGGTGTGGATTGGAGCTGCGAAGCAGGGCTATGGGTAGTGAGCGGAGGGGGCTTATTTTGAGACAGTTGTCGTGATTTCTTCTGCATCTTTCACAGATTCAATTAATATTCCAGGTTGGACATGGTAGCAATGCAAAGGCTGCCTCCAAACTGGGGAGGGGTAGGAGTGGGACCTTAAGAGCGAGATGAGACAGAGAGGTAACACTCAGACCTACAACACATTCAAACATCAAAGCCTTCCGTGATTCAGAGCCGTTTTTCTGGCTAGTTTAAATATCTGTGGCAGACACTGGACGTTACATGATGCGAATACCCTGTCAGAGACAATCATTTTGCCGATTTGTTCTTGTGACAGCTCAGTTACACACCAACACTTACAGAGAATAACAAAAAGAAAAAAAACCTAACACAGCATAGCCTGAAGTGAAATGACAAGAGAGATTCATCACTGGGCAAAATAATAAGGAAATACGTTTGAAAACAGGAGCATTAGAGGGTTCAGAAAGTCACTGCTGAGCATAGGAGGGCAGGGTGTGAGGGTGGCTGACAAACCAATGCACCGATGGCGAGACGAAGCACTCCCCTCTGGAGGGGATGGCAGTCTTTGAAGATGGAAGATGGAAGTCTGTGAAGCCCAGTGCCCAAGAACCTGCTACGTGGCTTTGGCTGCAAGTTTTGCACTGTCTCTCCGACTTCCACGCTCATCCTCAGCACTGCTATTGCCCTGTAGCTGGATCCCAAGGGTGAATTGCTCCCCACCTTCTAACTCTTCAAATCAGCATCCCTGATCTGTGCTCCCCTGAGCCTGGCAGTTATATTTACCGTGTGCTCTAAAACTGTGTGTCTCTCCCTGCTGTGCTTTCAGGACTTCCCCTGCTCCAGCTGAGAGGTGCAAATCCCTGTGGGTATTATCATTACTGCAGGCAGGCAGATGGAACGATGGAAGACAAAAAGGGCTTGGGAGCATTAGGCATGCTCTTCTACCCTCTTGCTCCAGACTCATTTGAAAACAGAAGCACTCCTCTCCACGCATACAAACAGGAAAAAAGAAAGAGAATGCTTTAAACAGTCAGCTCGGAGATGTCTGTCTGACAGCTCCCGCGTCTAACCCACCGAGCAGCCTTTGGAAACACCAAAGTCGAGCAGTGTCATCCAACGACTTTTCCCTGCAGAAATGAGTCTTGGGAATGCAAATCAGCACTGGGGGGAATGACCCTGAAATGGTGATATGTTTGTTTCTGAGCATTCACAGGATAACTTTTCCCTCCCTTTTCCAGTGCAATAGCTGACTCTTCAGGTGCCCTTGACAAACCAGCTGTAACAGCTAATCAAAACATCAAGTGGGGCATTATGTTACCGGCTGCCAGTCAACCCTTTTTTTTTTCCACTGCAGCCACAGACAATTTAAAAGCAGCCCTCCTGCGACAGGAATGGCATTTCTTACTGCCACTATCTGTTTGAGTCCAGTTGTAAAGTTGTATTTTTTCCAGAATGGTAGAAGAGTGTTAGTTTAAATGCCTCTGATTTAAAAGAACAATGGGCAATCAGCTGACTGGCAAGCAAACAATGTTGCCATTAACTTTGGAAACTAAACACACTTTCAAAATAACCAGAGAACAAGAGGAGAAAAAAGGCAATGCCTTTTGTGACTGAAGCCTGTGACAGAGGCAGGCTCTAAAAAGCTCACCCATCACTTTGGGTGGTTCCCAGCATACATTATTTCTCCCTGTAATCAGTGCATCAGGGGAGCGAAGGTAACAGGAGCTATTCATGGGGACACCTGTCACTGCGGAGGGCAGTGCACGACAGGCTGATCAGTTTGGGTTAATCATGATTAAGCACTTTGCAAGTGGAGTCAGAAAACTTCCACCGGCGCTGAGCTACGCTAGCGCCTGCGGGAGGTTCGGAGGTGGGCAGCTTGTCAAGCTCACAGATGTGCCAGGCCTTTCAAGGATGTCTGATTCAGTTTTGGCAGAAATCTTCACTTGCAGCAGAATGACTGCTCTGCCGACAGCAAGTTTCCAAATCTCCTGTTTAGGAGAAGGGAAAACACCTTTCTTACAGAGTTTAATGATGATCGGTAAAATTCAGCTTGACGAGCATCTTACATTTTAAAATAATAAATGATAAATTGCCTAGCAGTTAAATCTTTGATTTAGAACAAAATAGCCTAGAAACATATTTAGTATCTGACGTTTCCTTAAGGAGTTGTGCTTGCTCAGTGCAGTCTCCAGTTATGCACACTTCCCACCGATGTTATTGAGGTTTACAAGATGTTTCAGTCTAGTCGGGCTGAGCTAGGTGCTGTACAGACTCGCAGGAGCCAGCCAGGTGGGCTCAGTCCTGCTGTGGGTGTTCAATCCTATAGTCAGATTTCTTGAAATTTACAGAAGCATCACTTCCCCCTACTATTACACCACAGATTTAATAGAGATACAGATTAATAATGCCGTTTTCCCTAACAGTATAGTGGAAAAAATTCTTAGGAGAGGACCATTTCAGTTAAATTAACAAGTTCTCAGCTTTTGCCTATATGGGAAGGAAGCAGTCACGTATTTTGACTTGTGCGAGCTTGTTTAAAAAGATTGATTTATTATTGCCTCAGCCATGTAGAGAGGCCCAGGTCTGGGGAAATCGGCCGCTTCACTTTCAGCTTTACTTCCCTGAGCACTGAATTCCTCCTGCAGCTGGTAACTCCCTCCTCCTTCGCTAACAGAAACTCCTTTCCCTTTCGGAGAGCTTTAAGATTTCACTCACGGAAATACAATTACACGGTGTAAAAGAAGCTGAAATTGGCATATTCCAAGGTGGAGAAGTGCACTTACGTAGTTTTAAAGAAAAACAGGCTTATCGCCGATTTTCAGAAGAGATGAAGAAAGTGATGAGTTTTTTTCCTTTTCTTTGGGGACAGTAAAATCAGACTTTTAAATATTTTTTTTTCAGGAAACACAGTTAAACTTCTCATTCCCATCAGGCTCCAGCAAAATACCACTGACCATCTCTTTGGTCATTACAGGACCCCTCACAGAGCAGTTTTCATATTGTCCCACAGCCACTAGCAGTGAATTCCGGCCCTGCCACGAACCGTACGGTCAGGGAGCTCCAGAGCCGTCAGGCACCACAGCCCTCTCCCAGCTCTCCCAACGCCGCCACCAGAGACGGGCGGTTACAGAAAACCTGCCGGCAGACGGCATCGACCCAGAATACAGCCCAGCCAGATCTCGGAAGTTGCTTTCCCGAACCATGCAGCCCAAAGCCTGTGCTGGAACGCGGCTGCACCGCAGGCTTGCAGAACAAAAGCTCTCGGAGATGTATATAGGAGCCTATAGGAAAGATGGGGACAATCTTTTTAGCAGAGACAACAGTGACAGGACAAGGGGTAATGGTTTTAAACTAAAACAGGGTAGGTTTAGGCTAGATACAAGGAAGAAATTCTTTACAATGAGGGTTGTGAAACACTGGAACGGGTTGCCCAGAGAGGTAGTGGAGGCCC
>Ga0065711_1051560_pt1 | contig 10331 bp, 7 predicted proteins | sample Hoacrofraction12_FD_59098 | JGI IMG/M metagenome (GOLD analysis project Ga0065711, IMG submission 59098) | Hoatzin crop microbial communities from Cojedes, Venezuela - Epithelial fraction 12 v2 (version 2) | ecosystem: Host-associated > Birds > Digestive system > Esophagus > Crop | place...
CAAGACAAAGAGAGCAAATCAAAATAGCAAGAGCAAGTCACAGTCACTCTTGTCCTTTTCTCTGGCTGTGCTTCAGCTTTAGGGAGTCTAGCCTACCACCACAGAGTGGAAGGGTGTGAGAGAGCCAGTCAGTTTCCCTGCGCTCAGAGAACTGGTAAACTCCACATGAACAGGTATTCCTCAATCTCACACCAAGTGTCCAAGAGGAGAAAAGTCAGATGCCCATCTGCTCTCCAACAGTCTCAGCTTAAATGCAGCGTAAATGGATGTGGAGCTAATGGCCACCTACTTGGGGGTTGAGGGTCACTCTGTGACATAGGACTGATGAAGCTGCAGGAGCTTTGTTCTCTGGGGAGAGGTCATCATCAGCTGGGGTGAAGGACACCCATACTGCATTGAACAGCTCTACACCCATCTGGGTCGTAAGGATAAGCTCGTTCTTCTTCTTCCCTCTGCAGGGTGGTATGAAATGAGGAACCAAACACTGTTCTTCAGGAGCACACTGGTGATCTCAGGGCCTGGTAAGAATGACGCAGTCATGCAAAGGAGCGTGTGTCAGGAGGTACCCTGCTTCAGAAATGGATGCTGGGCCAGGTGAGCCCCAGAGGTCCCTTCGAGTCTAACTTCTTCTATGAGTCTTTGTGTGCAGGAATGATGTCTGGCTCTGAAGTGAAAGCCAGCATGGGGATAAGAAAGGCTAATGAAGGCAGTGAATGTCTCATACAGACCCAGTTATCCAAATGGTCAGGTACCACGCTAATCCTTTACTTTTTAAGACATCACAATGATCTTTTCATTGCCCAGTAAGCAACGTAGCTGGCAGTAAGCGATAGCTGCATTTCTGCTTTTAGTAATGCAATTTGTCCTATAACCAATTATTTTAGGATTACCCAGCTTTGCATCCAGCATTATTCCATATTGAATTGTACCCTCTTTTTTTAGTGCCAAAGTACAAAGCCATCTACCTAGAGGAAGACCCCATTCACACCAGAACCTCAAGGAGCTACCTTAACCTCATTTATTTGCACAATTTTCTTCCCAGGTGTTTCCGAAGGGCCAGGTGCACATCCTTGTTCCTCAGGCTGTAAACCACAGGGTTCAGCAAGGGAGTCACCACAGTGTAAGTGACAGAAATCAGAGTGTCCTCCTCTAGGGAATAGGTAGATTTGGGCCTTAAATAGACGATGGAGGCGCACCCAAAGTGCGCAACAACCACAGTGAGATGGGAGGCACAAGTGGAAAAGGCTTTACGTTTCCTCTCAGTAGAGGGGATCTTGAGGATGGTGTTGAAGATCAAAACATACGAGAGAAGAATCAAGAAGAATGAGCCAAACACAACCACAACACAAAAAATAAAAATTACTATCTCAATTCCATTATTTTCTGTGCAAGCTGCCTGAATGACAGGAGCTATGTCACAGAAGAAGTGGTGAATTGCCTTCTCTCCACAGAAAGGCAATGTGAATATAAAGTAGGTATCTATCAGGGACAAGGTAAAGCCAGTCACTGTTGCAAAGGCCACCAGCTAACTGCAGACTCTGTCATTCATGATGACTTTGTAATGTAATGGTTTACATATAGCAACACATCGGTCATACCCCATTGCTGTTAGAAGCACACAGTTAGTGCCTGCAAAGCCAACAAAGAAAAACATCTGAACAGCACATCCAGTGAAAGAAATGGACTTTTTTCCTGTTATTAGATTTACCAGCATCTTGGGAATGACAGTAAACGTGTAGCAAGTTTCTGAAAAAGAGAGAATGGAAAGGAAGAAATACATGGGGATGTGAAGATGATGATGAAGTCTGATAACTGTCATTAGTAGGACATTTCCAGCGAGGGTGACCAGGTAAGTCAGGAAAAAAAAGACAAATAACGGAATCTGCAGATCTGGAAAATCTGAAAATCCAATCAAGACGAACTCCATCACTTTGGTTTTATTCATCATAAAGGTTCTGATCTAGAAAGAGGTCATTGTCAAAAAGAAATCTGGCATGAATGGTAGAGAAAAGTAACAAAACTGTTTCCCCTGCATAATGCCCAAATCACAGTATAACAGCAGTGAGCAGTCCTCTGACACAAATGGACAGTATTTCGTGAAGCAGTAATTACAGCAAGCAAGAGTACTTTGTTTCCTTTTAAGTTCCCTATTTCTTTGCAAACTCTCCTGTCAGTTTAGGAATATTATTAAACGTAGTATTATAAAACATTTAGTTGCTGTTCCTTCAGTACAAAGTAAATTGGTAAGAAAACCAAGTTCAGTATCTTACTCCAAAGTGCGAAGAGCAGCTCAGTCTAATAGCACTGAACACACAGGGTAAAAATCATTTGAGGCTTTTTTGAGGATGAAATCTCAGTGGTTTTTATCTCACTAAATAAAAAAATTTGGTATTGTGGGACTAGAGGATCTAGAAGTCCAACAGTATTCAAAAGAGGCAGTTTAAATGGAGGGGAAGGAAAAGAGAGGTTTATGCTTGGACAATATCTTCACTGTTCATCTAGCAGTGCAAAATAAAATCCAGCAAGCCATTTCTTTCTCATTTAACTATATTTAAATTTTTTAAGTAAAACCTAGCTATCATCAACAGCTTCATCACAATGCAGAGTGAAATATGAGGACAGACAAAATCAGAGGACTGTTTCTTTCACACCAGTAGTGCTGTAAAAGAGAGAAAACAAGGCTAAATCCTTGATCACTGACACTAGTCGCACTGCTCTAGAAATCATTGGGAACTTTGTAGTTCTCAGGACCCTACGGCTCAGCTTACCTACATGTGTAATATCAGGAACTGAATGGTGACTTGCAGAAGGTGCTGGAATTTCTTACCTAGAGAAACATACCTTTGATGACAACTCCGAAATCACAGACAGATGCAAACTTTGCTCAGTCTTGCCGTTAATTCCTTTCCTGAAATGTCAGAAGCAGTCTTTCCTATCTCCCTGACAAAGACTGGAAAAAGAAAAGGTATAGACATTGTAACTATATTCCTCTCAGGAGAAAATCTAGCTGTTAGAAATGCAGGGTACAGAACAAGACTTCTGAGTACCTGCAATTCAAAGAAGTCACACCTTTATACAACCCGTGAGATCTCTGGGGCATAGTCTTTGCAGTAAATCAAAACGTAGGACTAATTGGTAACAGTATCATTAATGGGACATAAGAAAATACTATGAACTCCAGAGTTTTAATTCATAAATTAAAGAAAATAAATGAAGGAAAGCTTCAATGCAATTATATAGTTAAAAGCTCTTCTTCCTAAAAAAAAAAAGGGAAGTTTTGTTGAAAATTACCGAAAGTGTCTTTTTCAATATTATGACTGGAAAACTGTTTCATTTTCAAGTGGGGGCTGGGGAAGTCTAATGTTCAAACCCAAATAAATGCACATTTTTCAAGAATACATTAACAGTTCTTTGGAATTATTTGTAAATAACAAAGTACATTAACACAGTAAATCCTTGTTCGCGCAATTGGGGTTGCGAGTCACAAGGCAGACTTCAGGGCCAGGAAATCAGTGATTCAACCAGATGCAATATGTAATATGACATAAAACGGAAACCCGTGAGGTAACACTGTCGGAATTGTCATTGAAGAGTTCAGAATATAAAGAAATGCCATCTCTCAGGCCTTGTTATTTAGATTATTTGATAGTTCATAATCTTGACCTTCCCTGTAAGCCTAGACCTGGTTCAATTAGCAACTTCTTGGTTGAATTTTTAGCAAACTATGTTTTTCCTTAGTTTCTATATTCTAATTTTCTGTATTCCCAACTGAACAGACTGAAATTAAAAAAAAAATCAGCACTAAATATCCAGCATTGTTCTCTGGGTTAATATAATTCAATAGCAAGAAATATAAGGATATGCAGGACTTCAGAGCTCCTACAACTGGGGGATATTCCACAGGCTTTAGTGGCACAAAGTGGGAAGGCACTGAGAGAGATAACAAAATTTTGTTCTGAACTGAGGTGGTAATATGGCAAATGGGAATGGCAAAAGACAATTGACAAACTAAATCTCTCGTAGTGCTCTAAGCAGAATAATAGATGGATCAAGGATTTTTAAGAGGTTGGAAGTGAAAACAAATCTTTCCTATGACCTCAGTGGAAACAGCACTTGGGCTCCAGCCGTGCAACCAGGTATGCAAGGAGTTCAAATCACTCCCACGAGAAAAAGTATGGACAGACCAGATGTAAAGTTCCAAATGTGTAGTGTGCCCAGGAGTGATAAGTGTAGGACTTAGCAGTGTGCCATTCACAACAAGCACAACTGCAGTCAAAAATATGATTTGATACAGAATAGGATGATGAGGTTCAGCAACCTTCTCTGCCACCAGGTGAGATCTCCTGGTATGAGGATAAGCATTTGATCTGCACTGGCGCGTCTGTGAATGACAGTTTGTGTTTAATCCAGAAGGCTGAACAATCACCAGACTACAGTGTTACAATCCTAAAATTCCTGCTGTGCTTTTAGGCTTTAGCTTTCTGTTGGAAACCATTGTATGGTACTGCTGTACTCTGAGGGACAGTAGTCCAGAATAAGCTCCTGAACTGGGTGGATGCAGGATCAGTCTCCAGTCACTATCTCCAATGCCCTGTGTCATGACCTTCCTTTTCCCAAACACAAGGAGATTGTCTTCAAACCATTAGATGCATGTTTCAGTAAACTTGGAATAGTTTAGCAGCCTTTCAGAAAGGCTTGCTTCATGTTTGAAACATTTGTTTCAGCCATGAGCTCAAGAAATTTTACTATGGCTAATATTGTTAGGAAATCCAGTTATGCCATAAGCTTAGCTTTTAAGAGGCCACGAACAGCAGAAGACGTTCAAAAGAAAATAAGCACTCACACCACTGATTATTACCACAATAGTTATGGAGCTGAGGTTTGAGGCACTGTTGAACCTCACTTGTGTCATGAGTTGTTCCAAAATATCCAAGTTAGGGCTAGCAACCAATCAAGGAGAAAGGTATACACGTTTTTCACCTCTGTCCCCAGCCCTGGCTCCAGGCACTTGGAAACCCTTCCAAGGCAGCCCAGCTTGCGTTCACCATACCAACTCATGTGGGTGCAGCAGGGGTCTTGTGGGATCTTGGTGCATCTTTGACTGTAACAGGACGTATTCTAGATGGGGCCATGCTCATCAAAGGGGTGTGAGCCTCACTGCTGGTCCCTTTTTGGAGTGGAAGATCTATGCTGAGTAGGTTGCACCAGTGGCAGGGCTGATGAGGTGTCAGCTGTAAAATGTGAGCCTGCAGCATGGACAAGAGCGATATTGCATGCCTAGCAGCAGAGGAGCTGTAAAGCTTAGCATGTTGTGAGTCTTTGAGCAGTAGGGTCACTGTTTGATTGCAGAGCATGGGTAAGGCCAGGATACTTTAAAAGCTGAGTGAAATTGTGCTATGGGAGCACCACAGCAGAGTGAAGGAGGACAGGATGGGACTAAATATCCTGAAAGATCATACAGTATTTTAAACTACCTCATCTCCATCACAGCTGCTTTTGCATCACAGAATTAGTGGCTGTGTAACAGCAACAAAGATGGATTTCCATGAGTCTAGCATCGATCTTCACCTCTGCACGATAAGCTGGTGATGTCTTGTTCTGTCCACCACATGTGTGTGGAGTATCTTGCTCCTGCTCATGGCAACAAATTTTACCCTTGGTAGACTTCACTAGAACACAAATGTTCTGCACAGGGGAGGTGGATGAGATGAGAGAGGGAGATAGTGCAGGGTTCTTTCTGGACCTCAGCACGAATGATTAATAAAAGACTTAATAAAACAGCTTTTTTAATAAGATAGAATAAGAAGAGGCATATAAGCAGCAAGCAAATTTTATGTCCCTTCAGATGCTGAAAACTCTGCATTCACGCAGCATCGGACAGACCCCAGATAGATTTTCCTTTGGCACAATGCACAGATCCTATCTGTGGAGAAGTTCCTTCTTTTTGGTCATTCAAGATATGATACCATTTTTCTTAGCAGGAAACAACCCTATTCATTGCAGACGTTCACATGAGACCATCTTGCTGCATTTTATTCAATAAAGGTGAGGCCACACGGGTGACTCAATCACTGGTGCCAAGCAGGAGCCCCCAGGCTCCTCTGCTACAACCAACCAGCCAAGTTTATCCTGAGGGCAAGTGACATGTGTAGGGACACAGCCTGAAGGCCATGCTGCACATACAGCACAGCACAGACCCGTGCCTGTTCAGGTTAACTGCTATGTGGATCACTAACTCCTTGATGTACAGTGATCTCCCACTCAAGATCTCTACAACAGGAAGTTAAGCTGCAAGGCAGCTCATTAACTAGAGAAGATATTGATCTTGAGGGGGTGGTCAACCAATGGGCCTCAGATCGAATCTCCTCTAAGTTCTTCCTGTGTGTACAAGGTTCTTGATCCTCTCAGCCATCTCCCAGTCTGCCCCATTACTCCCAGCTCCCTCTTTCCTGTGTTGCTCTTGCTCCCTGCCTGACCCACTTTGGCCCCTGCAGCAGCACTCAGCTGAGTATCCTCAGCTGCTCATGGGGAAGAAGCATCATCTTTGCTCTCCATGGAGAAAGAAGCATTCTCCTTGCTCTCGGTGGTACTCCCCCAGCACAAGGTCTGTAGCCAGGACCAGGCAGTCAGGCACTGACACAACATGTGTAACAGAGCATACTGCACACAGTGCTGCTTATACAGCAGCTCAGGAGCAAGCAGGTGAGCTGGGTCTCCTGCCTCTCACAAGCAGCATTTTACATCAATGACCTTCAACACTGGATCCTCTCCAGCCTCTCATTTTCCTAGTGTTGTAGGTGTTAGATTGTGTGGTTCAAGGTTCATCTCCACAAAGGAGTACAAAGCAGTGATGGCAGGCAGAGAAGCCCCAGCAAAGGCAACGAAGCGCCCTGATATGGCTTTTCCCAGGGCTGTCACAGGAGAGGGATCAACCGCATTGTCTGGATATGAGACCCACCAGATGAGTATCGACTCTCCCCTGCTCACGTCACAGACTGAAGGAGGGAATGTGCTTCTTTGGCCATGCCCTGCATCTGAACACTTGTTGTAGACAAAAAAATAGCTTAAACTGTGAATGTTAATAGGCAACACATGACTGGATGCATGCGTATGGCAAGGTCTGTGTGTGTGAGTGTCTGAAACTGAATTCTGAACTGTCAAGCAGAAGCCTGCTACTTGCTAACTGCAACTAGTATGGGCTGGTTGTAAATTTTAGTAACACCTGCAAAAAGCAAAAGTGGCATGTCCTGAATCCTAAAATTAGTAAAGAGATAGAAGAGAGAACCATTAATTAGGAGGCTGATCAGGCATTGTACTACTCACATAGACAATTTAGATTGGGAAAACTGGGGGCGTGGGGTCCCAGGAAGAAGAGGTTGTGCCAAAAAGAAGGATTCTCAAAAAGAAGACGGGATCTCGAAAAGAAGAAGGGGGCACAGAAACTAAAATATGAAGATCTTGTGTGGAGGAAATATCCTGGAAGTGGGGGAAGAACTTGGGAGACCAGAGAGCTGCATGGAGACAAATGCCAGGAGACACCCAGGAAGCTTGACCAGCAACCTCCAAAACTGGTAGTGGCAAGCAGATGCACAGCAGGAACCAAGGCAAAGTCTTCTGCCTTCCCGGACCTGCAGTAGCCTCCCTGCTTTCCTGGGAAGGGAAGTTGCTGTCTCTGGATTGTAGCACTGTGTATGTGCTGAACGTCACCAGCTCACCTGAGCGTGTGCGTGCATGTGTGTGTGTGAGAGAGAGAGAAATAATCAAGAAGGGGCTAATCTTGGTTGTTAAATAAAACCCAGAATCTAGATACACTATGGGTTGTTGTTTATTCTGATTTGCCCATGATGTCACCACAGTCTGTCCTGTCTTCTTGCTAAACTCCATTTCCATTTTCCTGAGTGAGGATATCTCTACTTTGTGTGTAAGGTCTAAGTGTCAGCAACTGGAAAGGGACCCTGGGCCATAGGGGACCATGGACCTGAGGCACCAGCAGCTGTGGAGACCACAGTGTGTGCATCTTGTGAGGGTGTGTATGTCAGTGCATACATCTGCTAGTGAGCATGAAGCCGGACTAGTCAGCAAGTAGAATAAGGGGCTCACAGCCCATGGACTGGAGTGGCCATAGATCTGGGCCAGATGCTGAAGAGACCAGAGGGTCTTAGAGTCAGCCACTGGAGGGACTGGGAGGCCCAAGTCAACTGTGGGAGAAACCAGGGGATCTGGTAAGGTTGTAGGTCTGGAACAGCTACTGAAGAGACCTGCAGTTTTGTACCTGAGGCAGCTGGGAGACCATGGGATCCTGGGGCCAAGTGCTGGATAGGCTGTCTAAGGTCAGCTACTGATGGGACCCATATGGCTTCTGTGGGTACATATATATATACATATATATATTCTCCACTGAGTGTTTTTCATCCTGATTAGCCTGAGAGAGAATAGGATCAAGGCAGTTTGTATTCGTGTGAGGGCTCTGTTTTCAATCAGTGTGGATCTATGTGACAGGGCATATGTATGCACGTGTACATGTGCCAGTTAGAAAACACATGCTCAGCCTCACTGCTTGGCTGAATATGGGGACATGGAGCTGCAGCAGTGTTGTCCTGCATTGAGATACTGGATTTGGCAACTCCTAAGAGTAGGACTTATCCTATGCTAGTATCTCAGAGACAAAAAGCTCTCTATGCTGTTGGAGGCAGGAAAGTTTGGGGAGGCAGCGAAGGCAGAAAGGGGAGAGTGATAGAGCAGACTCTTGTTTAACAGAAAAGAAACCCACATGAATGAAGGGACAGCAAGTACAATGCTATGCAAGTACAATGCCGTGTCCATTTCAGAATAAAGTGGTGTTTACTTTCTGAAAGGATCCCCAGAGTTCAGGTATGGAACTCTGGGGATTTATACTTGAGATTAATTTTTGTACTGCCTGTTGGCAATCAAAACAGTGTCCCTTCAGACACATAACACAGAAAACTTTGGCTTTAAAAACAAATTAATGTAGGGAGCTGAACAGAGTGTTGTTTTGCCTGTTGTCTGAAAGTACACAGAAGTTTCTGATAAGATTTCCCTAACCAAAAACACCGAGCTGAACAAATAACATTTGTCCAGATGCTACAGGTAAGAAAACTCTTGTGTGTAAATGTTAGTAACATTCTTTTAGCAATAATTATCTGCTGCACATCCAAGTGTAGCTCTGAGTTTGTTCAGTAATATGAAGTGAAGTTAGGTATAGAATAACGGATCAAGCAACTGCAGGATTCAGTATGAATGCGTTTCACTAAGGTAAAGAGGACTCAGCAATGAATTAGAAAATGGTAAAATTGGAATTATTCTGTGAACTGTGCATTCATTTTAATATGGACTTAATTTAAAATAGCTGTTTTGAGGTTGTTCTGACTTCACCTTAATCCACACCTGCAAGCTTCATCATGACAGAAACCTGTTATTTTCTCCAACAGAGAAACCCCCCCATACTCCCCCCAGAAAAACAACCCAGATAAAGACAGTTATCAAGGGCAAGCTAGGCAGTAAAATGGTGCAAGATTGCTCAAAACTGCTCAAAGTTTGTGAAGACATTAGAGCTTGCAATTCAGATCTACATCGCTCAGCGTGGTGAGGGTAGTACGCACCTTCCACGGGAGTCAGAGGGAAAAACAAGGAGAAGGGAGCTGCAGTCTAAAGGGTAAAGGACACTACGTTCTTAGGAAACCTCTCCATTTTCTTTCCTTTTCCTCGATTTTACTCTTCCAGATCTCCGTGGTCACAGTTTGTGCTGCCTCACCTTCAACACATCATGCAGAATGAAACAACTGTCACAGAATTCATCCTCCTGGGGTTCTCCAGTAACCCAGCTCTGCGGCTGTGCCTCTTTGGCCTTTTCTCTGTCCTCTACTCTACCACCCTGATGGGAAATGCACTTGTCTTTGTGCTTATCTGTCTGGACTACCGCCTCCACAGCCCCATGTACTTCTTCCTCTGCCACCTCTCCATTGTGGACATCTGCTACGCCTCCAACAATGTCCCTCATATGCTGAGGAACCTCCTTGGACAAGGCAGAACCATCTCCTTTGCTGGGTGTGGGACACAGATACACCTTTACCTAATCTTCGCACTTACAGAGTGCGTGTTGCTAGCTGTGATGTCTTATGACCGCTATGTGGCAATCTGCCATCCCCTCCGCTATGCCCTCATCATGAACTGGAGGGTGTGCCTCCATCTTGCCGCAGTTTCATGGGCTTTTGGGTTCGTATTTGGTACACTGCAAGCCTCTCTGGCTTTACGTCTGCCTTTCTGTGGCCCCTGCGAGGTTGACCACTTCTTCTGTGAAATCCTTGCTGTCT
>Ga0065711_1013394_pt1 | contig 10330 bp, 6 predicted proteins | sample Hoacrofraction12_FD_59098 | JGI IMG/M metagenome (GOLD analysis project Ga0065711, IMG submission 59098) | Hoatzin crop microbial communities from Cojedes, Venezuela - Epithelial fraction 12 v2 (version 2) | ecosystem: Host-associated > Birds > Digestive system > Esophagus > Crop | place...
GCTGGCCACACCATTCCTGATCCAAGCCAGGATGCCCTTGGCCTTCTTGGCCACCTGGGCACACTGCTGGCTCACGTTCAGCCGGCTGTCGACCAGCACCCCAAGGTCCTTTTCCGCCAGGCAGCTTTCCCAAGCTCTTCCCCAAGCCTGGAGCATTGCATGGGGTTGTTATGACCCAAGCATCGCATTTTCCTAGCATCGTATTCTCGTTGGACTTACAGAACAGTCAGAAAATGGGCCAACAGCTGCACATCAAAAAATCACACAATGCTTTTTCCAATTGTTTCCTCCTCTACCATTAGGGAACACAGGGGACAAACATGTGGCCTTCTTCCTCCCCACGTGGTCCAATAAATGCCTGATTGTGCAGCTGCTGATGCCAGAGGGGCTGCGCGGCGATGGCTTAACCACACCAAAGAGTGGAAATCTCTGGGCAAAGCCTCAGCACCACCTGCCAAATCTTCGTCTCTTGTGTTCTGCAGGCACAGAAAGCCCGCTGTGGTAGGAGAGCCGAAGAGGTGAAGATTATTTTTGTGTGGAAGTTACTGGCTTCCAGTTTTTTTATTTGGAAGTGCTGTGAGATTATAGTGGACGCAGAAATGTGGACGCAGCACAGTAGCATTCTCTGTTACAGTGTGTGCATGGGATAGCTGTTGTTGAATTATTCATCCTGAGTTACTACATTCTTTCTGCCTCTCATCTGATATTAATGTGCATATCTGAAAATCGCAGTAATCACTGGGCAACTGCAAGGAGCCTGTCTGTCATGAAAAAATTAACATACAATGGATCCATAACACAAAACATGCACACACGCGAACAAATGAGTAAATAATGAAGAATAACATAGAACAAACAGAGAATAGCCACCAGCTGGCAGTCATAATTGTTCAAAACAAAAATTTCCAGGCTTCATAGATTCTCATTCAAACCAAGCCCTACCAAGTGGAATACCTCAACCCGATGACGCCAAGCAAGCGCTGTTTCTCCTTTCTCTGCGACGCAAGAAATGCTGCTCAGCAGGGGTCGTACGCTGCCACCGATCCACGCACAGAGATCCTACTGCAGCCAAAGGGTGTTCTGCACCCCAGCAGACCAACATCTAGATGCAGCTGTGAGACAACTGAAGAATAATAAAGCAGTCACCGTTCCACCACTGGCGGCAGAGCGTGTTTCTTTGTAAAACCATCAACACAGCTCAGATAACCACGCAAGAGAAATTGTTTTCTTGCCTCCTTCCCTCTGCTAAAATTGTTCCGGTCCTTGGCCTCCTCCCTTTCCGCATCTTGGCACACCTCAGCTTCTCCTGTGGCTTTTTACATGGGGAAGGCTGGGAGGAAAGAGGGAAAAAACATTTCTGCATAAAATTGGCTTTCTAACATCTTTTCCAGCATGTAGTGCTGTTTCCAGTGGTGGTGTCGTGGGTGTTACCCTTCTCCTCCTAACTAAAGTTAAAAATTATTTATTGCTGGGATGGTTATGTGCGAAGAAACATACACTGGCTCTACAACAGGAAGCCAAACAGTAACCAGTTTAAATTGCAACAGCTTTGCTCCTATTTTTTCAATTGTTTGTAATTTTGTTAATGTTAAAAAGCTATTGCATGCTCTTTTTTGAAGTATCATCAGAAATTGATTTTAAAATAAATAGTTTTAGATTTCATACTGCTAGAAAAGCCATACAAATTCAGTTGAGGGGGGAAAAAAAGTCATATACAGAAAGAACAGTTACAGGAAGCACAATGACTGTTCCATCATGCTCTGAAATCTAGCTCTCAGCACAGTAATTACTACGCATATTTTCTTGAGCTCTGGCTCCGAAGACTAGTCCTCTTAATACTGAAAAGTGAAAGTAGAAAATAAGGCTCTTTGGTAAAAGAAATAGCTATTTCAAGAGTACAATTTTTTCCATATGCCATTAATACACATTTTAGTTCCAGAAATAAAAGAATTTCCTGTACTGTGCAGAGGTAAATAAAAAAGCTGATCTAACTGGGAGTAAATATGCAATTCTAGGCTAAACCACAGGTTCAGGGGTCAAAATTCAAGTGCTGAAACAGATTCCTCCCTCCTAAATAGCAAGTTCAGCCTCGCCAGAGGCTGAGAGAAGCAGCACACGCTTGCTTTTTTTGTTTCAGCTCTCCTGGAGGAAGTTACCGAAGATTTTTAACGCACAGGAGAGAAAAATGGGAACAGGAGAAAGAAAGGGGAGTAAGTTCGTAAGTCAAATGAGAGGCAGGGCCTGGGTGGGGACTGCGGAGCAGTTCCAGTGTCCAGAGGGTCCCACCGCCCGCCTTGCTGCTGGGCGGTTGTTGGATGCAGGCACGGGAACCGGGCACCCTCCTCGGCCACGGCTCTGCCCCGTGGGTCCCTGCCGCGCCCGCCGTGCTGCCTGGTGTTCGCAGGAGCTGTGGGTGATCCAGCTGAGACTCGGGCAGTATGCTAGGCTGATCTGCTTTGGAAATCAACTTTGGTGCCTTCTTTCAAATGGAATCTAGAAAAAAAATCTTCTCCTGCTTCTGACATAAATCCTCTGAAGTCTCGGTGGCTTTCGGTTTTATTGGCTTTCGTGGGCCCTGAAAGAAGTCAGCACCTTGAAGCTCTGCAGATGGTACCAAACCACTCAAATCTAATGTTTGGCCAACCCTGTGCCCCCTTTCAGCACGTTTCAGCAGTTCCATTTCCATGGAGGTGTTTGGGTTTCTGCTCTGTTGGACTTGAGGCCGTGCTAGGCAGCCATTTTAATAGGTTGAATTTTGCTGGTGCCAAGGTGGCAGAGTGCTAGGGCAAAAAGAGCTGACAAAAGGAGCAGGATATTCACCTGATGTACGTCGGCCTGATTTTGTTCAGCTCAGTGGCTCATTCTTGAATTTTTCAAAGAAACCAAGCTAGTTACATATAAAATGTGGGAGATTATATATAGCAACTGTAGGCCAGATAAATAAGCAATAGATACATACATACATGTGCACTCATATGAGTATGTGTATACCCACATACATACAGCCACATTTCTCCTTCACTTACCAACTCCTCTGTGCAGCTCAGTTAACCTGAAGGCACAAACCACGTCCCGCACGATAAAGCTGCATCTGAGCTGAGCTGTAGGTTGCAAAGACCCGTGACAACACTTAGAATCAACCATCCACGTTCCTGAAGTTGCTCTACACTGAGTAGAGCTTGCATGAACATGCTTTTGAATTACGTCCTTCATTTCTTACTAAATTCTTGGTCACTGTATGGCAAAGGAATTAGAAAAAAATTTAAAGTTACTAGACTTAATAAAAGAATACATTCTATAACTGCTCTTCTTTCTGAATCAGGCACTACTGCTACATCAGAGTTTCGGTGGTTTTGTTTTTAACACAGCCCCAGTAAAGTTTTGGGGTGCATTAGGAGGCTGCGTGAGGTGGGTATGGCAGTGTCCTGGCAAGCCACATCATAAATCACAAGGCAAGCTTTACTGCTTCCTTTTTAAACCTGGCGTTCAGTTTGTAGCGGCCCTGTTCAGCTTGTCAGCTGGCTTGGAAGGAGGCCTTTTTCTCAGGTCGTGCACCGGAGTTTTGCACAGAAGGGCACGCTCTGGTAAAGCCTCCTGTACTTTTCATTGCGGTCTCTCTGGTTTCAGATGCGTGGGTTGACACTGGCACTGCCGTAGAAGAGCTCAGCAAACATGAAGACCCACTTGTGTGTCTTAGGTACGTCAGAGCCCCTTTGTGGGAGCAGATTTGGAAAGCTGTTGGGAAGTTGGGATGAGCTGAAATCAGACACATCCAGATCATTCATTCCTTACCAATGAAGCAGAAATATTCAAAGGTTCACAGGTTCTTTTTAAAAGCTTTTACAGCAGTACCAAGAGATTTCACTGTGCAAAAAAAATCAAGGCCTGCTCCAAAGAGTGCCGGTCTCTGACCCCGTCCACAGGAGTGTGCAGCATCCCTTGGGGTGCCACAGTCAGGAGCCTCAGGGGTGCCCCTTTCCTGCCACTCGGCCAGTGGAAGCTCATGGGGGGGCGGGGGGGGGAAGAGCTATCTTTAGGACTGCACATGCACATGTAGGGTAGGAAGCTGCTTTGCTTTCCAGAGGCAGCTGTGTATGAGGAAATACCTACAGGCTTTTTTTATTTTGCATCAAAAGGTTTCAGTATGTTATAGGTCTTAAACACATGAATTAAATTTGCTCAAGAATAAGCATGAGGGAAGAAGTTTTCTAACCAGAACATGGAGACTACAGAACAACTTCCACTTAGTGGTACTGGATGGTAAATAGCACAGAGCTGGATACATAGAAGATTATATATTTGCATGTGGCACTATGAGATTGAACGTGGTGGTAACGGAAATCCAGCCTAGTGTTACACATGTTTGTAACTCAGTTTTTGGGGACAGTGGGAACTACTCATTCCTAAGCTAGGCATGGGACTTTCAGGCACCGGCATCAAACATGATTGCCCACCAGTTTCTCTTGGAGCCAGTAAGGACAAAGCGGAGTCCCTGCAGCATCACTCCCCCGACTTGGCACCTGTCCCAGGAGGAGGAGAGTAGCTCTGCGGAGGTGCCCGTTGTTTTCTGTTGAGAATAAAGGAGCCTGAGGTGGCTCTCTGGAAGTGAAGACATCCAGCCATTTTGATGTCTACAGTTAGGTGAGATGAAACCCACCCATAGCGTCTACGCCGTTAAATTACACATAGCGATAATCTCCTCTCCTAAGCAACATGCCTGCCCCAGACCTTAAAGAAGCAGGCAAAAAAAATGCTGTCTTGCCTCTAGCAATAGCTCCTCTGGGCCTCTGCGTGTCTGGAGATCTCAGCTCTTCTTCCTCTATGACAGGAATGCAATCAAAGCTATTATTTGGTCACTCCACTTAGCTGAAAAATAGGTGAAAATGAGCACAGTCTCAAGTGGAATCAAATGAGCATAGTCTCAAGTCTGAGTTCGTTACATGACACCCCTATTCAGTTTGGCATCGCGATTCACTGAGATCCTGAAAAGAACTGAAGGCAGTTCTCAACTGTACACCTAAGGAAACCTGGGGAGGGGGCGGCATGTGAACCTTGTAAATTAATTTGCCTTCAGGTGTCTCAGTTATTTAACGGTTGGCACACATCGCACATCAGCCTGCAGGAAAATTTGGAAACAGCCAGCCAGAGGAGTTTCAGCCTGAAGGGACTCATCTGGTTGGGGCAGCCCGATGGTGACCTGAGGGTTCCATCGATGCCTGGCGAGTCAGGGAGTGTGGCTCACGTCCAGTTCTACGCGCAGTTGGCCGCCCGCACTTCTGCTGTGCTTTGGAAGGCCCAGGGGTGTTCTGAGGATTTTTCGGAAATAACCTTAGGAGCAGGAAGAAGACATTTCAAGTCATTAAAAAGCAGACTGCAGTGCTTCAGTGAGGGAAGACACGTGCAGCTTTTCAGTGATCATCTTTCAATTTATGTCCTCAAGCCTTCGTCTGTTCCTCTATTCAACACTCATAAATCAGAACTTTGAATGCTTTTAAAAAAAAACCCTCAGAAATTCTGCAAGAGAGCTGGATGTTTTTACTTTCCAGAACTGTGTTCAGGAGTATCAACCATTTCAGGAACTATCAAATGAAAAACATTGCTACTAATTGAAAAATATTTGACTTTCAGAAGCATAGGATTACTTCAGAAACCATTATTTACAGTAAGTAATACTTATTTGTGTTAGCAACGCTACTGGTTTCACATCACTGCTCTTTGTAAGTGAGAATTGTAAAATATGGCCTTTAGTAAAAAATAGAGAAAATATATCCTGTGTGGTTTCATTCCTCTCCCACCCAACCCAGTTGATGGGAAAAAAGACATATTTAATTCGTACAATTACAGATATTCCAGAAACTACAGGAAAGCCGTTTTCTCGCTTAGCTTTGGTCTGCTAGCCAGGCGGTCGGGTTAATAACAGAAGGTAAGCTAGCTGCTGTTTTATAACACCCGCAGCTCTGGTGGAGGAGGTGGGGAAGGCAAGTCCTTGCCTCCAGGCTCACTTCCAGTGCCAAGTCTCCTCCCGCATCTGTCTGTGAGGCGGTCCTGGGATCCCAGCAGATCCCCAGCGTCACTTGCCAAAAAAGCAGACAGATCGTCAGTAACAAGACCGTACGCCGTGCCAAAGCCAGCACTGGTGCAGGGCCCTCCCCTCCATTGCAGGGGGAAGCTGGGAGGCAATTTCTTACTGGTTGCAGTTTGTTTCCCAGCTCTCTGGCTACCAGCTCAGAGCGCTGCCCCAGACATGAGTCTGAACCAGTGGACCCACCAGCAGGAAGCCCAAACGTGCTACCAACAAAGTGTTCCTCTGAAAACCATCTACATTAGCAACAAGAAGTCATGGAAGCAAAAAGTAAAGAGGCAAACAAAAACCCTCCGCTGGTGTGAGCAACCTCGTCGCGTGTGTGACGACACACCGGTGGGTGGCTTGGCTGTCATTGATTAGCAGGTCTCAGTACTGGGTTCAGATTTAGCTAGGAAACAAGCAGCAGTACAGTGTAAATCCTTCAGGTTGCTGTGTGTGCCTCTGGTATGGAGAGTAGCTCTGAACGTCCCCTGACCCATCAGCCTCTCCTCTGCAGGACAGCAGCACAACCCAGGACCTAGCCAGCAGGTACCTGCCATCCACCAGCGTCTCCTTCTCCCGTGCGCGTGCCCAAGGGAACACGAGATCTCCCAGAGTCTCTGAGCTCCTTCAAAGCCAGTGAGCCGCTCTCAGCAGTGATGTGAAGAGCAGCTTGGTTTATATTCCCCAGTCCTTATGGGAGTTATACAAGTTTAATCCAGGCTAAAAGAGGTGAGATTCTTAAGAAATGGAGTGAGCAATTTAAAATCCAGATTTACCAACTCTCATAACAAATTATTAAAATGGAAATTTCTTTAAAATTGCACCTTCATAATTTGCGCACTTGACTTTTTCTAGTAACCCTTTCTCAAGTGTTACCAACAGTCATTGCTATTCTTGAATATATTGCTACAGTGCTCCAATGTCCAGGACAGCTGACAGCATTCACTTCTGTAACGTTAAGCCTTGATGGGATAATTCGCTTCATAACGCAGGCAGGTGCTCGTGCTCTGGAAGTGCAATGGCAGCAGGCCCATGCCTACGCCCCACCTGCATTTCCCAGGCGGAAGGGAGGAGAACAGTCTGGCAGGTGACGTGCAGCCCCGTTTCCAGGGACTGGTAGGTAGGACCTGTTCCATCTGCACTTCTGAGCTGGTCCCATTCATGCCTCATGTCTGATTTCTTCCTCATTCAGTACGCCACTGTACTGATGCTAGAACGTTCCAGCACAAGCAAATACGTTGCTGTAAGCGCAATCCAAAGGAAACTCCTATAATCCAAATGGTTTCTGCCCACCTGCAAAGCAACAATACGAGCAGACGGCATCTCTCACGGGATCGTGGCTTTCCCATAAGGGTAGCGACTCACAGGCTGTGATAGCAAAAGGGCAGGTTATGTCCTCCAAAAGAGCAGCAGGGTAGAGAAATTCTGCTGAGAAAGTCTTCTCTTGAACCGACAGGGAACTGCGTAATCTCCTGAGCGCTCTGATGCTACACCCCAGACCCACGACTCCTGTGGGTCGTGGTTCGCAGTTCTCCAGCTGCGCTTAATCCAGAGCACGCAATAGCCTCTCTAGTTGCCATTCACAGGTAAGTCACCGGCCACCAGCTTAATACAGTTGGTACTTGCTCTCAAATAGGAACCCCCCCCCCAAAATGTCCCTGCAGAGTATGATCAGGATTTAACAGGCCGTCTGTCCTGTGCCTCCCTGGGGCTTATGGGGCTGTGAAGAAGTCCCACAGTGTTTCTTAACCACTGATGGAGAGAAGCATCCCAGACATTTCTGACTCCTTAGCAAAGGGGTTCTCTCAGTTGGCCCCGTTTATGTGTCCCCCCTACAGCCAAGAGCACACCTACCAGGGCAGAAGCTTCTGGTTTCGTTCTTAACACATCCCAGGTATTTCCGTTGTCTTTTTTCAGGTCTGCAGGTGAGGGGTTCCGTAACTCTTACGAATCCGGCATGTGGTGCACATTTACTCTGTTGAAGGCCTAACGCCTTCCTGAGGGATTCACTTTCAAACGTGTTTTGACATTTCCTTCCGCCTTTGCAGAATTGTCAGCTACGGTAGAAATAACACTGGAGTTGAAAATTCAGAGTCTCTTTTTCAGACTGAAAATTTCCAGTGCCTGGGTTTTGTTTAAACCCTTACCTACCAGATGTCTGTCCTTCCCCGAGCCAGCTGCTACTTGAGAAGCGTGAGCGATGGCTGCAGTGATGGTGCTCGTTCTGCATAATGGCTGTGACAGAACTGACTTGCCACCATCTCAGGCAGTCCTCTCGTCTGACCTCCCGCAGGTGCCGGGATGCATTTGAACCCGAGGAGAATCTGAGCTGCACCAAAGGCGATGAAACCCAGTAAAGATCACCCTGCCCAGACATGAAAACAGGGGCCAAGCCACTGCTCCTTGGTGGCAAGATGGTAACATCCGATGCCACTGCTTAATGTTGACGTCTTCCCAGGCAATTCAAAAAACCCAAAGCAAATTTTAGTTGCTGTTGAAGTTTCCCCTACATCGGAAAAACCTGAATCATTCAGCTATTTTGATGTTCTCCCAAAGAAAGAAAGATTATGAGACACCCCCCCCCCAACCTAAAAAGCCTTGAGACTTTCCACTTTCTTTCATGCAAACAAAGGGTCAAACTGAGATTGCACTGGCAGCGTTCGTTCTGGCATTTCGTAAGTTTTAAGAACTGGACTTGGTAACCCAAGCGGCCTCTCAGCATACATTTTGCATATAATGTGATATGCTATGTATAATATAGCCGGAGGAGTATACAGATGTCAAGCTAGGAAAATGATTTCCCTGCTCTTTGGCAGGCTGCACAGGCAGAGGGATTAGATTATGTTCTATTTCTTCCTGGTTTGCAATATACTTAGACAGTTGAATGGCTTTTCGTTTTGTGCTTGTCCTGCAATTCATTTCTCAGACCCTTCCTTTCAGTCTTGTGAGGCTTTTTTCAAAATCTCGTGCATTGTGCTTTGTCCTCCCTTGTCCTTCCATTCCTGGGGCAGGAGGACATTCCTCGTGCCTCTGACAATCGGTGTGTCTGCCAAGGGCTGCTGGCTGCAGAGGGCGGTTTGTCAGCCTGGTACCCGAGCTCTGCTTGCCAACAGAGAGTGCGAAAGCTTTCCTTGCACCCCCAGCACGACCAGCTCGGAAGGCGTCGCAGCAGAACCGCGACAGGCGCAGAGGAGCGCGGGGCTGTGTACATCGGGGTAACAGAACTTCATGCCAGAGCGAGAGCCGGACATCTGCAGCGACCCTTGGCTTTGTTGTCTTGAGGTGTGGAGGGGCTGCGGTGACTGATGGCTCACTCAGCAAGAGGCCCTGGAACGGTGAACGCAGCAACCGTTCACTTCATTTGCCAGAAAATGACAAAAGTCTGAAAAAAACCCTTGTCTCCAGAGGCTCTGAGTCATTCCTTCGTTACCAATGGATGTCATTCTTCCCAGCGGCACGAAGCCGCCGCGCGAAGCCACTGCTGTGGAAGAGGAGGCGAGCTCTCGGTCAGCTGCCTCCTTGCCGGGCAGCGGAACTCGGCACAGCTTGAGCGGGCGCTGCTGCCGAGCCGCGGTGCTGCGCGGGGACGGGCGCCTGCGCGAGCGAGCAGGGGCGAGCTGAGCCGCCTCCGCAGCACACGCTTCAGCTCGCAGTGCGTTTACATCTGGGAGCAGGGACCGGAAGCGACAAATGCGGGGTTTCTGTTGCCGGGCACGCTGGGCTGGGAGGCCGGGATGCCGTGCTCTGGCTCACTGCACGTGGAAATCAGCGATCGTCTGTCCGAGGAAAACGCAAGTGTTGTCAGCGATCCCACCACGGCAGAACGCTCCGGAGCAGCACCTCTCAGCCTCACTGGTCCCGCCGTCCATCAGTCAATGACGCACCCTGCTTCACTTCTCACGAGAGGAAGAGGAGCTGTTAGCCTGGCGGCTGTCCGGTCGGGGTTCGGTCTCAGGCAGAAACTGCTGATTCGGCACCAGGCTCAGGCAGGAGCTTGGCCATGCGGGGCGGATGCTTCATGCTTGTGTAAGACGCTTCCAGAGCTGAGTGTCACAGAATCACAGAATAGTAGGGGTTGGCAGGGCCCTCTGTGGGTCACCCAGCCCAACCCCCTGCCCAAGCAGGGTCACCTGGAGCAGGCTGCACAGCACCGCGGCCAGGCGGGGCTGGAATATCTCCAGAGAAGGAGACTCCACAGCCTCCCTGGGCAGCCTGGGCCAGGGCTCCGTCACCCTCAGAGGGAAGAAGTTCTTCCTCATCTTC
>Ga0065711_1051561_pt1 | contig 10330 bp, 7 predicted proteins | sample Hoacrofraction12_FD_59098 | JGI IMG/M metagenome (GOLD analysis project Ga0065711, IMG submission 59098) | Hoatzin crop microbial communities from Cojedes, Venezuela - Epithelial fraction 12 v2 (version 2) | ecosystem: Host-associated > Birds > Digestive system > Esophagus > Crop | place...
ATTCTTTGCCTAGTGTGACATGTGCATCTGCACTGCCAGGTCTCTCTGGGGTGGTCGTAACTGCAGGCTCACACCTGGCTCTTTGCGCCTTGTCTCTGCAGAGATTTGGGAGAAGGACGGACAGGACAGGAGAGGAAGAAATGGTGCTCTTACGTATCAGTTAAGGTCTGGAATTCCTTTGCAGCTAATGTGGAGCTTGTCTGTCTGTCAGGATGACTCTTGCTATGCCATATTTAGCTGTAAAACCCAACTGCGCTTGGATTTTCCTCTGCAGTTCTTGCAGAAGGGATTTTCTTCCTGTCTTCGGTTTACCATCCTCTGCAGATCTCGCTCCATTGTGCTTACCTCTTACAGGCCAGCCTCTTCACTGAGAGTTACACTTGGAGGCAGGAGGAGAAGAGGGCTGCAAGGAGGGACAGATGTTATTTAGGTTGGCCAAAGATGCATAGTACTTCCTGGGGTGTGCAACTTGATGTATCGAGAAGGTTTATTTGTTCTAGTCACACTAACAGTTTTGTTCATGCTTCATGTTGCTCCTGGCAGGGCGGGAGCTGCATAAAAGTACCCCAACAGTTTGGGTCTTCAGCAAACAGCTATGGTCCAGACAAAAAAGTCCTGAGAGCAAAGGGATACCTGTTTTGGAGGATGCACCAAGAAACCTTGATTTAAAGTGATCCTGAGCAGCCTGGATGCAGGGAAGCCACTGAGTGGAGAAGAGCCAAGATGAGACTTTCCAGTAGTGACAGGTTTTCTGTGTGATGAAGCTGTGACTATCACCATGCATTGGTTAAGTGGGACAGGCAAAGGAGAGCAAGAAATGCCCCCTCTATGGCCTCAGCATCCCTGACAGGGTCCTGGTGGCTGCAGGGCAGCTCAGCTGAGGAGCACTTCGTGCTGGAGACCAGCCCTGGAGCCAGAAGGAATTCAGGGGCCACCCAACGGCCGGGGCTCATAAGTAGCCCTGTGTTGATCAGGTAGCCTGGGAGGAAGGAAAGGTGTTCTTCTCCAGTTTTAGTGCTCCCTGGCTCTCAGCTTTTCATTCCTGTCCACAGAAGTGTCAAGAAAGGGCTGGTTTTATGTTTAACTCCGTTAGACGGAGGGCTGTAAACTCAGAGCCCACATTAATAGGATACTTGTCTTTTGGAGCCAAAATGGAGGGTGAGAGACCAGGGTGTCTTGCAGCTAAATACTGTTCTATTGTGCTGTGTTTTATATCTGCTGGTAGGAGCAACCAGAAGCTGTGTGGGAATGCGCGTTAAATGTGTTATTTCGTTAAAATGTCACTTTCTCAAGTATCATGTGCTGTATTTGCACGGGGCTTGTGGGCTCTCAGTATGTGACTGCGGAGAGCAACTGGAGCACAGGACCACCCGAAGGCATCCAGACGCTTCCAATGCCGTGCCGTGGAGGAGGGACAGCCCGTGGTGAAAGGCGTGTGTGAACTTCCACTGCTGGTCTCGGCATCCACATCCGCTGCCACCCGGGCTGGCTCTGCTGGTGGCTGGGCTTTGTGGGAGAGCCACTGTGTGATGCAGGAGAGAAGATGTCTCCTTGGTGGGAGAAAAGCATGCTTGGAGATGGAAGGAGCCCCTTCAGAAGGGGCAAAAACCTTCCCAGGTTTGTGTAGATGGGATGGCTTGATGGCCGTGCAGAGCTGAATCCCAGTCACCTGCTGGTGCTTTTGCAGAAAAGGAGTTGGGGCAGCAGGAGGCTTCATTGCAATATTAAAAGCAACAACATTTTTTGAAAGTGTTGGGTTATTAAATGTGAATTTTGGTGCCCAATTAAGGCTGAAGCTTGCCAAGAAGGGAAGGGGTTTTGTGTGAGGTGTCGAACACCCACTGGAGTTCGCTTTCAGCTCACTCCCAGTGTCTGGCCAGAAAATTTGTCCTTTTATTATTATTTTGTGCAAGTGCAAAGTACCATTTCTCATGTCAAATATTTAATTTGTGGTCCTGCCACACCTTTACCTCTCTCACTGTGGGTCCCCACACCTAAGTATATTCTCTCAGTACTTGCTCTGACTGCCTTCTGGAGCTTGGCTCTCTTTTTACACCCTTGCACTCATTGTTAAGGCTGTGGCCACACTTCATAGGGAAAGTTACAAGGTCAAGCAGAAGCAGGTCAACCACTGATGCATTTGCTTGGTGATGGTCCTATTGCTTGCTCTGAAGTCCCTGGGTGGTAAAGACCACCTGAGCACTGTGATACTGCTGAAGTTGTTTAAGAAATTGTCCTTGCTTCAGCTGTATCTTCTCCAAAGCTTTGGGGGATGGAAATGGAGCATCCCAAGAGTGTTGCCAGCAGGGATTAATCAATGTAGACATGTACGTTTATACGTGATCGGCTCTGAATCCTCTGGCTGGAGGTAGTTGCCTTAGAGGTCTTGAGGGGTTTTTTGCTGTAACAGGAAACAAGGATTTGGGTATGGTGCTAGGTTTTCTCTGGCCAAGAAGATCTGCAGACATCTAAAAGAAGGCAGGCAAATCTCAGGCTCTGGAAGAGCAGCTTATTACTGGGCTCATGAGGAGGGAATCCTGGAGTGAGCCTGAGCCATCCTTAGAAAAGTGCAGAAGAGGCCGCTCAACAGACACTGCCTTGCTTGACAGAAAAGGCATCCAAAACAGCAGGGTCGCCTGAAAGGAGGACGGTGATGCAGCTGCTGTTGAGTTGAAGGACTGTGTCAGCACATCTTCTAGGAGCATGGCTAAGCTGCCTCCTGATTGCTGAAAGCAGCTTTCGCGGTGGGGCGGGGACCTTGTGCATCTTGTGAGCGTGTTGGAGGAAGGCGGTTTGCCACAGTAAGCCTTAGGTTTGGAGGAAGGATAGTCTGACAGGTTGGCTGAAGAAGCTTTGCAAGTAGCTCTTTGCTGTGCCCCAGTCTTAGTTTGTGATCCGTGAATATTCCTGCCTTGCAGTTCTTCTGATCCAATGGTGGTTTGAGGGATTTCTGTCTCCCACACCCTTTTCTCCTGTCTTCTGGCAGCTGCAAGCTGGACATGTGGGTTTCTGAGCCAGAGAACAGAGTGAAAGAAGGACTTGTGCCACCAGAAATTAATCTGTGGGGGTGATGAGTGGGACAACTCACCAGGGCAGGAGGAGCAAAATGTCTTTGGAGGCAGCTAGACCCCTACCTTGGGGTCGTGACTGTTCTGTTTGCCATGTCTGGGGCCCTGGGGGTAGCTTGGGACCAGCGTGCTGCGGTAGCAGGAACAAGGACAGATTCAAATAAGACAAGTGATACATTACCTTTAACACTGAAAACAGAAATGGCTTGGGGAAGCTGAGACAACATTTCTGGAGCAACGTAAGGTTTTTTTAAACAATTTCCTCATTACTTTGACTGCTTGATCTTACAGCCTGAGTGTTGCTCTAGTGTTATTTCTTTGCATTTCATTTCCTAAGACATCCTGAAGAGCAGCGAGTGAAAAATAAAATAAAAACCTGGCATGTATTTTACAAGCTGTGTCGGCTTCTCCCACAGACCCTGTCAACTCTTTGAACCACATCTGCTCAGATAGCTGCGGTCACTGGAAAGGCTCCTACTGACTTGAGGGGGCTTTGAACTTGGCTGGTAAGTAGTGATGCACTTGCAAGCGTGACCAAAAGTCCATTTTGGTGGAAAAGCTCCCACTGGCTCCAGGAGAGGCTGGGTGACAGCCTGGCCGTTGGCTCTTGTGATGGAGGAGCGACCTTCGTAAGACCATCGCTGCTGGCTGCACCGTAAGCTAGCGGAGCTGCATCAGCTATGTACCTGACCTGTACCTCACCGAGTGCCTGACAGCAAGGGAAGGAGAGGCACCTCATTTTCAAGCCTTTGGGGTGCATCAGGGTTTTCAGCCCATGGCTGGGCTCCGGGCATCTTCCTAGAGTGTTTATGGCAGCTCCCAAACATCGCTTTTTTCCTTTGAGCTCCACAACAAGAAGTGTGGTTAGAAATTTTTTTGAATGGGGAAAGTTTCTTGCCTCAGGCCAAGTGCAGAAATGTGGAATGGATTTGGATCAACCTTTTCTTTTTTTCTTTTGGAATTTTATTTAAATAAAAAAAAAAAAGCGCCTTGGGCAAGAGCTGAAGCATGGAAAATTTTGTCCCAAAAGGTGGATGCTTTGTGAAATTATGAGCGTGTGAAAACAGGTGGTTAAACTGAAATGGTTTTACAGATTTAAGTACAGAGGGTGCTACCAAAAACCTGTTATAAATCCTGGAGTGAACTCTTCTTGAAAGGCAGAGGTAGAAGAAAAGGCCATCAGCAAGTAACCTGAACAACTACCAAACCCACAGGCGGCTCCAGAACCAGTAAAGAAGCCAAGCAAAATGAGAAGAGGCTTTCTGAAAGGTCAGCAAGAGAGCCAAGTCCAGGCCCGGGCTTTGGTATTTAAACTCGGTCTCAAAAACTACACCCTAGTGACTGGTATCTGGCTGGGACAAATCTTACTTACAGCACCTGATCCAAAACCTGCTCGAGTCAATGGCAAGTGCTCTGCGAACTTCTCTGAGCGTTGGATCGGGGCCTTAAACGTGCAGCCAGGAGGAAAAACACGCAAGGACTGTGCTGCAGCACATTGCATGGCAGAGGAAAGGAGAGCCAGAACCGTGCTGCCCTTTGCCGTGAAAACCAGTGGATGCACTGCTGAAGGTGGAAATAGGGTCCAGGGGAGAAGAAAGCCAAGGTGAGTTGGACGTCTGCAGCTGTGAGCGATCAGGAGGGAAGGCTTTACAGGCATTATTGGTGTCATCACAGCTAAAGGGGCTAATTACATCAAGGCTTTGCTGCACAAGGTGCTGTATAAACACACGACGGGAGAGGGACCTCCTCCCATGCTGACCTTGGTCAGCACAGAACAGGGGTAGCAGTTTCAGCTGCCTGGGTGGTTTCCAGTTAGCACAATGTGTGGCTGGCATTGCCCTCTTTGTGATGGACTGTGCTCCTGCTGGAGCCCAGGGCCTCAGAAACACATCTTCTGGGTGGATTAAGTTAAAGTAAGCAAGAAAATATATTTGCTTGTTCAATTAATGGAATGATCTGTGAGTGAAAGTCCATTTTCAGTGGATGATCGTGCATAAACATGTGTGTATAGGCTCGAAAGGATGCTTAACACAATTACTGGCAGACTATTGTCCTCACATTGTTTTCCTATGCATTCATGAGATAAAAAGAATCTATTTTTGCCTTTTTTTCTTATCCCTTCTTGACATGTCCTCACAGAAAGGCAGGACCCCCTGCAACGTGCCTTGGGGAGCCCAAGGGTTAGCTGCAGAGTCCCGTCTAGAAAACATGCACTGGGAAGTGTCCACCTTGGTGCAGAGCTGACGTAGCTCAGCAAGGACCTGCCAGGCAATGAGACGCTGCTCCCTGTCCTCTGACTCCCTCGGGTTCAGCCTTGGCCCACTGAGCTTGTCCCAGAGGACCACTGAGGACAGCAGCGGGGGACAGTGGTGCTCCGACTTGAGGTCTCCCTCCCAGCTTCGTTATTGACGCACACTGGTGTGCTGCTTTTAGGCTCCTCGGGTCACTAGGAATGAGCTGATTTCTGTTGCGTTACTAAAATGTGTGATTATGAAGTGTTATGATATACGGTCTGCAGAGTTTTACAGCTGTGTCTTAAAGGGCTTGTAACAAGGAAAAAAATGGGGGCTTAAACTGGAAGCCTGGAGTGTGGTCAAATTAAGGAGTGCAGTGGCAATGCTAATTAAAACCCCTCAGAGAGAAGCGGGGAAGGAAATGACCTAACTCCCAGCGCTGTCACAGGATGGTTATTGCCTGGGGACAGAACAAGGGAGAGGCAAACCAGGGGCTTGGAGAGACTGGTTTGGGTGATGGGAGATAAAGCTTAACTTCTCCTCTCTCCCCTGCCGCAGAGCAGGTGGGTCTCCTTGCCTTGCCAGGAGGGGGTATACCAGCCATGGAGAATTTACTGGTTGCCTGAATGCTTTGGTGCATGGAAGCCACTGAAGACGTCAACCAATGTGAAGAGTTGCAAGCTGTGGCACTTTGTCCTAAGTATTACCACTGTTTCTTTTCACATTAGACAATAAACCACCTACAGAGGAAGCTGGTTAAATATGTTCCTCTGTAATTGTTATTTTGTCACAGCATGGCTGCAGGTTCTATGCGCCCTGTTTTGGTAAAGAAGGGTGTGCTGGCATTTTCCTGGGAAGTCCAGAGATCAAGAGATGGTGGCTCCATGAGAGTCTGCAAAGGCTTCTTCCAGGTCCTGGGTGTAGGCAGGGTAACGAAGTGTCTGGGCTATAAAGTACAGTTTGCATGGTGAGTAGCAGTGAAAAGAAGGTTTCAGTTCTTCAGGGAGTTAGGTTCTTTTGGACCCCTCACAGTCATAGAATCATAGGTTGGAAAAGACCTCTAAGATCATCAAGTCCAAGTCAAGATCATCAAGTCAAACCATGAAAAAAAATCATAAATGAGGATTGTAATCATCAGAGCAAGAGCTGGAACCTTGTCTTTACCAGCAAGACAGATATGTATGGCTGCTTTTTTCCTACAGAAGTAGATTGTCTTCCTATCCACTCAGGAGTTAAAAATAATCTTTCTTTGCCCTATTGTCTTATCCTTTCTTCATATGTCCTTGACAGAAATGCAGGACTTCACCACAGTGCTTTGACACCTTGCAGATTTGTCTTCAGTCCCTGTGAGGCAGGATGGATCTTGAGGTTTCTCCATCAGCCTCTCCAAGGAGGGCCTTGTTCTGCCACCTAGTTTAGACTCAGAGTAGCATCTCTCGTTCCAAGCCCAGACAGACACAGCATAGCATCCGTTGGGCAAGTAACTATCCAACTGCTTGAGCTTTGTCCTTGTGTGTCCAGGCCTCACAAAAAAAAAATTCCCAGAAAGCGTGACCCTGATGTATCCCTCTGCGGTCAGTGGGAAACCTGCTGCAGGGGGATAGGATGCTACATTTCAGCCTCAGACCTTGTATCCCCCTGGAGAGCTCCAGGCCTTTTATTTGTGCTGTGGCTCAAAGCGTGGCTTTTTCTTCCAAACCAATCCAACTGGAAAGTGTTTAGGAAGTGCTAGCCTTGCTGTTCCCAATTTCATCTGTTCAACACAGTATCTTCCACCTTCTTTGAATTTTAGAAGTTAATTAGGCGAGTTAATACTTTCTGATTGTAGCCATAGCATCAGCATCTGCTGTGGTGAAGGTACACCCTTTTGAGACAACTTCACATCCACCATCGAGGTTTTCTTGGAGTAAGTCGGAGTGAATGAGACTTTTTTTACATGACACCACTCAGCTAGTTGCTGAGTAACACAGCTCGATCCAGGTCAGTCCAAAATCCAGATAAATTTGGATCAGACATCAAGCCCTGCTGAAGACTTGCAGATCAAAGCAAGAAGAGTACTGGGAACACAGTAACATTCACTACATTGGCTTCCTCTCCAGATCCACAACAGATCTCTGTCAGTCTGGAGCAGATCGTCTCCCTTCCATCGCTCTGATTTAAATGCCTAGCAACTCACAGCATCATCTTTGTACATTTTTGGGTTTTTTTCAACAGTGGAGCTAGGGCTTTCAATAATGCCCATAGGGATCAATAGTAACGATAGAGAAGAATTGCTAGGGGTTAATAATGACTATTTCTCCATCTGTTGGAGACTTGCTTTCTTATACAATCAGGTACAACTGTCTTTCTTTACCTGTGTTACTGACCTGCATCACTTTCTGCATATTTCCTAAGCGTATTTGGCAGTGTGAAATGCCACACCACATTTTGTGGCATTGAAAGACTCCCTTTCCCGGAGTTAAAGAATGGTCCTTACAGATTAATTTGTGGTACCACTAATGCACTATCATCATCTCAAGCGAACAGTGAAAATATCCTGTCACCACAATGAGTAAGTAACCGGGGTAGGTTTTTATAGCTGGCAAAGCTGATCCACCATATTCTGAATACAGGAAACCTAACTTCTCTGTATTTTATTTTTTTTCCTATGTCTAAAATGACTCCAACCTTTTCCTCAGTGTTCGGGAAGGATGTAATTTTCAAGGTGGTGAAACCTCACAGCAGCAAGAGCTAAGTAAGTTCACGGAGAGCTGATCACACCTATTTGCAAGAACCCATGCTACATTTACTTCTGGTTTAATGGTGGAGAGGAAAAGGAAGGAAGAGGACAGTTCTGACAAAGGATCTGGCAGCACAGCATGTAAGGTAGGGCTGATTTGAAGGCAGTGCGCAATCAGCCCAAGGCAATTAACACCAAAGATGCAGCAGAACGTAACTAACCTTGAAGACACTGTCTTCTCTTAAGCTGAAGGACTCTCTTTTATTAGGACAACTGTTACTGTCAGAAACCTCCAGCCATGTGGGCTTTTCTTCCAGGACCACGCACCAACCCGGGCTATGTTTCCACCCCTGTAGCTGGCCGCTCTTTTGTGGCCCAGAGTCTGGGAAGAACGACCGGCTCTCCCCTTGTTTAACCTGAGCCTGTTTGCACGCCGCCTGTCACTGTCTCACACCCTAATGCCTCTCCTTTGCTGCAGCCCTGGGATCTGGGTGCCCAGCTGCAGCCCTTGTTTCAAGTCTCTGAGAAGAAAACCAAGTGCAAAACTGCACTTGAAGGTCAGAGAGGATCACACTTCTTCGGTGTTTTCTCCCTTGCTGGCAAGGGGCCACTCTGGAGTGTCCAATTCCTTCTCATTATCTAGAGGAAAAGCTGCTTTTGCCTGCCTTGGGCTTTCTTAGAAGCTGGGCCCTTTTCATCAGGCAAGAAAAGATGCTCTTCTCTCCAAGGTGACCTGGTGCAACTCCTCACACCAGCACCCAGTGGATGTAGGGCAGAGAAAGGCTTTCCAAGCGGGACATCACAGTGCTGGTGCATCACAGTGTCTTCTCACTGGGCTGCTGGGGTATGTCTGTTCTTCCACGATAACAGGGCAAAATCTGAGCAGGATGAGCTAAGCGCTATAAAGTTATCAGGGAAGAAAAATCTGGTTTGCACGTCCCAGCAGTAAGCAGCTAACAGCTTTTCCATTACCTCGTGTTAGAAGTCAAAGCTGCTGAAGATCTGGCCACAACCAGCACATGAGCAAAGCTTCTGGGCAGAGACAGGCTTGTGCCAAATGGGGAGCAGCTTGTGGTCTGCAGAGAAGAGACAGGCAGGGCCAAGGACCCAGAGCACGCCTGTCCCCGTAGTCTGTGTTCAGCCACTCAGAAGAGCACGGACTCTTTCTTGGCAGAGGAATGAAACGTCGCTAATTGCTAACTCCCCAAGGTCAGGATGAAGTTAGAAGGTGAAACAATAGGCGCAAGCCCCAGAAATAAGGAGTTTAGGGATGACAAAGTAGCTGTGGGCTGCACTTTCCAGCTGTCTTTGTCACATCCTAGGGGAAAGAAACGCTCAAGCCTGACCAAAGCCCCTCCCGGAGGATACATTTCCTGGGAACTCTCACTTTGATGGCTGTGAAATCCATAAAGTTTTTCTTTTTGTATCTGGGAAACTACAGTCAAGCTCCTGCGGGGCTGTCCTTGGTTAAAGAAATGATGGTAAAAATAACTCACAAATGCGACACCAACATGGGCACGTAAATCAACGCTTGGAGTGCCCATTAAGGTAAGGTGCCTGCTTCTGGGAGTTGGGGGGGGGGTTATCTGTGAAGGAGTTAATCCCACAAGGAAAATCCAGTTGAGAGGGAGAAGGCAAGGTCCCATCAAGATATGACTCGCAAATCCATCAGCAGTTTCATTTCGGAAGAGATACAAGGATTTAACGCAGCTGTCAGCAGCATTCTTCAGGTCACACTGCTGCATAAAAGAGAGTGTTAGAACCTGGGACTTAAACTAAACAGATTTCCTATAGGAAACACACACAAAATTACATTGCTTCTAAAGTTACTTTTATAGACATTTTCCCTGAGAAATATTTCTCCCTGGAAAAATAAATTCACAGGATGTAATTAAAACAGTTATATGTGTACACTGGAATGGCCCCCTTTAAGTGCTTCACCAAATGCACCACTAAACAAAGGAATGAAGGCCAGCTTTGTTTAAATCTATTAATAACAATATGTATTAATTATAAAATGAGACATTGTTCTGTTAGTTTATGGTTATGTAAATAGCCTTTAGTAAGGCTGAGACTGGAGTACTCAGCTTTTCGGTTATTTGCGCTGTTAAAACGGCTTTGAAAAATCTACCATCATCTACTTCTTTTACTTGTCAAACCCTGACCTGATAAAGGCAATGGGTATCAGATTCCATACCTCATGGATTCTGGTAATAACCAGGTGCTGATGACTGGTTTTTTCTGCTTTTCTTGCCATTTTCTTTGGTTTTAGCTTTTGTTTAAACAAAAAAAAAAAAAAAAAAAAAAAA
>Ga0065711_1051562_pt1 | contig 10329 bp, 5 predicted proteins | sample Hoacrofraction12_FD_59098 | JGI IMG/M metagenome (GOLD analysis project Ga0065711, IMG submission 59098) | Hoatzin crop microbial communities from Cojedes, Venezuela - Epithelial fraction 12 v2 (version 2) | ecosystem: Host-associated > Birds > Digestive system > Esophagus > Crop | place...
CAGCTCCAGCTCTGTCCTGTGCTGAGGGCTCCAGAGCTGGACGCAGGACTCCCGGGGGGTCTCAGCAGAGCGGGGCAGAGGGGCAGAATCCCCTCCCTCGCCCTGTGCCCACGCTGCTGGGGATGCAGCCTAGGGCATGGCTGGCCTTCGGGGCTGCAACCACACATTGGTGGCTCATGTCAAGCTTTTCATCGAACAGTACCCCCAAGTCCTTCTTTGCAGGGCTGCTCTCCATCCTTTCATCCCCCACCCTGTATTGATAGCAGGGGTTGCCCCAACCCATGTGCAGGACCTTGCACTTGGCCTTGTTGAGCCTCATGAGGTTCAGACAGGTCCACTTCTCCAGCTCATCCAGGTCCCTCTGGAAGGCATCCTGTCCTTCTGGCATGTCAACTGCACCACTCAGCTTGGTGTCATCTGCAAACTTGCTGAGGGTGCACTCAATCTTGCAGTCTAAGTCATTGATGAAAATGTTAAACAGCACCGGTCCCTGTATGGACCCCTGAGGGACTGCACTCATCACCGGCATCCATTTGGATATCAAGCCATTGACCACTACCCTCTGGCTGCAACCTTCCAGCCAATTCCTCATCCACCGAACAGTCCACCCTTCAATTCCCTATCTCCCCAATTTAGAGAGAAGGATGTCATGAGAGACTGTGTCGAAGGCTTTACAGAAGTCCAGAGAGATCACATCTGTAGTTCTTCCCTTGCCCACTGATCTAGTCACGCCATCGTAGAAAGCCACTAGGTTGTTCAGGCAGGACTTGCCCTTGGTGAAGCCATGCTGGCTGTCTCAAATAGAAATGGTTTCCAGGATTAGTTGCTCCATCACCTTCCCAGGAACTGAGGTGAGGCTGACTGTCCTGTGATTCCCTGAGTCCTCCTTCTTGCCCTTGTTGAAGATAGGACTGTCATTTGCTTCCCTCCAGTCTTTGGACACTTCTTCCAGTTGCCATCGTTGATCAAAGACTGTTGAGAGTGGCCTTGCAAGGACATCTGCCAGCTCCCTCAGCACTTGTGGATGCATCCCATCAGGGCCCATGGTCTTATATATGTCCAGTTTGCTTAAGTATTCCCAGGCCTGATACTCTTCCGCCAAGGGTACATCGTCCTTGCTCCAACCTTACCCCCTGGTCTCTGGGACCTGGGATTCCTGAAGACTGGTCTTGGCAGTAAAGACTGAGGCAAAGAAGGCTTTCAGTACCTCAGGCTTTTCCATGCCTGTGTAACCAGGTCCCCCATCTTGTTGAGCAATTGGCCCACGTTTTCCCTAGTCTTCTATTTGTCACCTATGTACTTACAAAGCCCTTCTTGTCTTGGACATCACTGGTCAGATTTAGTTGCATTTGCTAACTTCATCCCTGGCTACTCAGACATTGTTTCTGTATTCCTCCCAGGTTACCCATACTCGCTTCCACCCTCTGTGCTTTATTTTGGTTTTGAGTTTGACTAGAAGCAACTTGTTCATCTGTGCAGGCCTCCTGTCATTGTTTTCCAACTCTTGAGCTTGGAGGAGGTGATCCTTGAATAATGACCAGCTTTCTTGGGCCTCATTTCCATCAAGCACCTTATCCCCTGGGACTCTTCCAAGCAGATCTTTGAAGAGGCCAAAGTCTGCTCTCCTGAAATCCAGGGTTGTGAGCTTGCTTTTCACCCTCCTCCCTGCCTTCAGAATCCTGAACTCCACCATTTCATGGTCACTGCAGCAAAGGCTGGCTTTGACCTTCGCATTCCCAAGAAGCCCCTTCTTTTTGGTGAGTATGAGATCCAGCAGAACAACTGTCCTTGTTGGCTTCTCTTATCATGTGGAGGAGGAAGTTATCATCAGTGCCTTCCAGGAACCTCTTGGATTGCTTGAAACACTGATGGAAGTGTTGTCTACCCCAGATACTGGTTTGTCCTTGTCAAAAATGGGGCAATATTCCCATTACTTCAAGATTTATGAGTGAGCTTTGTACCAGCCCTTCTTAAGGAGCCTCACTTTTTCTTGTTCCTGTCACCATTATTTTGCTTATAATAACTGTACTAATTAACTGTCTTTTTATTCTTACCATAGTGGCATTTCCAAATAAGTAAAAACTATAAAAATACATTAGTGTGCAATTCATATAATTTATTGAACAAAGAATAGAAATTAATTTCTACACAGCTGTTCTAACGTTATCTGTTCTCCCTAGGAATAGGTGACTGCACAATCAGTATAAAAATGAATTAATGACAAAGGAAACTATATTTTACACATTATATGTGCATTTGTATAAAATATGAATACAATGGAATGTGGATTTCATCATGTTATATAAAAGGAACTGTGTATAACCTGAATTTGACTTTATCATAACGTTAGTATTCCCCTACATCTTGTTGAGGGTTTTTTATGCTTCATATTGATATATCAGAAGATGTTGTAGGCTGCTGACTTTTCTACAGAATTAATCTTAACTTTGATCCCTTTTATCACACTGTGCAGGAGTTCTGAAGAAAGCTAGTGGGGAGCTTTTAATAGGAGAAACTAGAGCAAATGAAACCAGTGTGCTTCCTGAACAGTTACTTCAGGTAGAAGAGGTGAGTATGAAAAGAGTCTTACACTTTGTAGGGGATTTTCTTTTGTCTGTGTCTCCAGCGTAGTCTGTCACCATGTTCATTATAAACACCTATTGCCAGTTTCATTATTTAGCTACTGCAATTAATTTTAAGTGCAAAGTCTTAGTTAAGATGGAATAAAATCTTACGGCATTAATGAAGCAGTGGTTGTTATTGAAGATTTGAAAGCAAAATGGATTTCACGTCAGAAGTGTAAGATACCAAAACAATAAAATACCTCTAAAATACGATAACTTTCTTCAGTGTTATTCTCAAATACAGCAGAATCTTAAAAAAATCTATCAAGTTCTTAGCATTTGATCATCATGATGCTACCTATAGGGATAAGTACTCACACGATGCCCTGTTTCTTTGATGTCACCAAACAGCTGTCGAGTAAGCGCTATGCTTTGTACAATGTATGCACAAGATTAAGTTTTAGTCTGGCTTCTGTTTTCTACAGAACAAGTATTTGTTGTTGAATTTATGGGATCTAAATGCTTTAACAATTCTGATCCTTTGCAATGGTGGAATTGAATTTCCTAGTTGCTCAATTTTAATGCTGAAATGACTTTTTAAAATGTGCTTTGGATCAGTTTGTGAGACTAATGTTCCTCCATCTTACAGATTACAAAGAACAGTATTATGAGAAGATTGAGCTTTACTTGACCCAAGATAAAAAAAATAAAAAAAAAAAAGAGAGTGCAAAAATGAGGGTCCATGGGCACTGCCTCTATGCACTGGAGTTGAGCATTGGGAGTGGGGAAGCGGAAAGGAAGGAGGAGGCAACTTCTGAATTAAAGTAAACTGGAAGGGTTCCACTTCATAGCCCTTCATTGACTTCCGATTTAGTATTCTAGCTGCACCTTGTTAGGAATCCTTTTCTCCTACTATGCCCTCGTAATGGGGATCTTTACTGTACATCTTACATCAGTAAAATACTTCTCTTAAAGTGGTGCAATTCTCATTTGGCCACTTCTGGTAAGGCTTAAGCCAGCTGTGTGTCATATGAGCAATGCAAAGCAAGATTAGCGGGAAAGTAATGATGTTCTACTGTGTCTACTTCTCGCAACTGTTGTGCTTCAGATAACTTCAGAAGTCTCTGTTTATAGAAGGCAGGGAACTGATGTAAACCATGGTAAAATCCAGCCTTGGCTAAAACTAGAAATCTCTACTTAAACATTTTAATCTTTGCTAAATCCGGCTCTAGAGAAGTGAAATCCGGTGTGGCTGTGTTAAAACCAGCTTCTCTAAAAGTTTTCCATTAATATTCATGGTTAGTAACTTCCAGTTGTTACCTTGCAGTGAAAATTATTACAGGGTATCCATTGCTGGATTACTTATTAGACTATTGAAAATGGTTATAAATTTATTTGACTTTGTTAAACAGATTCCATTAAAGATTATAAATACTGTGAAGACAAAGCATGGCTTTTAAAAATCAGTCTTGTTTAAACAGGGTTTTTTGTGAATTTATTTCTTTAAAATTTGATGACAAATTTAATGTTGTTATGCCTGTTCATTTTTGTTGAGTATATATACTGCTTTTAATATGATTTCAAGGCTAGCAGACTATATTTTAAGTTATTAAAATGAATTTCAGAAGGTGATGGTGTCCTTTAATTTAATCATGGATGTTGGTAGAAGTTTCAGACAATAACACTCAATGATGAATTTGGACTGATTGAATATAAATATGTATTTCAGCCTGTTTTACTGAATTTTGGCTGGAGAAATGCATTTAAAGACCTGTCTTCTTCTGTGGCTCACTGTATAACAATAGCAATCGAGGACTTTTCAGCTAAGATTCTTCAACATGAGCAGAAAGAAGAGCTTTCAGCTGCAGGCTATGCAATGAGTCTTGTAAACAACCAGCAAATGAGGGAGTCCTGCGGAGCAGTCCAACAGGAGGAGCAACCGAAACGAATTGCTAAGGCAGGTATCAAAAGATCTGAAGTTTGAGGGGAGACAGAATGCCAAGACTGTTTGCCATCTACACTTTGAAGTACTTACAGTACCATTAATATTCTATATCTTATATAAATGGAATTAAGAAGAAAGTGAGAGGCGTTACAATATGAGGCTGAACAGAGCTTTATACAATAGCCCACAGTCTATACTTGAAAGAATTAACTTTTAAACTTCACTGGCATTATTTTTTTCATCCAAAAAGTTCTAAAACATTCTGATTAGTATCTGCTCTGTTACCAAGTGGTTCGATGGGAAAATGCTGAAAGCTTTGAAGCATAGCTATAAAGGGATTTTCTGTATTCATATCCTTAGACATGCCATTTAACTAATCAGCATAACCAATAATATGGCCAAATTAGAGTTCTTTCATTTGGCTGAAAGGTCATTTATGACAATTAATTAAATTGTTTTTCTAAGGGAATATGTGTTTGAAAGTTTTTTATTTAGTAAGCTTTGCAACTGTTCTCACAAATTTGGAATGCTGTTAATGGATGTTTGCTTAATATCACACATAAGCTTTTGGGAGATAATTTTAAGGAGATCAATGTATGAATTTACCAAGAGATGACAAGCTCGTTTTCAAATTCAGTATGAAGAAATGTGTTTGTATGTTTTTCAAAATAAACTAGTCTAGAAAATTATCTTTGTTTACAAGGAATTAACCTTATGCTTTGAATGTACATCTAATGAAATCATAAACAAAATGAAGGCATTACTAGCTAAGATGCTTTTAATTTTTTTCCGCCAGGATATATTATGCAGCTTTAAAGCTAGAAGGAATGAAATAATAATTCATTTACTGTAGATAAACATTTCTCCCCTGTATAACAGAATGAAATGTTTGTAAAGCTGATTTAATATTTTTATGTTTTGTGCCAATTTAATTATTCAAGAATCTGACCCTAGTGTGTATAAATTAAACAGTGCTGTCAGAATACAAATAACTTGTTGCCACGTTTATTTCTCTCAGTTTTGTTCTGACATCATGGAAGAACTTGACACATTGCTTCCACTGGCTCTGGCATGCAGAGATGATTCTCTTCAGGAAATTAGAGCAAACTTTGTAGAGGCCTGCAGCAAAGTGGCAACAGCTGTCCTGGCAAGACTGGAGGAGAAAAGCAAAGACGTCCCCTCCAAGGCTCCTCTGCAGGACTTCTATGCTGCCCTCTCCACAGCAATATACGTCTCTCAGCATCTCACAATGTATAGCAATTTAATGAGAGAAACGAGCAAAAAGTGAGTCCCTTTTACTTACAATGCTTTATTTCAAGCGTAAATAATATAGGACCTCATTCTGTTTTGGTGATACAGCGTGGTGGTAGTTTTCCAAATTGCCTAATATTTTTTAGCACACACACAGTGTGTACTATTTATGGAAAGACCTGAATCAAAGTTATTGATCATCTAAAGCGGCCATTACAAAACAAATTATTTATGTTGAAGATCTGTATTTGATTTGCAGATCAATATTTTTTATTTATTAAGCTTGAGTAAATAGGGTTGTCCAGTGAACTGAATGTACTCTGCTCTCATATAAATAGAGGGCTAAGGCCTGTTTCTGAAAATTTCTAACCTTTACAGTAGCTGAATTTTCATAAAATCTGATTTACCATATAGCAATCTTAGAGGACAGTATAAATGTACATTCCTGCACTTCTTCCTTGCACCATCTGTATTCAGAAATTTGATCAAATACATCCAGTGTGGATTTAGAATTTATTTTTCATTGCATGCAGAATAATAATTAGAGAAGATACGAAGTAGCAGTATAAAGTCTAAGACCTGGGGGGCAATGTAGCTATATTTTCTGTGCTTTTAGGAGATTTTGACTGAAGATACTAGGAATTTCTTTATTGGTCCATGTGTTTCTGGCCATATGTAATTTAAAAGTAGACGACACTGGGCCTTTTGGCAGGGAAGCCTGAACTATCACAATTTTCAAGGAATGTGTGATTCTAAGGGGTTATATGCAAGGTTGAGCTACTTTCCCTCTGATCTTATACTCTCTCTTGCATGAAGCATGTGAATGGGAAGTCTGAGCCAAAATATTGCTCAATAATTCTACTTAAGTGTATTATGAAGGAGTTTTAGTACCTACCTACCGAAATTAATCTCTGGACTCAGTGTTTATGTTTTCTTTATCACACTCAGTTCTGATGTAATTGTACTTCCACCCAGAATCTCCCAATAACTGAATGACAAATGTACTTTTACCTCAGAAAACAGGATGAAGTAGTACAGTTCTCGGTGGCTTGGTTAAATGAGAATTTATAGATGAGAGATACCCTTAAAGAACTTGTGAAACAAGGACCAGATATTTTTCAAAAGTGAATGCCAAGTTCATACTCCAGGACCGAGAGGAAATGAATGATTGATACCTAATAATCAAAACCATTTGCAGTACTGGGGATTGTTACCTCCTACTGCACAGCCTTTCAATCTTTCCCTCTTTGATCATTCTCTCTGAACAGACCTCTGTTCGTAGTGCCTGTCCAACAATATCAGGAATTCATCAACGTTCTCCAGTTCCAAGTTACGGACTACTGCGTCAGAGTTTGTGCTACAAGCATTTTACAGGATGCTGAGAGCCACCACTGGGATGACTACAAAGCGTTTTATGAGGTGCGAGGTTAAGTTTACTGTGCCTCCCTTCCAGAAAATGTGCTTTACTGGTTGCCAGCCCTCTGACTAATTAGAAGCATAAGATCAGCTTTATTTTTACATAAAGATTATTGGAATTTACTGTTTTGAAATGTCTACTACTGCAGTCAAATGTCTTTGTAGAAATGATGTAGGAAAACTCAGTCATTTAAAGATGGGATAAATCAGTACCATGGAGTGTTTGTGTCATTTGCTTAATAAAATATTGCATATCAAGTTCAAGACATTTATATAGAACTCAGCAAAGAATATGCCACTATTTTAACTCTTCTTACAGAGAGTGTGACGTATGAAAATGACAGATATTTTTCTCATGGATTTTTTTTATCTGATTCTTTGATTTTTATTTTCAATTGGTTCCCCTTTTTCCTACTTGTGAGTGAAGGATGTAACACAGAAAGATGGACAATATAATTACCTTCAGTATTCAACAATATATATCTGAAATAACTAGTGCCATTTCACCTGAATTTTGAAGTCACAGGTCTGCTCTTAAATTATAATCCTAATGATACTGCTTAAACCCTAAGGATTAAGTGAATTTTTCTAATTTACTGGGTTTTTTTCTTCATCCCAGTTACATGCAGACATAAACTGTCATATACTGTTTGAAATTATTTTCACTCCATTTCAGGATGAAGTGAAAGTAGTATATGTTTTTTTATCAATAATAACTGAGATCTCCTGGAGGCAAAGTCCTGTCCTTCTTTATATCATTTGCTGTGTGAGAGATTTAGGGTGGTTTTGTTAAGCATTTTCTAGAATTCTTACATGAGAGAAGACTCTGTGTGATGCATATATTCTGCAGATGAAATATAAAAAGCTGCTGAGTCAGTGACAAAAATCTGTACTGGACAGGGGATGCAGACCTTAATATGAGTCATCTATGAAAATGCCCATCCCTCAAACACAAGTAAATAAGCATTTTACTTTTGTTTGAATGTGAGCCCAGATGTCCTGCGTTGATAAGAAGGTAAGGAGTTTAGTGGCTTTTGGCAACCGATAAATCGTGATATGATCTTCACTGTCTGTAGTCCATATGGTGCTGGGTCCTGCTTGTTAATGACCCAATAACTATTCACCACGGAGAAAACCTGTCAGAAATATCTGTCTCAAGAAGAAAGAGTGTGGGTTAGTTAAACAGTTTTGTCAATACTGATCAGAACTGATGTGTGTAGAAATGGATGAAGAAAGCTGGTATCTCAGCTCTGTACACTCACAGGCCTTGCAGTGGGAAGTTTGTAATTTTACATCATCACTCTGCTCTTTTTACTGGGCTGTGGACCAAAACACAAGGATGGACCGTGATCTGCTGAGAGTGTCTTCAGGAGGCATGATGCTGAGAAGCTGCTACTTCCATTGAGCTCTTGTAGGCATCCCAATTGGAAGAGATGATTGGCTTAAGACCTATTGCTAGTTACTGAGGCAACATCCTTCCAAAACTTGTAGCGGAGAAGTGGCTCCTTCCGAGGTCTCAGCTTAGCTGGAAGTGTGAGGATCTGCCTCCTAAGTCATGCTGGTCATGCAACAAGGGAAGCTTGAATCTAGGCACTAGGAGACCTTGCCGGTCCTCAAGAGCAGGCTGTAGTGTGAGGTCCCCTGTCTCAATGGGGGCACGCTCTCGTGCTTGTGCAAGTCAGTGACTCACAGCCCTTGCTCTGCTTCTGGTGGGATCCACTGCTGTCAATAGCATCATGAGCTTGCTTCTTTAAGAAGAAGCTGCACTTAGGCCTCTGCTACTGCTTGTCTCATGAGTAGCCTAGCTCTTGAATCTGATTTAGGTCAGGACCCTCATTACTCTTTCCCCGTTGTCCCCTAGTTTTGAGTATTACATGCAACTATGAAAGATTCAGTCCTCATGTGTAAATCCTGAATGCGATTTCATAAAGGAAAAAAATACTTTCCATTATGATCCCACAAAGTAAGCAAAGCGTTTCCTGTCCTGTGGTTTTGTGTGCATGAGTAGGGCAGAAGGAAGAGGAAGAAACCGTTCTTTCGTCATTCTTGTATTGCATGCTTTATTGCAAACTACACGGGGTTCAAATGGAGTTACTCTCTGCTTTTTTCCCAATAGTATAGAACATTCAGGTGCTGTTGGAAAGAATACGTGATAGCCTTCCTTTCCATTCCCTGCTATTAACATATTGACTAATAAAACTGCTTGACTGACTGGATCTCTAAGTTGTCCAGAAAGAAGACAAAACCACTGAAAGACAAGGGGAAAGGAGGGAGTGGCAGGGGACAGTGTCTGTGTTTGATTATGCAGAGCTGCAGTTTCCATATCTATTTAATTGTTTGTTTGTACAATGATAACATCTGAGGAGAACAAGATTGGTAGCAAATGGTTATTACATCCTATAAAAGGATTTTCTATATTGTTAACATAAGAATAATCTCTTTTTAGATGTTTTTGGAATTTCATAACCGATATCAGTACCTGCTCACCCATCCTCCCTCTGATGTGCACCTAATCTAATAGTCAGAACTGGAATTGAAAGAAAAGCCAAAAGACCAATTATGATTAGAGGGTAAACACGGAGATTATTGCCCTTTTTGAAGACTGGAGTGTCACTCCAGTCTTCAAAAAGGCCAAGAAGGAGGACCCAGGGAACTACAGGCCGGTCAGCCTCACCTCCATCCCGGGAAAGGTGATGAAGCAGCTCATTCTGGAGGCCATCATCAAGCAAGTGGAGGAAAAGAAGGTTATTAGGAGTAGTCAGCATGGATTCACCAAGGGGAAATCATGCCTGACCAATCTGATAGCTTTCTACGATGACATGACTGGCTGGGTAGACGAAGGGAGAGCAGTGGATGTTGTCTACCTCGACTTCAGCAAGGCTTTCGACACAGTCTCCCATAATATCCTCCTAGGGAAGCTCAGGAAGAGTGGGATGGATGAGTGGTCGGCGAAGTGGATTGAGAACTGGCTGAATGGCAGAACTCAGAGGGTTGTCATCAGCGGCGCTGAGTCTAGTTGGAGTCTGGTGACAAGTGGTGTCCCTCAGGGGTCAGTACTGGGCCCAGTCTTGTTTAACTTCTTCATCAATGACCTGGATGAAGAGTTAGAATGTACCCTCAGCAAGTTTGCTGACGACACCAAACTGGGAGGTG
>Ga0065711_1051563_pt1 | contig 10329 bp, 8 predicted proteins | sample Hoacrofraction12_FD_59098 | JGI IMG/M metagenome (GOLD analysis project Ga0065711, IMG submission 59098) | Hoatzin crop microbial communities from Cojedes, Venezuela - Epithelial fraction 12 v2 (version 2) | ecosystem: Host-associated > Birds > Digestive system > Esophagus > Crop | place...
TCCCTCCCGGGCTGCGGAGAGCACGGCAGGTTGCAGCGCCGCGGAGGGACGTGCCGGCGGCTGCTCGCCCCGCTCCACCGAGGCGCGCACAAATCCAGAAACGACTATCGAGTTGAGCTCAGTGTGTACTGCCCATATTTAGGGTTCATGTCCCTCACTTACCTGCTACTCTGAGTGCTCCCATGACACAGCACTGGCCCTGCTGCATCCAGAGGCTCAAAACACCCTGCGGCTTGCACTGCTGAACATGGGTCCAGCTTGTAGAAGGCTCCTCCATCACCCCAGAAAGCCGAGGTGATGGTTTGGTACTGCTGCGCACCATGCTGCTTTCCCGAGGTGGCCTGGGAATACCTCAGCTCGGTGCTGCCGTAAGAATTGGGCACGGGCTGAGCTCTCTCATTGATCCAGGCATCCCAGAGCCTCACCGCTACAAAATCGGCACATTCAAGCTCGCTGGGATATGACCCAGCGCTTCCAGAGGAAGCTCATGTCCCCCCCAGCAGCCCTGTGCAGGAAGCAAGAGTGGAAACAGACAACCCACGGCTCCCAGCAGAAAGGCACGCAGCCGCCCTGCAATCCTCTCCAGCTCTGCTCACAGCCCACATTGCCCCATAGCTGGATCGAACCCCAGCAAGCAGGGACAAAGTCCCACAGTGTCCTGCTGCAGCAGGAGCAGAGGCAGCAGAGAACGCACCACTGTAAATGCTGACCCCCTAAGTGAACAAGCAGCAGTTTCAGCTTCCCCAGAAACCACAGTATGGGGGTAAGTTGCCTCGGCGGCTCAAGCGGAGAAGGGCTGAGGTTGTGGAAGTCCTCGTCCCATCTCCGCATTCACCACACTAGGGGGAATCAGCACTCCACATTTCTCCCTCGAGCAGCCGCTGAACTGAGAGCTCTGTGCTGGCCCAAAACTCCCCCGTCCTCATCTTGCATCAGCTATAGCTGCAGAGGAACAGACAAAGAATACTTTATTGAGGCTGCTGGACCCAGACAAGCCTCCACATCTGCACAATATTCCCTCGAGGGACCCCACCACCACTCAGAGAAGAGCGGGCACCAGCCTGCCTAACCCCAGGATCTGCCTCTACCAATGGTCTTTTACTTCACCAGAGCTCGGGCTCAAAGCTTCCATAGTTGCTTGAGACGAGTCAAAGGTCTCTCCCTACTGAGGGGCTGGGTGGACGGTATGCTTGAGATGCAGGACCACACTGGTAAGTGCTGTGGTCATGCTGAACAGCAGCATGGTGCCCCCCTCCCCACTCACGGGTCTCCAACATCCTAGATGCAGGCTTAAGACTCACCCATAAGAGAGCAACTCCTGAGCAAGACCACAAACAACTGGATCACACACAAATTATGGCACACAGAATCTGTTAGGCTAGGCATGCTTTAAAAAAATCAGTTTATTTTACCTTACAAATGATAAATAATTTGTTTTAAAAAAATCAAGTGTGTTTTACTTCATGTTGCAATATCAAAATCTCTCCCTTCTCCCCCCTCAAGTGATCAATACAAAAATAATTGTGACCAAATTATTGTCAAAAATTCCTGTATTTTAGGCAAAAAGGCACATTGTGAAGGCTTTTCACCAGGAGGTACAGGGGTTCATAATGACCCTAACAGCCTCTCTCCCCTCCCTGCTTGTTCTAACTTGAGTGGAAGAGGACAGAGTAACCAGGCAGCACTCCTGCAGTGCTTTGTGTCTGATGCTCTCCAGGTACATACCAGGGCCTAGGTCAGCTTCAGTGTCGTCCCTGTTTTACATACAGGGGAAACCAAGGCACAGCAAAGCAGTAAAATTACTTAAGCGCTTCTTGTGAGTAGCTGGCAGCGTAGGACATAAAAACTGGACATAGATGTAGAATGGTGTCTTCTTCAAAACGACAGCGCAAAGCCAGCTGGGATCAACCTCCCCCCTTGCAACCACAATGTTATGATGGTAGTCGCTACTCTCTAGGTGTTTCTCTCTTAGCGGGAGAGTCACAGGACCAACACAAAAAGCTGGGCCTTCACTAGTCTAAACAGGGATTAATTAGAGCCTTAATTACCACCCCTTTCGGGGAAAAAGTCATTGCTGGGATACATCCCCCCCCATTACATCTTCTAGTCACAGAAAGGATATAACAGCTGGTCGGGCAGGCTCTTGCTTTGGGTAGGCTTTGTACCTTCCTTGTTCAGGGTATGCAGTCCCATACATCAGCTCTTTTCCCACTGGGAAATGTTGTTGTGTCACCAGGAGGTGGTGAAGTCAGTGAAAGGGCTTTTTCCGTAGCAGAGATGGTTGACAACCCAGGTCATCAAGACCATTTCTTTCCCTGTCCTGACCACTCATCAGGATGCTCGAGGCTGGTAACTGATCCGAGCTGCCACCCTTCACATCTGCTAACTCCGGAGCAGGGCAAAACACAGCCCTCCCGGTGCTTCACCCAACAAACCTGCATCTCCTGCTTCCTCCAGGAAGCCAGATCTCCTGGCAGCTGGCAGAAGAGCATCAACACGCAGTGAGCTGAGCCCTCTCATCACAGTATGAGGCAGCAGCAGGTGGGGAAGGAGTCACTGGGGGCCAGAAGGAAAGGCACACACACAGAGCTCTCCTGGTACAAGGCACCACTGTGAACCATATTCCTTCTTTGGAGCAGCCAGCTCCAGGAGGCCCTTAGCATCATAAATGGTGGCAGGAGGCAGATGAGCTGCCCCTTGAAAAGGTCTGACTTGGCTCTGCTAGGTCTCCTCGTCCCAGAGACATAGCTGCTTCTGCGGCACATAGTAATCGAAGGTATAGCCCTTCTGGCAGCTGCGGATGCCACATTTGTAAGAAGAAACCTTGCCCCCAGCATCGCGGCTCTTGCAGTATTTCAGCATGCACGGGTACCACTCGATGCTCAGAGAGTAGCTGCAAATGCAGGGTTTCCAGCGGTCTGCACACAGCTTGCAACGCTGCAGGTCAGGGAGGTCAGATGTCTGCGGCAGGACCTCGAACATGGAGCCATCCACCCCTGCAGGAGAAAGCAGAGAGACACTGCTCAGTGTGCTGCCGAAAGGCAAGACAAAGGAGAGAGCTACCACAGTCTCCAGGACAGCCAAGGAGAATGAAGTTAGACAGAGTGCATTATTTCGAGGGGCTGCCTGGACACGAGTCTGAACAGGAACCATGGGAGAAGAAAGGGCCCCGGGGAAAGTAAGCCAAAAGAGACACACAGTGTGTAAAGAACATATTTATTTTGGGTGATGGACCAGGCGAAAGGTTACCTTGAAAATATCTGCCTAATTAGGGTCACTAGGAGAGCATCACCAGAAGAAGTCACATATGCTAACTAATAGACTAGTACAGTGTGATGTGCAAGAATGTGACACACATGCCTTATCCACCGTAACAACGATAGAGAAGCCAAAATGATCTGTGCTGATCACCAGAAACCTGGCAAGAGAGATGAGAGCAGAGTGCCAACTTGCTGACATGAGCAGTTCCAACGAAACCAAAACAAACTTACCTTTCTCCAGCCAAAATTTGACATCTTCTTCTCGGGTGTAAATTGCTTCTTTGGCCTCTGCACAGACATTGTGGATGTGAGAGCTCAGCTGGGCCCCCTTGCTGAAGTTGACAGCTACATCCATGCTGAGATGCTCCAGGCCCCGCACCTCCTCAGCCTGCCGCACTGTCCTGGGATTTTTCTGCAGAGGATGAAACAATGCAAACATGAAGCCTGGCTGAAACAAATTATTCCTTATAGCATGTCGTGATTTCATGCCAACATAAGAAGATGTGCAAATGGATGTTCCCTGTAAATGCACCTGCATCCTACCTGGATGGAAGGCACTAGAACTTGTTGTTGATGCTGAAATTAATCACAGTTTATCACTGCTCTGATTTGCCTGTGATCGTTTCTCAATGCTTCATTGTGATGAACAGTCCCAAATCAGTACTTAATTCATCGGGCAATGCAGGGCAGGGATTTTCATGGTGATTGCTCTAACCACCCACCTATCCTTTGATGCAGACTAGGCTGAACTAAATCACGCCTTCTTCTAGTTTATTAGTAGAACAGGATCAACACTGTTGATGAACTTAGTTTAATACCGAGTCTCTCAAGCACGAAGGGTGGTCAAAGGTGGGTCTAACAGCTTAACAATCAGGCAGCTGCCTGGGAAGCGTATCCAGGCAGGACAGCTCTAAGACATCCTGGATGGACTGGAGGATGCAGCTGCCACTGCAGCCAGCTGCAGGGTGCCTCTTACCTGCCGCAGCTTTGCCATAGACTCGCTGGGGATGATCTCGTTGCGGTGAAGCCGCGTGATGAAGCAGAGCGCTTGGAACTGGCTCTGGCCCCTCTCCAGCTCCCCTAGGATTAAGGCACGGAAGATCTTCACCTCCTGACAAAGACAGAAATAAACAGCGTGAGAGTCACAGATCTTTGGCACCAGCGGGGCGAACCAACAAGTCAGGGTCAAAGACAAAGGCTCCAGCCAAAAGAACAAAGTCAAAGGTCTCATACTTCTGCTACCTGAGCACAGGGGTGTAGTCCCAAGATCAATCCCACCCAAAAGCCTGCAGCATAATAACTGGTGTCTGTAAAGTAGTAAGGGTTTTCACAATCCTACGGGGGCACAGACAAATTGCTGCTGGGTCACATCCCACATCCATAGTTCCCTCAAACAACAGCTGGGGGTTTCTGTCCTTTACCAAGAAGGGAGGCACGCCTCCAAGTAGTCTCATTTTGTTTTGTTAAACAAATATGACATAGCCATTATCTCCATGCATTACTTCGGGCAAGCAGTCCCAAACGTCCTCTGTTGCCTTTCCTCACTTGCTTCTGAGCAACTGGTATCCTGGAGAACAAATTCTTAATTTCTGAACTTAACAGCATGTGGAACACAAATGAAAGTCAAATTTTTAAAGTCAGAAGGAACCCGTTATGATCAGCTGCAGCTGACCTTCCTTTCTCCCCAGGTCAATAATTTTGGCATTTTATACAGAGCGCTTCTGACATGGATTGTAGTCCATCTCCAATGCCAGCTTGGAAACCAGTCATAGTTACCTTCACGTAGGCTCACAGAATATCTTGCTCAACAGCAAAACCTCCCTATATCCTGTTCTGGCACAGATCAACACTGATTTCTATGCAGGTATCAATTCATCTGGCTTCTGGCTTCTGGCTTCAGGGACATTTGTACACGCTGCAGGAGTCTGCCATCTCCTGTCTTGGTGTCAGACCATACTACTACAAGGGCTAAGCAGATGGAACGCAACGGTGCCTCCTTCTCAGTATGAAGAGCAATTACTGCCTTTTGGCTCCCACCTGCAGCCGTCAAGCTTAACAATGTCCTCCACAGAGAGCTGGACAGATATTGGTGGCTAGGGACCAGCAAGCACAAGCTATGCCAAGCTGCTAAGATCATCCCTATCCTCCTGAGCTATTGCTGTTGCACGGCTCGTACACTCGGCTTCTTCCAAACCTTTCTGCCCCGAGAAGAATGGAGCCTTTCTCTTTTCTACAAACTCTAAGCAGTGTCCACACCGAGTTTTTCTGCACACTAGCTCATATGGCCCACCATTTATTCCCTGCCTTCTCTTCCACATGCAGAAGAGAAAAGGGCATGCAATTCAGTGCACATATGGACAGCTGAAAGAATGGCTGCCATCTGGGATGCGTTTCCGTCCCCAGGACAGGGGAAAGGGTTTTGCTGGGTGCGTTTGTTGACTGAAAACTCACCACCAGAGTAGGACATGAAGGGGGTTTGGGAAGAAAGAGATACCAAAAATCCTTGTGAAATTACTAAGGAATCATTATTTTTTGACAGCTTTAATGGGGAGAATTCCCACTGAGACACTCTCACCACTGGAACGATCCACGTTCCCAACAACATTTAGCCCAGCTGCCTTCAAGCTGAGCTCTTCTGCTGTGACCTCCCATACTGCGCAAGGCCCAAGGATGAGTAGACTAAAACCAGTAGCTGACCCTAGCATATTCTTCAGCTGTGGATTTAATTTTAATTCACTTTGAACAATCAGCATTCAGTCTGGAACAAGCAAACAGGGATAGCCATGTTTTGCACTCAGGCCGAAAACCTTTACAGGCAGGAGATTAAAAACAGTGCAGTACTTCCCAGGTTGGAGGCAATTTTTGTAAAATGAGAACATGCTGAGCAACTGATTAATCCTTCTGATCTGCCTATTTAAGAATTAGCCTTCAGACGCCCAACTCTTTTTCCTTCTCACGGCTGATACATACAAAAGATTCACAGCTCTCACTGCTCCTAGCAAATGGCCCAAAGCTCCCAACCAACCCCACAGAGCTGCAGGTCCCTTGCTCTGCCTCCACAGTCCAGAGCCCAGCTGCCCCTGCCAAGCCCAGGCAGAGATAAGCTCCCTCCCAAGTGGGCTCCGGTTCCAAGCCGCCACTTCCACAGTGTAGAAAGGGTTCCCAGATTCAGTGACCCTGTCCAGTGATGAATTCAGACAAAGGTTTTCAGTATTTGCTTTAAGTGTTTCTGAGTTCCAAGCACACAGGAGAGGAAGAATCAAATTTGTGTCACGACAGTGCACCAGTGGAGCAAATGAACAGCTCTTGGGTATTCAGACAAGCACGAACTCCCCACTCCAACCCAAGGCAGACACCAGGAGCCAGCTCGGAGTGCACAGGGTCACCAGCCACTGCTGTATTGCCCACAAAGCACCTTGTGGTACCAGCTCCAGCCTTGCTCCCATCACACCATCAAACAAATGACCCAGGGCTGCTGCTCAGCTAATCTAAATATTTATCTGCCTATCTCTGTGTGCTTACTGATTTACAGTTGAATGAGTCCATATAACCTCTGTTAAAGATCCCTTCAAAAATCATCATGGAAAGAGCTCATTGACAGAGGATGAAAGAGGGGAAAGAAAGAGAAAGGTGAGGAAAGATGGTCTTGCAGTGGGGGAGACAGAGCTGCAGAAGGAAAGAGCAAGGGGGAAGACAGTAAAGATCAACTCCATTACCCATCCACTCCTCCATCCCCAGATTCTGCTTTCTCAAAAGGCACTGCTGATCTCCCTCAGGTCTCCCCCTCCTGTTCCCAGGCACACACCCTGCCAAGCCCTTTGCCCCCGACCTGCCTGCCACAGCCCCTTCCAGCTGAATCAGAGAGGCTCTGCGCCTGGCTGCCTGGACTGGTACATTAAGCAGCAAAGCCAGATCTTTATCTAAGCCAGCCGTTCCACCAGCCCTGCATTCCACCAGCCCTGCTAACGCCACTGCCTGCGAGAGCGACTGCCCCGAGCTGCCACTCTCAACGCCCGCAACCCCCCCCACATGCTGGCCTTGGGTCCCCCAGAGAGGGGTAGTTTTTTTCTCCTCCTCCCCGTGTTCCCAGTGCTTCTGGCCCACGTCCCTCTCCTAGCTCTGTCTCACTCCACGGCATCTAAAGGAAGCAACTCTAGCAGGAAAAGGTCTGCGGCGCTGCCTGAACTCTATGTGTTAGGCACTCTTCAGTACCTGCTCCAGCGCCAGGGATTTCCAGCACATGTGTTGATACTGAGGGAGGTGCACTGAGAAAGACAGGAATGGTCCAGGTTTGCCAGCACTGAAATAGCCAGTAAGCCAACAAACAGCCTTAGTCAAGCTGTTTTGTTCAACGAGCTGGCTCCTACGGCATGTGTTGTTCTGAAGAGAGAAATCCCACCGTTAGCTGGGTCCGAGCAAACCCAAAGCAACCCTAGTAGATTTCAGAGCAAGGCTAAAATTGTGCCACACACTGGTCTGTTTTCTGGGAGACACATACCCTGCAGTGACCACTCTCTCCTGAGCAAGAAGCCAGTCTCCTCTTGCCCCCAGCCCTGCTTCCCCGCCTCAAAGCCTTGCCTGGCTTTCCCCAGCTTCCCTGCCCTGGCTATGCAATCTCAGTTAGAGCAAGAACCTAAGCTTGTCACATCAAAAGTACGTCATGCTTCTCACACAGAAAGAGGCACCGGTTTTTCCTACTCAGAGAGCATCTTCTCCTCCCCAGCCACCTCACCTCTTTCCCACCAGCAGCAGCAGGGAGAATCAGTGCCAAGGCGGGTACCCAGCCAAGGCAAGAAACAGCACCTTTAATTCCGTGTTTCCGCAAAATTTCCCAGCAGGGAACAAGTCCCAGCAGAACACTGCCTTTGCAATGCGGGGACTCTCCAGATGAACTCATCACGGGGGCGTTGAGAATCCTTGAGCCTGACCCACACTCGTGTGCTGGGTACAGTTACAGCTATTGTTTAGGTTTGGATGACAGACACTTGGTGGAACAGGGAACAACCAGTTCTGCAGCCATGCTCTAACCATAGCACTACAGGTAACCGCAGCCTTGGCTTTCACAGCAAGCCGAGAGCAGCTCCTCTTTCCTACAGGCCAAAAGGAAATCAGTGCATGGAGCTCCCAACAGCCCAGGCTGCCTGCACCTACCAATGGAAATTCCAGCAAACTAGCAGCCTGCAAGGAACTGCAGGGAAATCATCAAACTTCTCCCCTCCTTGTACTGTCCTTATCCAGCTCCTCCAGGGACTGTCATCTGGGATGTGAGAACAATTCAACCTCCATTTCTAGGGTTTATCCAGTAGAGACCTACAAGCCTGTGTGGTCTAGATCTGAGCCCAGCATCTTGACTTCATGTTGAGCGGAGCAAACCAGTTCCCAGGGAAATAAATTATTTCAATGCCTTCCTCCCCACACCCCATCCAGCTTTCCTGCCATATTTCTCTCCCCCAAGGACATCAGTGCTGCTGTGGGACCCACTTTTGTCTTTGCTGTCACATGCCTGCTCAGAGTGGCAGGGTACATGCAAAGGTGACGTGCTGCTCAGGGCATGGGGCAACACCGGCGCTCTTGGCCCATTTCCTTACCCTGTCAGCAGCCTTTGCTGTGGTCAAGGCCCTGCCTGCCCTGCCCCAGGGGAACAGCTACAGTTGGCCAGAAAGTCGTTGTGCTTGTACAGAACATGTTATCACATCCGCCCTGGGGGTGCAGCCAGCCGAGTTACCCTGACTGAGGGGGGATTATGTTTTTTAACCCCTCTCCTACTAGAAACGGCTAGAATACACTTCGGTGTATTGCCTTTTATGTATCTATAAAGGTGAATTAAGGATGTACTAGGCGAGCAGAAAAAACCCCACATTTTCAGGAGCAATAAGGTTTGACAGAAGTCCCCACAATGCTCTGAGATGCTTGGCAAAACACACTCTAGTTAAGTACCCTCATGTTCAGAATCCACAACCTGAGGGATACCTAAAAGTAGCTGTCAGAGGCCACTTTTAAAACTCGATCCTACCTAGCAAGTGATTTCCCCAAAGCTGTGGGGTAAGCAAAGGGCAGCTCTGGTTGTAAGGCAGGAGTTCAGCCCTCCAGCCCTGTGCTCAGCTCAGCTGCCACCTACCCACACTGGAATGATTGGATCACGAGAGAGCATTTTTAGCTGCCTCAGGGTAACAAACACCACTGTATTCTAATAAGCCCACCCCACCCCTCCTGCCCTCCCAGAGGGTGCTGAATGACCCTCCTTTTATATTTTTGGTATCTCTGCAGAGAAAAGACTGCTTTCCAAATTGCACAGACACAATATTAGGACAGATGCTTTCCTGTATCAACTACTCACTTAGCACCTAACACGATGGACCCCTAGCATAAGGAAATTCTCAAAACATCACCCCAAAATATCACATAATATAAGCTTTATTAGCAAGGAAACTGAAAGGACCGGCAGTACAAGTGTTAAAATACCATTACATGCTTTTTCCCTTGTGTTTCCAACATAACTTTTCCAGCAATCAAAAGGAAAAAGAAACTTCTCTATATCTTTGTGCTAACCTTGGAATAAAACCACCCACTTTGTTCTCAGGCCACTGTTTAACAATTAGAAAGATCATGCTACTCAAATTAGACACAACGCTTTGGGTTGCTGTTCCCCCCTTGCTCTTTTTTGCAATATCTTTTGTGCCTGACAGTACTACATGAGAAAAGAAGAGGTGTTTTCATCACATTCTTTCACACTGCAAGAAAAGAAATAGTCTTCACTATTGCATTGCCCAGAAAACATCAAGTGCCTGTTTGGACTCCTGCTGACCAGTCTGTGCTGCGCTAGAGAACGAGAATAAAACCTGGTGTACTCTGAGGACAAAACTCCTTCAGGTTCAGCTCTGGAGAGGAGGCAGGGGTGGAAGAGAAATAAAAGTCCCATCTCTGTGGAAGACCGAACCACTGTTCAAGTCCCACCCAGCTTCCACCAGTGTCAGAAGAGAGAAATGAACCGTGATCTCATTGTAACTCCTTTCTTCTCCAGCCCCTGGTCTAGCTTGTCAGGAAAGAGAAAAAAAAAAAAAAAAAAAAA
>Ga0065711_1012437_pt1 | contig 10328 bp, 9 predicted proteins | sample Hoacrofraction12_FD_59098 | JGI IMG/M metagenome (GOLD analysis project Ga0065711, IMG submission 59098) | Hoatzin crop microbial communities from Cojedes, Venezuela - Epithelial fraction 12 v2 (version 2) | ecosystem: Host-associated > Birds > Digestive system > Esophagus > Crop | place...
TTTTAAATATATTACATTTGAATATTGATTTAGATGCCCAATTAACGAAGGAATTTGGGGGTCTTGAATTATCAGGTGGTCAATGGCAGAAGTTAGCACTTGCGCGTGCATTGTTAAAAAATAATGAATTGATTGTCTTTGATGAAGCAACCAGTGCCATCGATCCAATTGAAGAATCTTTAATCTTGAAGGAATTATTAAATTTTAGCAAAGATAAGACCAGCATCATCATCACTCATCGTCTATCCATCTGTGCTCATGTCGATAAAATCCTCTATTTAGATGCGGGAAAAATTAAAGCTTATGGCACTCATGAAGCTTTATTTAATAATTGCTTAGACTATCATAATTATTATCAGAAACAAGCTGAATTGTATCGATAATAGACAATTAAAAAAAATTAAAAAATTTTGTATTACTTGTATTAACATTTTGAATTCTTTGTCATATAATGGAGAAAACACAGGAGGCAACAGGGATGTTTAAAAAGAAGTCAAGCTTAATATTATGTAGTCTAGCATTAGTGATGATTAGTTTTATCATTACTTATTTCATGCAAGATCATTTTGTCGATGTGCGTTTGAATGGTTCCGATCATATCGTCATCGTCTATGGTGAAGAATTTGAAGATCCCCAAGCTAGTGCTTTTTATCGGGGTAAGATTTTTAGCTTTGGGGGTGAGGAGTTAACCTTTAAGGTTGAGGGCCAGGTTGATACTTCTAAGGTTGGCACCTATACCTTAACCTATAGTGCCCAAAAGGGGAGTGAAAGAAAAAGCATTAAGCGGGTGGTGGAAGTTATCGACAACAAGCCTCCCCGCATCAAATTAAAATATATTGATGATTATTATACCTTACCGGGTCATGAATATAAGGAAGAGGGCTTTGAGGCTGTCGACGAATATGATGGTTTAATTAATGATAAAGTAAAAAGCTACTTCGATAATGGTAATGTCTATTATTATGTTCGTGATAATGCCGGCAATGTAGCGATTACCAAAAGGACGATTGTCTATGATGATCGCACAGCTCCTGTTATTAAGTTAAATGATGGGGAGGAAGTGACCATCTTTGTCGGTAGTGAATATGTCGATAGCTTTCAGGCAATTGATGATTGCTTAGGGGATGTCACTGATAGAGTTGTCGTAACCGGTAAGGTTGATACCAATACCATCGGCGAATATGAATTAAGCTATAAAGTCAGTGATGATTATAACAATGAAGCAACTGCTAAAAGAATTGTAAAGGTCGTTAAGATGCAAAATGTCAGTGGTGTCAGAGAAGATGGCAAGACGATTTATTTAACCTTTGATGATGGTCCATCATTCCACACTAATGAATTATTAGCCGTCTTAGATAAATATAATGTCAAGGCAACCTTCTTTACAATCGGTACTACCGGTTATACTAATTTAATTGCGGAAGAAGCGAAGCGGGGACATTGTGTAGCTGTCCATACCTATACCCATGAATATTCGCAAATCTATGCCAGCAGCGATGCCTATTGGCGTGATTTCTATCGTCAGCAACAAATCATCGAAAATCTAACAGGCCAGACAACAAATCTTTTCCGTTTCCCTGGTGGCTCTTCAAATACCATCAGTGCTAATTACAGTAAAGGCATCATGTCTAAGCTTGTTAAGCAAGCGCAGCAGAAGGGTTTAGTTTACTTCGATTGGAATGTTTCTTCGGGTGATGCCGGTGAAACTCGTGATACCGAACAGGTATATAAGAATGTTATCGAAGGTATTAAACGCAATAGTAGCTATGGTAATCCCTCAATCGTCCTGCAACATGATATCCACGACTATTCCGTTAAAGCGGTTGAGAAGATTATCCAATGGGCCTTAAGTAATGGCTACCATTTTGAAAAATTGTCAAATAAGTCCTCAACGGCTCATCATGGTGTCAATAATTAAAAGTAATAAAAAAAAATAATAAAATATATATATTAAAAAAGATAAGCAGCGTTAGCTGCTTATCGTTTACCTTTTGTATTGACTAATGCTTTGATTTCATCGAGATCAAAGTCATTTTCCTGGAAGTTGATTTCGATGGTATCATTTTCATCATATCTGGGGATGATATGGAAGTGGAGATGCTCAATTGTTTGCCCCGCAGCCTCACCGTTGTTGACTAAGAGATTGAAGCCCTTAGCGCCGGTATTGTGCATGACGCGTGTGGCAACTTCCTGAACTCTGACAATCATCTGTGCTAATTCAATTGCGGGAATCATTGTCAGATTTTCATAATGTTGCTTAGGCATCATCAGGCAATGGCCTTTGGTTGTTTGGGACAAATCGAGGATTCCTAAGTGGGCATCATCCTCATAGATAACCTTAGCGGGAATATTGCCCTTAATAATCTCGCAAAAGATACACATTTCACTTTACCTCGTATGTTTCACTTAATAAGTCATAGGAATTTTGATCGTGCATCGTAATGTTGTATTTAGTGATGAAGTAGTTATAAATCTTTGTGGTGTCGCTGGTAATACTGATGTAATATTCGATGAATTCATCCTGGAAGCTCTTGACATCGGTATCGGTAATCTTATAGATATAATAGACATTTTTCTCTTCGTTGGTGCTGGAATCAGTAGTGGTGGTCGCTAGATATTGATAATCACCAGCTGCACCACCGATTAAGGCTTCCTTTAAACCGGTATCTAAACTTGACTTGTCAGTATAGAGTGTACTATCGGTAGAACCACCATAAGTATATTCGCCTAAAGCTTCCTTCAATTCCTTTTTGTCGGTTGTTAATTTGGTATAGACATCCTTGGCTTCCTCTTCATTTTCAAAGGAGAGGATGATGGCTTTTAAAGGTTTATATTCTTCAGCTACCGTTTCAATATTCTGCTCTGCATAGAGCTCAACTAATTTGGTGAGAGCGACATTCTGGGAAAGATTCTCTTTCATTGCCTCTTCACCACCATAATAGCTAACCATCATCTCGTAATATTCACCATAGCTTTCCTTATAGCTAGCGAGCTCTTCATCGACTAAGGCATTCAATTCTTCTTGAGTGATGCCTTCCTTATTGACGAAGGAGGAGCTCATTAAACTTAGAAGGGTGGAGCTATAGTCATTGCTGCGCATCGCATCGAATAAGTCTTGTTTAGTATAGGTGACTTCACCATAGGTGAAGATTGCATCTTCACTGTTGCTGACAGTTAAGCTTTGGGTGCTGCTGCAGGCACAGATGCAAATTAATAAGCCTAATGCTAAGATTTTTTTCATTATTCGCCAGCCTCACTTTCTGTTTCCGTCATCGTATCGAGGATTTCTTGAATCATCGTCTTGATATTTTCATCCTTAATTTCAATACCTAATTCATTAGCTTTGTCGAAGACCGCTAAGACAATTTCGTTGGCATAGATGCTTTCAGCCTGGGAAAGGAAATAATCATTTTCAACCAAAGTTTCGAAAGTTGAAGCATCACACTTGATGATATGCCAACCATATTCACTTAAGGTCGCTTCGCTGACTTCACCTTCCTTCAAGGTATTGGCGACCGCTGAGAATTCACTGACATAATTAGCGGCAACGCTGGTATCGTAATAACCTAAGCTACCATAATTGGAAGCACTGCCCGTATCATCAGAATATTCATAAGCGACTTCAGTAAAATCGGTAGTCTCTAATAAAGATAAGACATTGTCGAGCTTAGCCTGTTCCTCTTCGGTGGCGTTAGCTACTAAGATTGTCGTGTCATCATCCTTGGTGGTGCTGCCTACATCTTCAACACTGACTAGAATATGGGAAATTACTTTGGAATTGTTAGCTTCGATATAAGCTTTCGCATCTTCTTGGTGTTCCTTCAAATAATCCTGGATGAATAAGCTTCTCTTTTGAATATAGATATAATAATTACTTAAGTCATCGACACCACCGAAGCCCATCGCCTTGAGTTCTTTATCGAGCGTTTCGCTATCGTAGCTCATCAATAGATATTGGCTATATTGGGAAGCGACATCATTCATCTCACCCGTCGTCTCATAAAGAGCATCGATGGTGTAGCGCTCTAAGGCGGAATAGACCGTGCTGACAGCATAATCATCAACCAGTGTCTCATAGAGCTCATCAGCTGTTAAACTTATCTCCTGATCACCACTATAAATTAAATAGTTGCCATCCACTTGTTTAGTGGCAATCTGCACTGGTTCATTCTGCTTTTCCTGCCAGGCGAAGTAGCCGATAAAGCCAACAGCTAAAATGGCAAGTAAAGCGACGAACCAGAATTTTTTTAATATCTCTTTAAACATCTTTACCTCCTACTGTAAAACAGACAAATTATAACATATACTAAAGTTAATTATTTCTGAAAGGGGCTTTAAAGGGGCTAAATATCACAAAAAAGTCAATGTAAGCCCTTTAGTAAGGTTAAAAGCACCGACAAGGTCGGTGATGATGTTATAATCAAGGCGGAGGTTAAAACAAGTGCATAACTTACAAATTATTGATTTACATGTTAAAGCGGGAGATAAACAGATTCTTAAAGGAATCAACTTGGAAGTTAAAAGTGGTGAGATTCATGCCATTATGGGTCCTAATGGCAATGGTAAAAGTACGCTTTTACAATCGATTATGGGTCATCCCGCTTATGAAATAACAAATGGTCAAATTCTTTTTGACGGTGAAGATGTCTTAGCGATGTCGGTTGATGAGAGGGCAAGAGCTGGTCTTTTCTTAGGAATGCAATATCCAGCTGAAATTCCTGGCGTCACCAATTCTGACTTTTTAAGAGCAGCCCTCGATGCTAGAGCTGAAAAGCCCTTATCAGTCTTTAAATTTGCGCAGCAATTAGAAAAGGAAATCGAGCACCTAAAGATGAAGCAAGATATGGCGCATCGCTTTGTCAATGATGGTTTTTCCGGTGGTGAGAAGAAGCGCAATGAGATCTTACAGATGATGTTATTGAAGCCGGCAATTGCGATGTTAGACGAGATTGATTCGGGACTAGATATCGATGCGATTAAAATCGTTGCCGATGCCTTGAATGAACTACGGGCAAATAGTGATATCGCCTTGATGTGCGTCAGCCATTACGAGCGTTTCTTCCTGCTGATGAAGCCGACTCATGCCCATGTCATCTTTGATGGTAAGGTCGTTTGCGAGGGTGATTATGAGCTCGTTGAGAAGGTTGATACCCAAGGTTATGACTGGCTCTATAAGGAATTGGATTTGCAACCTTTAGTCGCAGATAAACCCTTAGTTTATTCCTTAGGAACCTGTGCTGCTAATAGGAGTGCGCGATGAAGAATATTTATCGTGACTTAAACGGTAAAGAGGAGCTTATTCTAAATGAGAGCAGCTTCGTCTTCTTAAGATTAAATAAGGATAGTGAATTAAGCATCTCTTTAAATGATGGCGATTATGAGATTCTTTTGGTTAATGATGAGGATGTCGAACTTTCTTTAATTGAGAAGGGAAGCTTAAACAATGCTACTGCGAAAATTACTTATTTAAGTCTTAATGAAGGTTCTTTTAAACACCAATCTAACTGGGAGATCAATGAACATTGCGATTTAAAGATCGATGCCTATTGTCTGGGTATCAAGACGAAGAAATTATATTTTGATATCTATGAAAGGGTACCTTATGGCAGCTGTGAAATTGTTAATTCGGCTGTTGTCTTAGATGAGGCGCACTTTGAGCTTGATGTTATCGGCAATATGCTTAAGGGCGCTAAGAATTCCAAAATGTTTCAGCGCTCCCGTTGTTTAACGGTAGGGACACCCAAGAAGTTAAGAGCTGATCCGATTCTGAAGATTGATGAGGATGAGGTTGAAGCGGGTCATGCTTTATCGACCGGTACGATTGAAGAGAATTTACTCTATTATTTAAATTCACGTGGTCTATCGCGTAAACAAGCCTTAGCCTTGATGATCAGCGGTTATCTATTGCCCAATATCGAAGATTATCAAGACTATCCAGAAGCTTATCAAACCTTGAAGGGAATAGAAGAGAAAGTTATTAAATTATGTTCGATGTAGCAGCTTTGCGTAAACAATTTCCGATGATTGTCAATCATCCTGATTTAATCTATTTCGATAGTGCGGCCACAGCTTATAAGCCAAATAAGGTAATCGATACGGTGATGGATTATTATCGCTATCAGAATGTCAATGTCCATCGGGGTGATTATGAATTGAGCTTTCAGATCTCCCAGGCCTATGAAGAGGCAAGGGAAGTGCTGGCTAAATTTTTAAATGCGCAAGCTAAAGAAATCGTCTTTACCAGCGGTGCTTCTTCTTCCTTAAATATGGTTGCTTATGGCTATGGTCAGAAGTTTTTAAAGGAAGGGGACATCATCCTTTCCACCGAAGCGGAACACGCCTCCAACATCCTACCCTGGTTTAAGGTCAGTGAAGTAACAGGAGCTAAGTTAGATTACATTCCCTTGAATGAAAATGGTTTATTCGATTTAGCTAAATTTAAGGAAAAGCTTAATGCGAAGGTTAAGGTCGTCACCTTAGCCTGGGTCAGCAATGTCTTAGGTTATACCTTACCTTTAAAAGAGATCTGTCAATTAGCTCACGAGACAGGAGCGATCGTCATCGCTGATGGCGCACAGGCTGTCCCTCATTTAAAAACGGATGTAAAGGATTTGGATGTCGACTTCCTCGCTTTTTCTGCTCATAAGATGTGCGGACCAAGCGGGGCTGGTGTTTTATATGGCAAATATGACTTATTGCAAAAGATGGATGCCCTGATGTTGGGTGGAGGCAGCAATGCCCGCTTTGATATCTGCGGTAATATCCTGCTTAAGGAAGCGCCATATCGCTTTGAAGCGGGTACACCCTGCATCGAAGGGGTTTTAGGGATGAAGGCTGCTGCTCAATTCTTAATGGATTTAGGCATGGAAAATGTGGAACAACACGGTAAGGATCTCGGTGCTTATTTCACAAAGAGAATGCAGGAGTTAGAACATATTGAGGTTTATAATCCCAATTCGGATACCGGTATTATGACTTTCAATGTTAAGGGTATCTTTGCCCAGGATGTGGCTACCTATCTAAATAGTAAAAATATTTGTGTGAGATCAGGCAATCATTGCGCTAAGATCTTACTCAATGTCATCGGGGCTTCGGAGACAATTCGGGCTTCCTTGTATCTTTATAATACACAGCAGGAGATCGATTACTTCGTGGATCAGCTTCGCGATATCGATATCAATAAATGTTTAGAGGTGATGTTATGATGGATAGCAATCTTAAAAGAGCAATTTTGATGCAACACTATGAAAGACCTTTAAATAAGGGTTTAGTTGCCGATGAGCGCTATATTTCAAGACATATGGCCAGCGATTCCTGTATCGATGACTTCACGATTGCGGTTTTAGTTGAGGATGATGAAGTCAAGGATGTGCGCTTTGAGGGTCGGGGTTGCACCATCTCGACCGCTAGTATTTCGATTCTTTCGGAATTATTAAAGGGTAAAAAAAAGGCGGAAGCCTTTAAGATTCTAGATGAATATGAAAAGATGATTAATCATCAGGAATATGATGAGGATTTATTGGAGGAGGCTAATGCCTTCGATTCAATCTATAAACAAGCGAATCGCATCAAGTGTGGTACTATTGGGCATCACGCCTTGATGCAGATCTTACAGGAGGACAATGATGGAAGAGATTAAACAAGAAAATCAAGATATTATCGATAGTTCGGATAACTATCGCTATGGCTTCAAAGATGAAGATAAGCCGGTCTTTAAGACGGAGAAGGGCTTATCTGAAGATATCGTCAGACAAATTTCCGAGCATAAGGGGGAACCGGAATGGATGCTCGAATATCGTTTGAAGGCATTCCGTAAATTTATGGAGATGCCGATGATGGATTGGGGTGTTGATTTATCAGCTTACGACTTCAATGATTTTACCTATTTCATTAAGTCGAGTGAAGGCGTCAGCACCAGTTGGGATGATGTTCCCGAAACGATCAAGAATACCTTTGAGAAATTGAAGATTCCGGAGGCGGAACAAAAATATTTAGCGGGTGTTTCTACCCAATATGAATCAGAAGCGGTCTATCAGTCGATGCTTAAGGAAGTTGAAGAGGCCGGGGTTATCTTCTATGACACCGATACCGGTCTTAAGAAATATCCTGAATTATTCAAGCAATATTTCGGGACTGTTGTCGATTATGCCGATAATAAATTTGCAGCCTTGAATGCGGCCTTCTGGTCAGGTGGTTCCTTTATCTATGTACCCAAGGGTGTTAAGCTTACTAAGCCCCTACAATCCTATTTTAGAATCAATGCGGAGCGGATGGGTCAATTTGAAAGAACCTTAATCATCTGTGATGAAGGTAGTGATCTTTATTATGTTGAAGGCTGTACGGCGCCCCGCTACCAAAAGGAATCCTTACATGCGGGTGTTGTTGAAATCATTGTCAATAAGAATGCGAAATGCCGTTATTCAACGATTCAAAACTGGTCGACCAATATCTTAAATTTGGTTACCCAAAGAGCTAATGTCTATGAAAATGGCATCATGGAATGGGTTGATGGCAATATTGGCTCCTTATTGAATATGAAATATCCCTGCTGTGTCTTAAAGGGTGAAGGTGCTAAGGGAATGGCTATTTCGGTTGCGGTTGGTACCGGTAGTCAGGATCAGGATACGGGTGCCAAGATGATTCATCTAGCACCTAACACTTCTTCAACTATTATTTCAAAAACCCTTTGTCGTAAGGGGGGGCGGGTTGATTATCGTGGACTCGTCTATATGGGTGAAAATGCCTATAATTCCCATGCGAAGATAGGGTGCGACACATTACTTCTCGATGGGGAATCAGCGGCGGATACTTTACCGGATAATATTGTCCATAATGATAGCTGTACGATTGAACATGAAGCGACAGTTTCCAAGATTTCACAGGAGCAATTATATTATTTGATGTCACGGGGCTTGGATGAAGAAGAAGCAACCCAAATGATTGTTTTAGGCTTCATTGAACCCTTTACCCGTGAATTACCGATGGAATATGCGGTAGAATTAAATCAATTATTAAAGATGAATATGGAAGGCTCGGTAGGTTAGTTGCATATTTAAGGGATTCTGTTATCATTTTAATGTTTATGCCAAAACACAAAGGGGGGTCTTATGAAAAAAAGTAATAGTTTGATAATCGCTATCATGATTGCTTTGGCATTAGTTTTTACGATAAGTAATATTAAAGCTGATGGCAATGAAGCAGAAATTGAAGGTGTGGAATATGCAACTTTCAAGGAAGCAATCAATGCGGTGCAGGACGGGCAGACGATTTACTTGTTGAAGGATTGTACGCTTGAAGGAATGACGACCTTAGAGAATAAGAAGGATATTACGCTTACCAGTAAGGATGGTACTTATACCTTAACTAAGGAGCGTTATATCTATGGTTTAGTTGTCGATAATTCCTCATTGACAATTGATAATGTCATCTTTGCGGGTATTACTCAGGACTATAATTATGCCCTGATCGATATCAATAAAAATTCTAAGGTAACCATTACTAATACAACTATTAAAGATAATAAAGCGACAACCTCTAAATATAATGTTACGGGTGGTGGTATCGATGTTTCTTATTCGGAATTGGTTTTATCGGAAGGAGCACTCGTCACCAACAATCAGACTTACAGTCATGGTGGTGGTATCTATGCCTCTAATTCTGATGTCATCTTAGAGAAAGGGGCAACCGTCTCTGGCAATACTACCTTTAATGAAACCGCTAGTGCTGGTGGCGGTATGTATATCAGCCACTCAACTTTGACGATTAACGATGGACATATCGATAATAATTTTTCAGCCCGCAGCGGCGGTGGTCTCTGGGCTGGTATGGGTAGTACCGTTACCTTTAATTCGGGAACGATTAATGGCAATACATTGACCAATTCGAGTCGTAAGAAATCAACCGGTGGTGGTGTCACGATGATGGCTTCACCATCTAGCACCAATGATGAATATAATCATTTCTATTTTAATGGTGGTGAAATTTCCAATAATACCTCCAATGAAGATGGTGGTGGCGCTTATATTGCGGCGACTGAATTTATCATGGGTAATGATGCCAAGATTTCTAATAACTATGCCACGCGTTTTGGTGGGGGTATGGCTGTCTATTTAGGGGCGGTTGTCACCATTAAGGACGATGCTTTAATAAGTAATAATAATGCCGGTACCGGCGGGGGAATTCTTGTCGCTAATGCGGAGGATGGCAATTCCTATCATAGTATTTTAAATACCTATGGCACCGTCTTAATTGAGGGTGGTAGTATTGAAAATAATACGGCTCGTTTGAGTGGTGGCGGTTTGGCACTTGCGGGTACTTCTTCAAAGAGC
>Ga0065711_1051565_pt1 | contig 10328 bp, 9 predicted proteins | sample Hoacrofraction12_FD_59098 | JGI IMG/M metagenome (GOLD analysis project Ga0065711, IMG submission 59098) | Hoatzin crop microbial communities from Cojedes, Venezuela - Epithelial fraction 12 v2 (version 2) | ecosystem: Host-associated > Birds > Digestive system > Esophagus > Crop | place...
GGAGAGCGGCTCTGTGGGTTGTGCGGTTTGTGTTGTGTTTTCTCCTTATCTGTATCGTTGTTGTTCCTGTTCCCTTTGTTTGCCTTTCTGTTAAACTGCCCTTATCCCGACCCACCAGTTTCTGCCTGTTTCTTTCCATTTTCCTCCGCACCCCGGCGGGGGGGAGGGGCGGCCGCGTGGCGCGTTTGTTCCCGGCTGTAGCCAAACCGTAACATCCACAAATGTGTATATCCTAACCTACGTCAACCTTTGCATTCCTAACTTGCATGAAGGACAGCCACATCTTTAGTAAACCTTGCATGATGAATCTATGGCTTTGTTTTTGAACCTACCATCTGCTAGTTCACCTGATACCACTCAGTTCCTCTGTCAGAAAGAGAGATTCCAGACCTCTGACCTAATCCCCCATGGCTGCAGTACATAGGCACCCAAAACAGGCGTATTGGTTTGGATCTAGCAACCTAAGGTAAAAATCAAAATAATACTATAGCTATCAGTTTCTTTTCCTAACTTTATAAGACAGAGATAAAAAAAATCCACTTAGCTGCATAAATATCCATTTAAGTTTTCTGGCAAAAAAACATTCCCTAGTGAGTTAAAGTTTAGCTCTTTGCCTAAGGTATAGCCACGTGGGATAGGTTGACTTTGTGAGCGCTTGTTTAGCAGAGGCTATCATCTCTTCTTAGGTCAGGAAATCAAGACGACCTCTCTCTTCTCCCCATCCTCAGCAACACAATATATAACGACAAATTGTTGCATTTAAAAGAAGAAAAAATATTCCAGTCCAGAGAAAGTTGAAAGCATAGAAGGATTTCACTCTAGGGAGGAAATGTTCTGGGACACAGGTCTCTTCATGGGGCAGTTACCCTCCGGGCTCCAGATTGTCTGACAGAAAGTAGTAAATCCTCTTATAGCTGTTGTCTGGCCTGTGTTGCCCTGTTCTTTTTGTGCCCTAAGTGAGATACAGACTGTGAACCTTTCCATGGACATTTTGTCTGACATGTCAGGGACAAGACCAGCCAGCATCTCTCTTTGAGTTATTTGAGCGAGGAAAGGAGCAAGTTTAGAAAGGCCTATGTAGGTAGATGTGGTCTCAGTTTGCTCACTGCACTAAACATGCTATTTCAGTCACTGGCATTGCTGTTTTGTTGTTTTTAGCTTTGTTTCCAGACAGATCACTGAGCTCATCCGCTGCATGCCGCAGCCAAACAATCAGTACTATGACACAAAGGAGGGAGGAAAAATTGGAGAGGACTAAATGGGGTCACAGAGAAGGCGCCTCATGGATCCCAAACTTCCTGGGGCACAAGGTCTTATGGTCAATTTATTGCATTTTGAAAGCACATCCAACGACTGTTTAGACATCACGTTAACAGTTGTGTGAATCTCTCTGCAGTCAGGCACACATTTTAGCAAGCATCTGGCCTTGGGTTAGAGATTTTAAAAGCTGGAGAAGCCAGGATACTCCAGGAAATATCAGTCCAGTTGTTAATTGCATTCAGTGTTAAAAAATTGTGTCTTTTTTTCTAGCCCAGACTTTTCTGACTTCAACATAAGTGAAATCTCATTACACCTGTTTCTGCTAGACTAAGAACCAGCTGCAGCCTGATATCCTTTGATACAGTTGTATCAATAATCAACTTAGCAGCGCTTGGATAAATGATTGGCAAATTCCTTCAGCTCCCCAGTCTTGCAATATACAATCAGCTTTCCAGAGCTAGTAGCATCTGTGTGGCTTCTTTCTGAACCACCTAAGTTTTTCATCTTTTCTGCAATACGGACACAAGGCCTAGCCACTGCATTGCAATAACTTCATGGGGGGACATCAGGCACATGCCTGGTATTCTGTTTTTATGCACGCACCAAAGCTCTTTTGTCCTGTTAACTACAGCATTACACAGAGAGCTCATGTTTAGCTGCTTTGCTACCACAACAGTTTTGAGTATTTCAGCATTTCAAGTATTGCCCACCATTTTGCTTTCGCAGCCTACCTACTTCTTTCCTACAGGTGTATTTTTTTCACGTGTTTCAGATTAAAACAACTGCTCAATGAATTACCAAATTTGCTCATAGAAATTAATCATTCTCATTATTTACTATACCACCCATTCCTGTCATCTGTAGATTTTACTAGCAATCACTATACTCTCTCAAGACTACAGATAAGGTTGTTGTATAGCATTTAGTCAAGAACAGATTGCACTGGGACTAGCTCCATAGTATGATTCATTATTCCATTTTTGAGATCTGCCAATTAAGTAAAATTTAATTAGATAAAGTTTTTAATTAAAGCTGGATGGCAAATGATTTTTCATCTTGGAAAATCTTCAGGACTGTATGTATTTTTTTCTCCTTTCCTGAAATAGGCCAAGATGCTGAAATCTCAAATCTGCGGAGAAAAAAAAAAAAGAAAAAAGGAACAAAGAGGAAAGCTAAAAGAAGAAAGAGAAAAGAAAAAAGAAAAAAAAGAAAAAATAATAGAAATAGAAATAGAAAAAGAAAAAGAAAAAAGAAAGAATAAAGAAAGAAGATAAAAATAGGGTGAAGAAGAGTCTTCTAATTTCAAGTCTTGAATAGTTTTTATACTTACATGGATTTTTTTATTGTAAAAATATTTTTAATACTTTTCTGAACAATAACCTAAACGCCTGCAAACCATAATCTTCCACTGAAAAAAATGGTGAAATGTATGAAAAAACAGCGATAACAGCAAGGCTTAAAAATAACTTATCAAAAGCATCTCTCCTCCACATAAACGCTGTAGTTTTGGCAAGCTGTCACTTGCCAAACTGAGTTAGTTTTAATCCATTAAAGAGATCCTCAATGATTATTATATAGTGTTAATTTTGTTTTCAGAATGTCATACAGGGCTACATCAAATGTCTGAGAGACATCAGGGACACAGATGTTCAGTGAACTGAGCAGATACCTGATGTGTCATTTATAACCTGTAGTTCAGGACAGGAGTCCACTAGATTTCAGCCTACTTTTCCAAATCCTCCAAGATCCCCTGAAATGCAACCCTTGCCCAACTCATGCCATTTGGTGTGCAAACAGCCAGCAATCTTTTGCCTAAATTGGCAAAAAAAGCCCCTAAAGATTTCTGTTCAGACAGTAACTAACTGCTTGGACTATACTGAATTCATATCAGAATAGTGGTGTGTTGTGAACAGTTTCTTGGATGGAGTCTAAACTGCTACTGTTGTCATGAAAATAGTCAGGAAAGAGGCAGAAATGTCATTGCTTCTGCATCTGTTCAGGCATTACTATAGTTTGTTTATATTTGTACATCTATTTCTAAATAAAGAGTGGCAGGGATTAAGTGTGATTCTTGGACCTCCCAGCATCTATCTACACTGCTTATTTTTTAGTTCACTCCTCGTTGGTTATGGATCTCTCCAGTTAGCCTTGTCCCATACCCAGGCACAACACTGGTGATAATTCACTCCAGAGCATGCTCTCCAAAGGCACTGTGGGTGAGACAGGCTCCTTTGCTATGGCTCACTCTGCCACACACGGTCCTCCAGCACTATCCCAGCTGGCTCTGAGCACAAAACAGCCTCACACATCCTTTGCATGGCCTGAAGTACACAACGTCCCTCATGCTATGTACCAAAGCCAAATGATGCTCTTTTCCTTCCTTGCTTTCCCTGTTGTCAGGAGACTGAGAAGGGCCTTCTAAGGCAAAAGAAATTGCTGGAGTCACCCTGATAAAGCTTCTTACCTCCCTGAAAGGCAGAATTACAGCGTTTGCTCTCAGAAGACTATGGGAGATCTCCCTTTTTCCATTTCTTCCTTTGAGTTTCAGGTGTTTGCTTTTCAACAGAATTTTCTTTAACATTCCCGAAATCTATATATGGAGTTTGGGATTCCTACTGGTAAGAATTTAGCTCTTTCCCATACAAGGTATAGACCTGCCTGTGCCTTGAAAACTGATTTACAGAGCTAAGGCCCTAACATTCAGTCACTTCCATCCTGAACAGCACTCCTAAATCTTTTTTTTGAATTACAGCTCAGCTATTGTACCAACACTTATCTTTGACACCCACACTTTTAATACCATAAAAAACCCCAATATCTAGTTTGTCTGACAAGGCCTGTTTTGTACCAAAAAAATCCACACAGTTTTATTTACATTGATAGTAACACTACTCTGTAAAACTTTATGTATACTGTACCAATTTTCTTGTGATTATGCCCCAGATAAGTGCTAGGATTAGAATCCTAGTGTTACTTAGTCACTTCTTTTAAACTAGTTTAACTTTTTTGTGTAGACAAAGCCTAGAACAAATTATATCAGTGTAAGCTTGTTGTAGCCAGATTTAAAAATTAATTCCAAAAACATTCACAGTTTTGCATAAATCAAAACATTTCTCATTCTTTCCTTGAATTTCTCTCAGAAATTAAAAACATTCTCCATGCATGAGAAAGATAATTCTTGCATGCAAATGCTTCCAAGGAGTAAGTTGATTATTTCAAACAGATCCACAAAGCAGAAGAGAGTGGGTCTGGCCCAAACATGAGCAAAACAGAGTAGGCTGGTGTGTGCTGGGGACACCCTGGACACATTTTGAATGCAACTTAACCCATAGGTTTGAGGTACTGTAGGCAGCACGAGAGAAACCTTCAAAGCCTTGTTTTGAAACTGTTAAAATTCAATGACAAAATTTTCTGCTTTAGAGTCAGTGGCATTATCCAAGAATTAATTAGATTAATTTAGTAAAACTGAAAGAAACTCACCTCCAACCCCTCAAATACTATCTAGTTACTAACTTGTCCCAGGATGCCAGTGTAAGTATCATTATGTAGCCATAAATGTATTTACCCTCACAATATGCCTACGAGGTAGGGAAGTATTAATACCTTCATTCTCTAGATGGTTAAATAAAGCGTGGGGAGACCTATTTCGTATCCATTAATAGACTTCCTGGCTAGTAATCTATAATACATCTACAGTAAATACTATATATTTTCTGCTTTCATGCCTTCATGCAAGTTTATGGCTCTTACTTGACTCCAAATATTCTATCAGGACAGACTCAGACAGGAAGCATTCATCATCAGGAAATTGGGATAAATCCTGACTACGACCAGGCAAGTGAAACAGCAATACTTTGAGCTATATTAGAGCCAGTACAGAGTCAAAGTTCCTGTCTATTGCAACTTTCTAGGAATTACTTATCCATCTTCTCAAAGGGTGGAAACAAGGGAAATCTTTTTTGTTCCAGGAAAAATCTGGGCCAAAAGTAAATTTTCAGAGATTTTGAAAGCGATGGACAATTTCCAATGTTCTTTATCTTTCCCAGCTAAACTGGGTTTTCTGGTTACCCTATCATAGTTAAAGAGCCAGACCTCAGAATGTGCCCTTAGAAACTTAATATGCTCAAGCTGGGTGAGAAACATTGAACATGGACAAAGTCTAACTGCAGAACTTGGAGATTTTCATAAACTGATTTACAGCATTAACAGACATTTTGGGTCTCTTTGTAGATGAAAAGCTTTTCCATATATAACAACCAGTGTCTGTGCAGAGCTTTTTGATGAATATAGCTCAGACCATAATTGTTTCAATAAATCTAACAAAATGAAGGACAGAGAGGCAAAGAAATTAGATATCTCTGATCCAACAAGTAGTGCCAGGTGCAGTGACTGGGAGAAAAATACCTTGTCACCTTCTTCCATGTGTGATGCACATGACTTCTTAGTCTATGCTGAATGACAGAAGGGCCATGGCTACGTACCAGTGCTTCAGGTAAGCAATGTCTCGCCATAAGTGGGGCAGAATACAAATGATATATTGTCTGCTGCGCTTTGTCTAACCCTAGATACCTGATGTTGTGGAATGCTGCTGTCACTTCATTGAATATCTAACTGCCTAAGGATTATTAAAAAATGTGGCAGAGAGCAAGGAGTTCCCATCAACAGAATACTGAAGAAAAGGAATCTGACCTGAAGAATCTACATGAAGGACTAGTCAGAAAAAACTTGCAGTTACCAGAGAGCACTGTCCTCTTGGATATGTTTTTATTGTTTCCTTTGCCGTTTGTGTAGCTACTCCTGCAGACCATTTCTTCCACTTTACATGATCATCTATTGAAATCATAACACTGAATGTGTGAATCCACAACTATTTCCATGGCAACTGGTTACTGTCAAATAGAGAGGCACTGTGAGGACGGCAGCGCAGGAGTGATACAATCAGCAATTTTACTCTGTTCAAGCTGCTGGAGAGTGCACACACTGGCAGGAAGACCAGCTTACAAAGCCCTGGACTAATCAGACCTGCTTGTAATGAAAGCCGGAATGATGATCTCCAGTCATCTGCAGCTAATGAACACTTCATTTGTTACATCCTTCTAATAATAATAATAGTCATAATAATAATAAACCCCAACAGCTTGAAACAACTTTAGCAAGTCTTAACAATGCAAGTTTTGGGTTCCAGTCCATTCGAATGCAAGTATGGGGAAATCACTCTTTTGTACTTACGTCATGTACCAATCAACAGAAATTCAGCTGAAGACAGATTTAAGCAAAGTCAGTTGACTTTCTGTCCATTCCAGAATGAATTCTGATCATTTAGACAGAAAGGACCTTGCCAGGATTTGACAAAATACATTTGAATGTTTTTCACATAATAGTGAAAGTCCCCTTTTTTGTTTTTGTTTTTTGTTTCTTTTTTTTTTTCTTACATACCAACCACATACCGTAGTGATGTTCACCATTACAACCATTTGAAAAGCAAATGTGAAATAAAACATAAATGTGAATGAATGTCAGTGAAAGTCTAAGAAATATTACACACAGCTTCAGGGCGGCTTTGTAGCCACTTAAATAACGAAAGTACATACTTGAGAGAAGTGCTATTCACTTGGTTATGTATACAATCAATTATCAAAGACAATCAAATACAACAGGATTACTCCTTTTGTCTTACTCCTTTTAGATACGTCACACAAGTGTCAGTTGTCAGTTCCATCTTCAGGCCCCCCCTGCACCCTTCCTTAGGAGTGGTGATGGTCTAAACTACTCAAAGCTAAAGATGTGAGCTATGGTTTACCTATTAGTGCCCTTCAAATGTTACGTAAGCAGTGCGGTGGTCCTTGCTGTTGTTGATGAGCTTAGGGTTGTTGGTGTTTGAGCTTTTTTTCTGTAGACTGCCAGAAATCTGCCTACTAATTGCACCCTGAGTACTATACTCGATGTGTTAACAGCAAATGCTTTTATCTGGAACCTAACTATGATTATGCGGCTTCTGCGTGGCCTTTGTGCTGTGTGACACGCAAAGCAAAGAGACACAGAAACTACCTTGGTGATCAAGATCCTCAGTAGGTGTGAGCAGATGTCATAGCTGAAGTTATGCTGTTTTACACCAGAGGAGGAGGGAGCCTTTTGACCTTTACATTTTTATTAGCAGATTTCTGTCATTCCGGTGTAATCTAGAGGCTCTTCTTCCATCCCTTTGTCTTCCACGAAGTGTCTGAAATAATCATTGTGCTCTCTGGAGACAGAGAAAAGACTTTTCATCATCCGAAGCCCTGTCAGGTAACTGATTATCTGAGTGCGTATGCTTACGTTAACTTGCCTCCATCACTCACAGCAAACATGAGGACAAATGCTGATCACAATTCTCTGCGCTTTTGCACTTGCAGCTGCGGGTAACTCTGAATTTAACTGGTGTTTCCAGATTAACTGTACTCCAATGCACATAACTGAGCCTTGCCAATACAAGGTGATACCTGGAATATTTGAAATCCTATTGATTGATTCCAGCTAGGATCTTACGAAGTTTCAGACTTCTAATTCCTCTGTCTTTGTTATCAGATGAAAGAATACAATTCCCTCTCCAGGCAGGACTGTGCAACGTGGATTGCCTTTTCCACATGATTTTAGGCTTAACTTCATATGTTTTTTTGACTTCCCACTGATGGACTTACAAAATATGCTTGCTATATTTAAAAAATAAATAGCATTGCAACTCTAATTCCTGTTTCCTTTGAATAACATCTCCTCAGTAAAATGATGTACAAAAGCACCATGTGTTATTTTAAAAGCAAGGTTTTTCGTAAGGCTCTTGTCATAAACAGGACATTTAGTATTGGATTCATTGTTAAACCAGACGGCATGCAGAGCTGGCAGCATTTTGCAGTAAGGCACACAGCCTGTTTTATCAATGAGTTCACAAACAATCAATAAAATCTTGGGAAGAAAAGCACTCCTTGCCCAAATGGCAAGAGAGATTCATCACAGGAGTTTTATCTGTGGATATGACTACGCTTCTTTCATCTCAAGCAGCTACTAAAACAAAAACTCGTTCAAAGAGTCACATTGGCAGGTGATGACAGAGGAAGTTGAAAGGGTTGTTTGGAAGGTTTTATTTTGACTGCACTACATGGAGAGATAGGAGATGTGATTTAAACAACTCATTCTGAGAAATGTCTTGGTGTGTCCAATTTATGGCAGCACAAGGTTCCACAGAAAATATAATTATAATGAGAGATTCTTAGTGGCTGCAACAAGAACTGTTTTCAGCAAGGTTTTTCTCTAGATGCATTCTTTGTATACCCAGTTTCTTATGGGTCTTCTTTTTCAAAAGTATCATAGTTTATTTCTGCTTCCTTTATTCTCATTATTATTTAAAGCAGTTTCAGGTCCAGCGGCATTTCTTTTGAAAGAATCAGGATCTGACACGTCTTTCTCCCCTTAAATCTTCAGGCTCATCTGTATTTTGTACCTGCTCCTATTCACAAGATAGAGATAAGCAAAATGCCTTAGGAAAAGCAAAGTAGTTTTGGCTTTAAAGCCTGAAACTGTCCAGCTCTGCAAGGCATTTTGATAGGGTGACACTAGAGATAAATCAGATAAGTGTGGGTTCAAGCTGACTGCCACAGCCAGGTTCACCAACCAGTGACTGGGAAACCTGCAGCCATCTCCACAAGCCTGAGAGCTGAAGCCCTGAGTGGGAGACCCCACACACAGTCAAGAAATTATTGCAGGATCATGTCCTCATTATTCTGGTCCAGAAAATCTAGCTGTAAATGCAGACAAGCAAGGTGCAGCCAAAAGGAGCAGCAGAAATCATGACTGTGATCCCTCCTTGGCATAAGGGACCTGGACAATCTTGAGAAGTAGGCCTGTGTGAAGTTCATGAAGTTCAACAAGGCCAAGAGCAGAGTAGGCCTGTGTGAAGCTCATGAAGTTCAACAAGGCCAAGAGCAGAGTCCTGCACATAGGTCAGGGCAATACCCAGCATCATTACAGGCTGGGGCATGAAGGGACTGAGAGCAGCCCTGCAAGAAAGACTTGGAGGTACTGGTGGATGAAAAGCTGCACATGAGCTGACAATGTGCGCTTGCAGCCTAGAAGGCCAGCTGTATCCTGGGCTGCATCACAAGAAGCATGGCCAGTAGGTCAAGGGAGGGTACTCTGTCCCTCTGCCCCACTCTGGTGAGAGCCCACCGTGAGTCTTGCGTCCAGCTCTGCAGCCCTCAGCACAGTAAAGACATGGACCTGTTGGAGCAGGTCCAGAGAAGGCCACAGAAATGACCAGAGGGATGGAACACCTCTCCTACGAGGGCAGGCTGAGAGAGTTGGTCTGTTCAGTCTGTAGAAGAGAAGGCTTCAAGGAGACTTCTTTACAGTCTTTCAGAACTTAAAAGGGGCTTACAAGAAAGATGGGGACAAACATTTTAGCAGTACCTGTTGCAATAGGACAAGGGCTAACGGTTTTTAACTAAGGGAGGGTACATTTAGACTGAATACAAGGAAGAAATTTTTCACACTGAGGGTGGTAAACCACTGGGACAGATTGCCCAGAGAGGTGGTAGATGCCCCATCCCTAGAAACATTCAAGATCAGGTTGGACAGGGCACTGAGCAATATGATGTAGTTGAAGATGTCCCTGTTCATTGCAAGGAGGTTGCACTAAATGGTCTTGAAAGGTCTCTTCCAACTCAAACTGTTCTATGATTATCTGATGAGGTAGGCTTAAGGTCAGACTCACCAATGACAACATTTAGCATAGTTACGCAGTGAAATTTTGGAAGGAGACACCCAGTCTTGCATGATGTCTTCGCTTTACAATAGACCAAAGACCCAAGGGCTGATGGAGGTCTGGCTCAAAACGTGAACAAAAGCAGATCGCGTAGAAAAGCTGAACAAGGTGAAATTCAAATCTCCTTTTTGGAAGGCACAAAGACATCTTTTAGATAATTCTAGAGCAGAATCACAGAATCACAGAATAGTAGGGGTTGGAAGGGACCTCTGTGGGTCATCTAGTCCAACCCTCCTGCCAAAGCAGGGTCACCTACAGCAAGCTGCACAGGACC
>Ga0065711_1051566_pt1 | contig 10328 bp, 12 predicted proteins | sample Hoacrofraction12_FD_59098 | JGI IMG/M metagenome (GOLD analysis project Ga0065711, IMG submission 59098) | Hoatzin crop microbial communities from Cojedes, Venezuela - Epithelial fraction 12 v2 (version 2) | ecosystem: Host-associated > Birds > Digestive system > Esophagus > Crop | place...
CGCGCCGGCGTGGCGGGTTTGGTGCTGGGGGGTCACCCGGCCCTTGCCCTGCGCCCGGGCGGGGCTCTTCGTGGGGCTGCTGCGCTGGGCAGAGAGCCCTCCCTTGGGGAGCAGGGGCGATGTTGGGGGCGAGGGGTGGCTGTGGGGGTAGCGGAACCGGGCAGCCATCCCCTCGGCTCCCAGCAAAGCGCCTGAAGAACAGGTGAGGGAGACAGAACTTCAGAAATCCCTGAGCTGTGCAAGGAGAGCAGATTCCGTCCAGGGACGAACACTAGCCAGGCGAGAAGGAAGAGCAGCGATGGTGGTTTTGCAATTCGCTGCGTCGCCAAGGAAATAAATACCACAGCGCGGGTGGCTGACAAGGGCTGCTGGAGGCCAGGGTGCTCCAAAACCACTCATCCCTGTGGCCCTGGCCAGGCTTTTTCCCGCTGCACATAAAGGACTTGTTATTTAGGTCCCCAGCAGAGAGATCCTCGAGTTTGAAAAGGGAGCAGGGAGCGTGGGGCTGGGAGGAAGGGGCGAGGTGCAGGTGCTGGCCATGGCTGCAGAGCACCCAGCCCAGCTGGCTGGGAGCAGGCGAGCCGCAGTGTGTCCTTACCTGGAGCGTTTGCACCCCCAGGGTTATCAATGCCGAGAAGTCGGAGTTTAACGAGGACCAGGCGGCCTGCTGTCAGATCTCCATCCGGAGGAGAGAGCCGGGTCTGGAGGAGGACGAGGAGTGGCTGATCCTGTGCCCCACACAGGTATAGCCCCCGGGCAGGCTGCGCTCACCCTGCTGCCAGCCCCGCTCCGCACCCAGGGGCCCAGGTACAGGAAAGACGGGGTTGCCCCATCTGTCCCACATGCCCACACGCTGAAACCCTTCCGTGGATGCATTTAGGGGACCCATGTACCCTACGTCTGGCCAGCAAAGGCCCAGCTCTCCCTGTACATGTCATTTGTACCTCCGTGGCTGAGCCCTTTGCTCTGTGCCATCACCTTTACTGTCCTCGCTCTGCTTTCAAGAGCCCAAGTGTGTTGTCATCGCTCAGGGACAGCAGCGTGAACCAGGCACACGGGATGCTCTCACCCGGGAGCAGCTCTTGTAAAATGGCCCCATCTCCCCTAAAACACAGAGAAATAGCACGGGAGGGTGGGTGGCTGCGAATCCAGCTGCTCAGTGCTCAGATGACCGGTCTGGCAGAGCAGCACATGGGCATCATGTGAGTTTGAGCTGCTCAGGAGATTAACTGGTGGCAGGGTAGGGTAGCTGGGGTGGAAAAGCCAGGCAAAACACGTACAGTGATGTCCTGGCTGCGAGCCTGCCATCTGTACGACCTCTCCAGCTCCTGTCTTCCCGTTCTTCTTTACTGTCTTGTCCCTCTTCCTCACTGCAGTTTCTGACTGCTTACTACTGGGCACTGTTTGACGGCCACGGTGGCCCAGAAGCTGCCATCATCGCCTCCAACTATCTGCACTACTGCATCAAGCAGAAGCTGGAGGAGGTTGTGGGAGGCATCACAGAGCCCCGTCCCCCCATGCAGCTCAGCGGACGCTGCGTTTGCGACAGCGACCCGCAGTTCGTGGAGGAGAAGCACATCCATGCAGAAGACCTGGTGGTGGGAGCCCTGGAGAATGCCTTCCAGGAATGTGTGAGTACCCCGTGCGGGGCACCAGTCCTGCTGCCCCAAGCAGTCAGTCTGTCCCTCCCCGCTGCCCGGGGTGGGCAAGGTCTGCAGTTCTGCCGCTCATCAAGCAGGCAGGAACGTTCAGCCAAACCTTTAAGCGTGCTGAGATCGCGCTGGGTCAGCTCTCCAGGGTCTGCCTCAGATCTGTTGCACGTCGGCAGTGCTGACCCAGAGCAAAGCCTCAGCATCTCTGCTAAACGGCGCCCAGGGGATACATTCCTGCAGGGCTAGACGGTGGCTACTGTCAGACTCGTACAGCGTGTACAGGTTTGAGATCTACCCATCACGCTCCTAAAGTAAAGCGGTCCCGAGTCCAGTAGCGACAGCTTTGTTGGCTGTAGTGAAGCAACGTTGTCTTTCGCCTTGCTGGTTTCCCATGGGCCACCTGCAGTCAGTTTTGGTTCTGGATTTGTGCTGGGAGGCATGAAGCAGCTGCAGAAAGCAGCAGCCCGGCTCACGTCACTCTCCAAACTTGTTTAAACCGATAGGATGAAGTCATCGGCCAGGAGATGGAAGCTACGAACCAGACGGGAGGCTGCACTGCTCTGGCTGCCCTGTATTTCCAGAGAAAGCTGTATGTGGCTAACGCTGGGGACAGCAGGTGAGCCATAATAAAAGGGGGAGGGGGATGAGAGCTGGGAGATGAGCAAGGTTTCCAGCATCTTAATCCTACAGAAGGCAAATGTGCAGCCTAGCCGTGTCCCACCTGCCTGCCACAGGACCCGTTGGAAGGACGGGTGCTCTCATGCCTCCTGGAAGGGTTTGGGGATTTCACGGGGCTAATGCTGCCCGGCCACGGGACAGCACTGGGGAGGCAGGGCAGCAGGAAGCTCAGCCTGGCAGGCATTTAAAAGTGGAAGGGGATTTCAAGGCATCCTGAAGAGCTTTCTCATTTGGCCATGGCCCACCATTCCTCTAGCAGTGAGCTCTATGGTTGTCAAACTAGGCAAGCTCAGGTCTCTGCTCCAATAGTGCAGCTGCAACGGAGTTATTTAAAATATACCACCATTTTTAAATGTTTCTGGGTGCAGAGGTGTTGTCTGGCATTGCTCTGCGCCTGGTTACCCCTGGTCCCTGAAGTGGCTGACCCTGGGGCTAGCCTCAGTAAGAGGAGGGCTGCAGTGAGAGACACAGCTCAGCTCTTTGCCTCTTCCCCCTCACAGGGCGATTCTTGTTCTGAAGGACAACGTTGTGCCCATGAGCTGCGAGTTCACGCCCGAGAGAGAGAGGCAGCGAATCCAGCACTTGGTGAGTGACGCCTTCTGCACATCAGACAGTCCAGCTGCGAGCACCACACTGGGTCAGAGAGGGCTGGGGACAAGATTCAACCAACAGCCTTTAGTGTGGGAGATGCTCGTGTCCTCCTTGGAATGCACTTTCCCAGTTCTGTTCTCCATTCTGCTGCTGGGAGTGCCAGTCCGAGGCAGAAGCAGTTTTGGTGCCCTACTCCACTGAAGCAGAACCTGTCCATCCTCACGCCTTCGTTCCCTCCTCCAGGCTTTTCTTTTTCCCAAGCTCCTGGACGGCGAGTTCACGCGCTTTGAGTTTCCACGGAGGTTGAAGGGAGATGACGTGGGCCAGAAAGTCCTGTACCGGGATTACTTCATGGAGGGCTGGTGAGTCCTTTCTGCCGGAGGATAAGGCTGCGGCACAGGGCAGCTTTACCTGCTGGTAGCTATGGGGAGGTGAAGGGGCATGCCCTGCTGGTGAGAGCGGCGGGCTTGATGGTGCAAAGCTGTGCCAGATCAAGCGAAGGATGCTGTGAGCAGCCTCCCCCCGACTGAAGGACTGGGGCCCTGGCAGGGCGGTCAGGGAACAGTTGAGATGGTTGACCCTGGGGCTGGTGCAGGGAGTCCCAGCCTGCTGCAGGTACAAGCTGGGGAGGAAGGGGCTAAACAAAAACATCTGGGCATTCAGCAAGGGGTCATCTTCACCACATCTGCTTCAGCAAGTCACCTTGCCCCTGCCTCGGTCAGCTGCCTGTGCACAGGGGCACCGCGAGGGTGGAATCACAGTTGAAATGCTTGGGCTGGGTTCTACTGTCAGGTCAGACAAATCCCAAGTCAGCAGTGAATTCTCTGTTCTAGGGGATACAAGACGGTGGAGAAAGCCGACCTCAAGTATCCTCTCGTCCATGGTCACGGGAAGCAGGTAGCTTCATGCTTTACACACTGGGAAGGCAGAGGCAAGTCTGCCGGGGGTCCTCAGCATCCCTGTCGCTCACGGTCATGCTCCGGGGCACTACGGCAGACTGGGGCTGCAGAGCACCCAGTGCTCTGGGGCTCTCCAGAATGTCACAGCCCCACAGCCACGGTACAGCAGCTCCCTTCACCAGCACCATGCTGCCTGGCTCGTGTAAACCAGAGCCCTCCGGAGCAGAGAGGTTGCACGCTCCTCCGGAGTACCCGCTGGCAGAGGGGACAGCAGCCCCAAGCCAGCCTGCCCTTTCCTCATCTCCGCTTGCACACAAGAGCTCATTTCAGATGAGAACTCGTTCCACTAGATCCCACTTTGGCCTGTCTCCTCTAGTGCCTTTCCCACAAACGCTCTTCCTCGACGAGAGGCTGAGGAAACGAGCTGGGCAAGGGGAGGAGGAGGCAGGGAGAAGCAGTGACCACACACATCCAGTCTGCCTGATGCGGTCGAGCAGGCCAGCGCCACAACCACGTGCCACCCATGTGCCAGAAGTCAGGGCAGAACTTCCTTTGCCAGAAGAAAGGACCCCCCCAGCCCACCTCAGTTTTCTTCCTTGCCACCCAGATGCCAGCATGGGCTTTTTGAGGTCTCTAAGCATTGCCCAGAGTACATGCCACTAACTCCAGCGCACACCACAGGCCACCACATGCCATCCACATGCAGGCTGGCTGTCTCCACGCTCACATCAGGCCATCGCTTCCCATCACTCCTCCATCTCTGGAATCTCCAGGGGCGGCTCTGGGTGATGCTTGGAGAAGGGTCCTAAAGACAACAACACATCAGTCAGTACAAGCCACACATTAGCCCTTAAAGGTGCCACATTCCTATGTTTTATAACGATTTTGCTTTCTTTGGGGCCAGGCTCGCTTGCTGGGGACTCTGGCTGTCTCTCGAGGTCTCGGGGATCATCAACTCAAAGTCATCGACACCAACATTGAGGTCAAACCATTCCTCTCCTGCATTCCCAAGGTCAGTCACAGGACATGAGAATTGCAGGGTGGAATCAAACACGCTGCTCCCCCTCTGTAGCACCCACCTCTTGCAGGCCTGGCAGGTCCTAGCGGTGTCCTTTTTCTGTGCTGCATGCTGCCCAGAGAATCCCAAGACAGAGGAATCTAGAAGCACAGCAGCAAGGGGACATAAAAGATTCAAAGCACCCTGGTCCCACATTGTCATCTCCCAGAGGATGAATCATCTCCCTGACCCCTCTGGTACGCTGCAGGAATTGTTGCTGAATTACTCCTCTGCTTTCCAGGTGAATGTATTTGACTTTGCTCTGCATGACATTAAGGAAGACGACGTCCTCATCATGGCAACTGATGGCCTCTGGGATGTTCTGTGCAACAAAGAGGTGGCCCATATGGTCAGGAGCTTCCTTGCAGAAAACAGAACAGATCCTCACAGGTAATACCAGCCTTGCCTTCGTTTTCCTTTCCAGAGAACCTAAGCAGACCAAAAGCAGGCTGAGATCACCTGCTTCTAGGTCAGCTCCGGCACGACCATGCGCTCTTTTCTGTGACCCTGGAAACTGCCTCCTCACTTTTCCCCATCCTAAAGCAACAATTACAAGCTGGTGTCTACCTATTTTGATGATGCAAAGCCACATCTCAATGTTCTTCTTAAGGGATAGTGCCACGTTAAACCAAACCTTGCATTTTTTCCACCCACAGGTTTTCAGAACTGGCCAAGTGCTTGGTATGCAGAGCAAGGGGAAAGAAGAGAGGCCACCAGTGGATGCTGGATGACAGCCACGAGGCATCCTACGATGACATCTCTGTGTTCGTCATCCCACTACACAGCAGGGATGGGGAGTGACTGTTGGCGTGACACACAGGATCTCCACGTCCCCCTACTGCCGTGCTGTTCCGCATCAGCCTCGGGCTGAGGGATCGCGGCTGTGCACGCGCGCTCTCTTCCAGCAAACCCACTGTGACAGAACCTGGAAATGCACAGCCAGCACTCCTGCAGATCAACAAGTGCATTAGCTCCTCAAGAAGATGCAAGAGAGGAACAGCAGGCAACATACCATTCCCCTTACTCCTGTCTCTGTTGGGCCAAAGAGAAATTGCCAGGGGGGCCACACAAGCTGATGGGTACTATTTCTAAGATCTTTGCGGTACAGCGAGACTCAAATCAACGTTTCTAGTGACCCCTCTCCCTTTTTAATACTGAAGAATGAGGATCAGTTGAGATCCAGCCAGTCTCAAGAGCTAGATTTTAATCAGACTTGTAAAAGACGTGTAAAACTCGATGCATAAGCTGAAGCGTCCCTCGTATCCGTTTGCTGTAACGTGAGATGTACTGAAAACCGGGGAGCTGCTGCTAAGATAGCACTGGGTACAGCCCTGCCTGCGTCATGCGGACACTGAAGCAGTAGCCCAGACCTCTTGAGAAAGCTGCCGTTTCTAGGCAGCACCACCTCAAAACAGACGATGCTACACATGGGTGGACAGGAGCCTCCTCTGTAAAGATATGTGCCTTACTGTTATTTAAGAGCATTTAAGTCAATTAGTATGTAATGCAATGTACAGATTTCTAACAAATCTTAGTGCACAACACTTGCTAACACTTCTATTCATTCAGGCCATTTCTTACAGCAAAGCTGCTTTTGTAGCAGTAGCACTGATGAGAACCAAAGTGTTGAAGTACATCAGCTGATTTAGTAGAACGACTCCAAGTAAAACTGTTTTGTTCAAATTTGTCTGCAGTGCTGAATCACAAGTGCTTCCACTCATTAAAACAGGAACAGCAGCACAGAAGACATGCCAAACAGAGACGTGCCTTGAACTCCGAGGATCTGCTGCTCAGCCCATTCATTAGCCAGGCAAATTTAGGTCTGGACAAGCTGCCCATCTTCCCGCGTCTCCACTTTGGGTTTCATTACTCAACACAAATTGCAAGATTCCCCCAGTGTGTGTTTAAGTTCCACAAGGCTGCTAATTCTAGTGAAAGTGATTCGTTGTTTTCCCCCCAGATCTTACTGCAGTTTTATTCCTGTCAGAGGTTTTACACAGTCCCGAGATGGAGAAAAACAGCCCTGGAAAAACCACAGGGCAGCTTTTGCTTTGGCTTTGTCTTTGCCAAAAACCGGTTTGTCACTAGAAGTATTCCCTTAGCAGTACCACGCCAAGAGCGAGGTGTTGAAAGATGACTGCCTGCAGTGGGAGGCCTGGAGCCAGGAATCAGGCAGCCTTCTCGGGCAACTCTAGCTTAAGCTCGCGGTTTAAGCAAGGGATAGAACAATAAACATCTCTCTCCAGTTTCACTTTCCCCCCATCATCTTGAGCTTCACCTGAAAATGATGCACGTGGGGTTTTACCCATTAACCTGATGCTAGTTGCTGTTCCCCTGCAGCGGCTGTGATGCTCTACGTACGCTGACTGTAAAGATCCAATCCTCCTGCTACTCCAAAGCAACAAGCTGTTTCCCTGCTGTCCAGCTGAGAAAGGGCTCAGCTCTTCCATCCAGACCACAGGCTTCAGTGAGCGCCCCTCTACCTGAGGCACCACACCTCAACAGGTCGCTGTCACAAGTCCACTTCCCTATCCTGATACATTCCTAGGCAAGAAAAGCCTCCTAAAATGGGCAATTTGTATAGGGATAGCTCCAGAGCATCACGATTTCCACTACCAAGCTTCTGACTCTCCAAAACTAAGGGGTTTTAAAAAAAATTGATGATTTTGCCACTCCCAAGAAAACAGCAAGTCATGTCACACCGGACAAACGCAGAATTTACAGCACTCAGTGATGTCTCTACAAAATATTTATTGGTAACAGCCACAACATTCAATTCTCCACATACCCAGTATTTTGTGACAAAGCATATTTGACTTTACGTATTTACATGTATCTGGGAGATACCACCTAGGAGTCAAACTCCCCATACCAGCTCACGACCAAAGAGACCGGTTTCCGAAAGGATCGCCAGGATCCTGGCCCCTGACCCAAAACCAAGGTCAAGTGTCTTAAAGTGCAAATATAGTCAAGAGCCATTGGAAAAAAATACTCTGCTGCTTCCAAATTTCATTCAATTGCTCCTGTGTCCCCCAGTGCAGGGGTTGAGACACTAACCAAGGACCTAGGAGCCTCAAAAAAATCCAAAAAAGAAGTCTCTCAAAGACTAACTTGGAGGGGAGAATTACACGTGAAACCTCCGACAGCCCAAGCAGATGTGCTCAGCCACCACCGCTGCTTATTTGGAGGTGGGCTGTTGAGTCTCACTTCCCCCTTGTTTTGAAGAATGGTCCTTACTTCATCCCAAAGAACACTGGGGGAGTCATCTTTCAGATGTGAAACTTGGAGGGGGAATGCTGTTTCCTGCTTGGCTTTACACAAGGTTGGACACTCCGTTAAGACCTGGGAGAGCTGTTTTTAATGAGGCCTGTTTCTCATTAGCTGGCTGCTCTGAAGAGCACAGGAATGGCAGTCCTGATAGAGAAGCACATCGAAGCTGGAAGCTGAAAGCTTTGTTCACCCTTCCTGCCCAGAAACATACAATACTCAAGGTCCTTGACAATACTGGGCACCTTGCCCCCTTTTAAAGGCAGGTGGAAAACACTCAGTGCTACATTAACCAAGAAAGATGTCTTTGCCTGTGCGGCGGCAATCAGCCCTGGGAAACCACCCAGCTTTGATTTTGAACTCGGCATTAGTGCTGTGCATGAACCTCTAAATTTATCTTTACTCCAGAAAGCCACTGATGTTCTTAAGTGTATGTGTCCTTCTAGGTCAGTCCTTTGGTCCTCTTTTTCTTAAAGATTTCAGGCTGCAATGCACAATGTTTTACGACGCTGCAAGCGGAAGAGCGCTGAATAATGGTGTTTAGACAAGCGCTCAAACCACATTAGCAAAGAGCATTTTTAGAATAAGACTTCTAAATGCTTCCCTGCGAAAAGTAACAAGACAAATGGCTGGGGGCTATCTCTTCACTTCCTCAGGCAACAGACTTGGTAAAACCCTGAAAGATGATTTGCTACTGAACGTTAAAGTTTAACTGTTAAAAAACACAATCCCCAAATACCTGTACGCTACAAACCACTGCAAAATATGGCTGCTTACAGAAACACCAACAATGGTAAAATAGCACCATGCAGCCCGAAATGCAACAATACTGAGTTGAAGAGGTGACTGTGGAAACCTGGTCATCTCCCTTCGTGCTGGGCATTTACAGGCGACGGTGGGACAGTACAAACCGGGAAGAGGGATGCTGGTATAGGAATACAAATCTCTCATCTGCATCTCCAGCAGCAGGCCTGCTTGGCAAGCTGGAAAGCGTCAGTTCGCTGCTCCCTTCCCTCCTCCAGCCTGGAGGATGGCAAACTCACATCAGACCCGTGCTGTCAGAAACGGCTCTAAACTCATGCGGTAGCATCAGCAGAGGCAAATGACAGAGCCTAAGGAGAAGCTTCAACCACAGCATCGATCCAAGCATCAAGTTTATCAGACTGCCTCACGCACGGCAGTCCTCCTGCGGACCGTCACAGGCAAACGCTGCAGCTCAGCACGCACTGCTGCTTTAAAGGAACCAGCAGCTGAGAAATGCTCATTCCCCAGCCCCAGCACAGCACATTTCCACTGACACGGACTGTTAAGAAAAAACAAGCAAAACCAAAACAGAAGCAGCTGTTCTACAGGCAGATTTCCTTTTCCAGGGAGACATGCTCCAAATTATATACAGGGCCCCACAGTCGAGATGAACTTTGCTGTAACAGGGGAACATCTAGACACCTGCCCTAAGGTAAAAATGCTCGAGCACTGTTCTCCAGCATGGACTGCCACTCGAGAGCCCATTACTGTGCTTGTCACCTTAGACCATCTCACATTTAGGAGAGAGCAGCACACGTGACTGGGTCAGGGAAAGAATGGCCCTTCCAAGCTGTGACGCAGCACAAAGCCAAGCGTGTTTGGAGAGGCAAGAATACAACGAACACCACATTTACGCTGAGCCTGTCCCGGCCTGCTGGTGGATGCGTTTGATCAATGCAACGTTTCAGGAAAACGGAACTGGAACCAGGCTTGAAGACCAGCTTGCCAGCCTTTCTGTGCCGTTCGCCCACAAGCCCCTCTGGAGCAGGACAGCACATCCCTCCCGAGGTCTCTCTGCAGGGGCGTTCCTTGGAAAAGGGCCACAGCAAAGCAGAGTCAGTGCAGTCACATGCAAGAGTTTTAAAATTCAATTCTGAAGACACCATCTGACAAAGGAAGCGTTGCTCTTTCGAGTTTGTCGCTGAAAACCTGCAGGACCTGTGACAAAATGCATAATGAACTAACTGCATGTCAGTTTTATCAACAAATGGGTACAAGTCTAAGCCTGGTGTAGGGAGAATTTAATGGAGCTTATTTACAAGCCAGGAGGGGAAAACTGCATCACTGAGGGTAAACAGCCTAGACACCCCACAATACTGGCCCACATCATATTCTTTAATATCTAAAAGTAAAAAAATATTGCCCATTCCCACTGCCCCC
>Ga0065711_1012612_pt1 | contig 10325 bp, 9 predicted proteins | sample Hoacrofraction12_FD_59098 | JGI IMG/M metagenome (GOLD analysis project Ga0065711, IMG submission 59098) | Hoatzin crop microbial communities from Cojedes, Venezuela - Epithelial fraction 12 v2 (version 2) | ecosystem: Host-associated > Birds > Digestive system > Esophagus > Crop | place...
CGTTATCCTCGCAGCGCTTGTGTGGCTGATGCCCGCGCTGGTCGTGCTCGTCCCCGTTGTGGTGGTGATGTGCTTGTGGCTCATGTTGCGGCATCGCCAGTGTCGCGCCTTGGCTGTGGTGACAGCCATCGGTGTCCTGCTGGTGACCCCGCTCGTGCCGTGGCAATCGCTGCACACCGATGTCGTGGCGGGCAACTACGTGACTATGCGCCGCTACGGCTTCATTGACCCTGCTCGCGCCACGATGCCCGAGTTGCGGCAGTCCCTGCAAGCCGCCATCGACACCGCTGGCTTTTATAGTGAATACGGCGAACAGGAAATCCCGCGCCTGCTTGCCACCCACGACGAGGCTGTGGTGGCCCAGTCGGTGCGCCGCTGCACTACGCCCGTTCACTGCGCCTTTGCCGCCTTGTTCCAACTCTCCGACGCTAGCCGCCAAACGATGATACCCAGCGCTGCCGACGAACTGCAAGTCGTCATCGGCTATCAAGTACGTTTACAATGGATTGCGGCCCTTCTCGCCGTCGTGGTCATGNTNATCGCCTGGCGTCGTCGCGCACGGCTACCNTGGTGGACACTCACCCTNGCCGTGGCCCTCATCGCTGCCACCACCCTCATGGCCATCCCCCTCATCCACGACCAGCAGCGTGCCCTCCTCGTCACCCAACTGGCCCCCTTCCTCGTCCTCGCCCTCTACCTCATCACCCTTGTGAAACGTGACGATGCGTAAGCGAGGTCGCAGTCGTGCACCTCTCACGATACTTCCCCTTATATATTTGTAGCCCCAGGTTGCTGCGCTCACTGCGTTCGCTTGCTAACCCGGGGTTAATTCACGTATTCGTCTCCGACGAATTTTTCGTTGGGATTTACAGTGTGCCTTGCTCGACGCGGACGCAGATGCGTTCTATCATGGCGTCGGTTTCGTCCTTGTCGGGGTGGTAGCCGGTTTTGAGGTTCACGCCGAAGAAGCGGCCAAATGTCTGCCAGAAGCCGGCGCGGAAGGTGCCTAAGAAGGCTTTCACGATGTTGTAGCTGCTCTGGTTGGTCTCGCGATTGATGAGTTTGATGAGCATCTTTCCTTGGCTCTTGGTCATCTTTTTCATCGCGGGCTTGTATTGGTTGAAAATGGCCTTTTCAAACTTGGTGAGATAGGCTTGTTTTTCGGCTTGCGAGTCGTAGGTGTCGATGTATTCGTAGGTCTCGAGCAGGGTGGCACTGATGAGTTTGGCGTAGGGGAGGGCGCGCTTGACGTCGCGCACCGTCTTCCAGTAGAACTTCTCCTGCTCGCTGTTGCGGAAACGCTCGTTGGGGTAGATGATGATGGGGTTCATCACCAGCATGGCCACCGTGTCGCCCGTGCCATCTTCCACAAAGTGGTACATGCCGTAGTAGACTTCGCGCAACGCCGAGGGTACCTCCTCGCCAGCAGTGGCGGGCACCTCGACATCCTGCGCCGTGGCCCACAAGGGTGCCAGCACGAGCAGCAGGAATGTGATGATATGGAAGCCTACGGGTTTCATCGAGTTAGCTTAGTAATTCAAGCCGCGCAGCAAGCCGCTGTAGCACACCTTCAAGCCGATGTAGTTGCCACTCACCGCGGGCGAACACTTGTCGTAGCTGGCGTGGGTGATGTAGGGCGTGATGCGCACCGACGATACCAGTGCCGAGCGCTCACCCAGCAGGTGCATGTCGGTCGACGCCGTGTGCAGACGGATGTCGAAATCGACGCTGGCTATCCAACTAACGTTGCTCAGCGACGTGCTATTGTTGTGCGTGACCGTGAAAACGTCGACGCCCGCATCGTCCTTGCCCCAGGTGATGTCGTTGACATTCCACCCGATGCGGCTCCATGCCACGCCAGCGCACGGCGTGATGCTTAGCCGCCCGTGGCGCAGCACGGTGTAGCCCAGCTGCCCGTCGACCAGCACCATCGAGGCACTCGCCGTCGAGTTAATCTGCGCATCGCGACCCTGGTCGTCGAGCACGTTATAGATGTTGTTGTTCTTGAGCGACGGCTGCCCGAAGGCTACATCGCCTTTGATGCGCAGCGCGCGATATTGCGCCTCCAGACCAGCGTTAAACGTTACGCAAGCCTTGAAATTATCGCTCAGCGACGACGTGGGAAAGATGCCTCCCAAACCAGCTGTGATACCCACGCTCCACGGCGTGTAGAGCGATTCCTGCGCCCACACCTGCCCGCTCGCAAGGGCCATCAACACAGCCACAACGGCCACTGCCACACCCTGCGGCAGCCCATTCCTTATCGATAGTTGACGTTTCATGCGGCCAAAAGTACCACAAAAAATACATTTATCCCACACCATTAACACTTTTTTGTCCCCATCCCCCCATTTCACCACCACTTGCAACCGCCTTTTCTCGGGGCTGTAGCATTGTTAGCATTTATTTGTATAAGTTATTGTGTGATAAAAAACTGGTCGGATTTTGTGGTAATTCGAGAATTGTTTGTAATTTTGCGTGGTGAAATCAGGGAGACACTGACTACAAGCCCCATCCACCAGCGGAATACACCACGCCAGCGGGCCGCGCAAGCCGCAGTCACACAGCGCCGCGGGGCACATTATGAGACAATACAAAAGAAATATAACTAACGTTTTTTTAATTTATTATCAACACAATGACACAAGTAGCAATTAACGGCTTTGGCCGTATCGGTCGCCTCGCTTTCCGTCAAATGTTCGAGGCCGAAGGTTATGAAGTAGTCGCTATCAACGACCTCACCAGCCCCAAGATGCTGGCTCACCTGCTTAAGTACGACACTGCTCAAGGTGGCTTCGCTGGCAAGTTCGGCGAGAACAAGCACACTGTATCGCACAAGGACCCCGTCCTCGCCGAGGATGGCAAGACCGTCGTAACCCCCGGTTCGATTACCGTTGACGGTAAGGAGATTACCATCTATGCTATGCCCAACGCTGCCGACCTGCCCTGGGGCAAACTCGGCGTTGACGTTGTACTCGAGTGCACTGGCTTCTATACCTCGAAGGCTAAGGCTTCGGCTCACCTCCAGGCTGGCGCAAAGAAAGTCGTTATCTCGGCTCCCGCTGGCAACGACCTGCCCACCATCGTCTACAATGTGAACCACAACACCCTCAAGCCCGAAGATACCGTTATCTCGGCTGCATCGTGCACTACCAACTGCCTCGCTCCCATGGCCGCTACGCTCAACGCTTACGCTCCCATCGTTTCGGGTATCATGTCGACCATCCACGCCTACACCGGCGACCAGATGATTCTCGACGGCCCGCAGCGCAAGGGTGACCTCCGTCGCAGCCGCGCAGGTGCTTGCAACATCGTTCCCAACTCGACGGGTGCTGCTAAGGCTATTGGCCTCGTTATCCCCGAGCTCAACGGCAAGCTCATCGGTTCGGCACAACGCGTTCCCACTCCCACCGGTTCGACCACTATCCTCATCGCTGTCGTTAAGGGCAACAACGTAACCGTTGAAGGCATCAACGACGCCATGAAGGCTGCTCAGAACGAATCGTTCGGCTACTGCGAGGATCCCATCGTTTCGAGCGACATCATCGGTATGAAGTACGGCTCGCTGTTCGACGCTACCCAGACCATGGTATCGAAAATCGATGACAACACCTATCAAGTACANGTNGTTTCGTGGTACGACAACGAGAACAGCTACACCTCGCAGATGGTTCGCACCATCAAGTACCTCAACGAGCTCAAATAATCGAGCCCCGTCACTCACACCTCACAGGGCTGGACACATCGTCCAGCCCTGTTTTTAATACCCCGCTGGTAGTCGCGTAGAAATTTTATCTCACTGAAAAACAGATTAATAAATGAAAGTTGCGTAAATTTCTCCAAAAAAATTTGCTCAATCCAAAAAACCGCCCTAACTTTGCAACCGCAATTCGCAAGAGGTACCTTAGCTCAGTGGTAGAGCAATGGACTGAAAATCCATGTGTCCCCGGTTCAATTCCTGGAGGTACCACCAAAATGCCAGCTGTCCCCCAGCTGGCATTTTGCTTGTTATACACACAGGTCTTTAGTCGATGTTGAAGTCAAACTCTACTTCTGGGGTTTCGCGCCCTTCTTGCGCATTCATCTGTTTGAGTTCGTCATAAGAATTGTAGAAGTCGGCCACAGCCTCGTCAATAGTGCTACCGTTATCGATGAGTGTAAAGTCTAGCCCAGCCATGTGGGGCATGTAAGCACCATAACTGCCATCAGCCCCTCGTTCAATGTTAACCTTAACCTTTTTCATGCGTCTTTCTACTTGATGCCACAAAGTTAATATATTATTTCAAAATATTAGAAGGTCTGCGCTGGTCTGTGCTGGTCTGCGTGCAAAAAAAAGAAAAAGTCTGCGTAGTCTGCGCAAGTCTGCGCGAATTAAATACATGCGCACGCGAATTTCCACACGCACATAAAAAACGATGAGCGACAAGGCCCGAGGGCACTATGTCGCTCATCTCCTCTCTCCATGGCGGTGCGTACGTGACTCGAACACGCGACCTCCTGCGTGACAGGCAGGCATTCTAACCAACTGAACTAACGCACCATGTTTTTGCGAAAAGCGGTGCAAAGGTACGGCAAACTAATCAATTCACCAAATTTTTCACCACTTTTTTATAAGAAAAATTGCAACACGCGTCCATCCCCGCTGAAAATGAGATACTTGCAAGTCTGTAGGAGTTTGTGGCCTTGATAGACTCAGCGAGCCCCCAAAAAGCAGCTAACCCCAGCGCCGTGAATGCGGGCTGGGGTTAGTGATGCGGTCGTGCGGGCCGGGGTTACTTGACAGGCTTGATGCTGATGGCGTAGCCACCGCCGGCAACGGCTTTCAGACGCAGGGTGGTGCCGGCTTCAACGCGTTTGTGGGTGATGCGGTAGGCCTGCGGGTTGGTGCGGTAGTCGGCATCGGGTGCGTCGGCATAGATGGTGGCCTCGTACTTGCGGCCCTTGTCGAGGAAGTCGAGTTTGAACTTCGATTCGTGGCCCGTCATGCCAGTCACGCAGCCCACATACCAGTCATCGCTGCCGCGTGCTTTGCGGGCGATGGTAACAAGCTCCATGGGCTCGGCCTCGAGGTATACTGAGCGGTCCCAATCGACGGCGACGTCCTTGATAAACTGGAAGGCGTCCATGTGCTGGGCGTAGTTCTCGGGCAGGTCGGCAGCCATCTGCAGCGGGCTGTAGAGGGTGACGTAGAGCGCGAGCTGGCCGCAGATGGTCGACAGGCAGCGCGAGTCGTTCTCGGGCGAGAACTTCGAGATGTTCATTTCAAAGATGCCAGGCGTGTAGTCCATGGGACCACCTTGCAGACGCGTGAACGGCAGAATGGCGGTGTGGCCCGGTTGCGTACCGCCAAAGGCTTGATACTCGGTGCCACGGGCGCTCTCGTTACCGATGAGGTTAGGCCACGTGCGGCACAAGCCCGTGGGACGCACGGCCTCGTGGGCGTTGACCATGATGTGGTGCTCGGCAGCCTTCTGCACGGCATAGAGGTAGTGGTTGACCATCCACTGGCCGTAGTGATGCTCACCGCGCGGGATGATGTCGCCCACATAGCCACTCTTCACCGAGTTGTAGCCATACTTGTTCATCAGCTGGTAGGCTGCTTCCATGTGTCGCTCATAGTTGTTGACGCTCGACGAGGTCTCGTGGTGCATCATCAAGCGGATGCCCTTGCTGTGCGCATACTCGTTGAGGGCCTTGATGTCGAAGTCGGGGTAGGGCGTAACGAAGTCAAATACATACTCCTTGCTGTAGCCAAACCAGTCCTCCCAGCCTTGGTCCCAGCCCTCGATGAGCAGCTGGTCGAAGCCGTGCTCGGCAGCGAAGTCGATGTAGCGGCGCACGTTTTCGTTGTTGGCGCCATGGCGGCCGTTAGGCTTCACCTTGGTGAAGTCGGTGATGCCGAGTTTCACCGAGGGGAGTTCGTCGGTATAGCTCCACGAGTTGCGGCCGGTGATGAGTTCCCACCACACGCCCATGTACTTGACGGGCTTAATCCACGACGTGTCCTCGATTTTGCAAGGCTCGTTGAGGTTGAGGATGAGGCGCGAAGCGAGGATGTCGCGGGCATCGTCGGTGACCATGATGGTGCGCCAGGGCGACTGGCAGGGCGTCTGCATGTAGCCCTTCTTGCCCTGCACGTCGGGCGTGAGCCACGACTCAAACACCATGTTCTTGTCGTCCAGGTTGAGGCTCATGCACGAGTAGTCGACCAGTGCGGCCTCGTGCAGGTTGATGTAGATGCCATCGTCGGTCTTGAGTTGCAGCGCCGTCTGCACGCCGGTGTCGCTGAATTGCGTCTGCGACGAGTTGGGCGTAATCTTGCTGCGGAACAAGCCGCGGATTTCGCTCAAGCGCGAGCGCGTGTACTCATATTCCTGCGTGTCGTAGTCGCCGCCAATCCACCACGCCGTGTGGTCGCCTGTCATGGCAAACTGCGTGCGCTCCTCGGCGATGACAAAGTAGTTGAGGTTCTTTTGCTGCGGGAACTCATAGCGGAAGCCTACGCCGTCGTCGTACACGCGGAAGCGCACGATGATGTAGCGGTCGTTGTCGGCTTGGTCGAGGCGTGCCGCCATCTCGTTATAGTGGTTGCGGATGTGGCGCTCCTCGCCCCACACGGGCTCCCACGTCTCGTCCTTAGTACTCCGTTCCACGCTACCCAGCGTAAAGCCGTTATAGAGCGACGTCTTGTCGGGCTTCCCTGCCGTGGTCCAGTCGTTGAAGTCCTGATGCTGGATTTCGCTATCGAGTTGTAGACCCAGTCGGCTGGGCTTAATAACCTGTTTGCCCTTGAACGCGACGTCGTAGAACGCCTTTCCGTCGCGCACATCGAGGTTAACCGTGATGTTTCCGCTGGGCGATGAAATAGTCTCAACCGCCGTAGCCTGCGAGGCCGTCAGTGCCAGCAACGCAAGCGTGAGCAGTGCAGTCAGTGAGAATCGATGCATAGTTTAATGTATTGTTGATGGTGTTTATAGGATAATGCGTATTGTCGATAGGCCGCTAAATTACAAAAAATCCACAACACCACAAAATTTAGTTACGAGAGTTGAGAGTAACTTCGTTGAACCTTGGCTGCGGTTCGGCAAACTCGAGCAAGCTCGGTTTGCGCTCACCTTGCACAAGGTTTTGAGAGTTGAGTTTTTCAATTCGCGCAGACTTGCGCAGACTCCGCAGACCTTCTATCAGAGTGAAGATTAAGTCTGCGCAGTCAGCGTAGTCTGCGTGAAGCCTTCCAGCAGGTGTGCTCCGCGCGAGGATAAAAAAACAGCAAGGGCGACCCGGGGTGGGGTCGCCCTTGACACACATAGCAGTTTGCTGTCGCGATTAGCGGAGCTTCTTGTAGCCGTAGCAAGCCACGTCGGCCAGTTCTTCCTCGATGCGGATGAGCTGGTTGTACTTGGCCATGCGGTCGGTACGTGACAGCGAACCGGTCTTGATTTGGCCACTGTTGGTAGCAACAGCGATGTCGGCGATGGTGGTGTCCTCGGTCTCACCGCTGCGGTGCGAGGTAACGGTGGTGTAGCCGTGACGATGTGCCATCTCGATAGCCTCGAGGGTCTCGGTGAGCGAACCGATTTGGTTCACCTTGATGAGAATCGAGTTGGCAGCACCCATCTTGATGCCCTTCTCGAGGAACTTCACGTTGGTAACAAACAGGTCGTCACCCACGAGCTGGCAGCGGTCGCCGATGCGCTTGGTGAGTTCTACCCAGCCGTCCCAGTCGTTCTCGTCGAGGCCGTCCTCAATCGAGTCGATAGGATACTTGTTGATGAGGTTCTCGAGGTAGTCGATTTGCTCCTTGACGCTCAGCTTCTTGCCGTTGGGCTCTTTCTTGAGGCCGTTCTTGAGTTGCTTGTAGTCATAGAAGTACTGGTCGCCTTCCTTAACGGCGAACTCGCTGGCAGCGCAGTCCATGGCAATCTTCACGTCCTTACCGGGCTCGTAACCAGCGTCCTTGATGGCTTGCACGATGCTGTCGAGGGCGTCCTCGATGCCATCGAGTGCGGGAGCGAAACCACCCTCGTCACCCACGGCAGTGCTCAGGCCGCGCTTCTTGAGCAGCTTGGCCAGGGCGTGGAATACCTCGGCACCCATGCGAACGGCCTCGCGCTCGTTGGGGGCACCCACGGGACGAATCATGAACTCCTGGAAAGCGATGGGGGCATCGCTGTGTGCGCCACCGTTGATGATGTTCATCATGGGAACGGGCAGCACGTGTGCGTTGGTACCGCCAATGTAGCGATACAGAGGAATCTCGAGGTACTCGGCAGCGGCGTGAGCCACGGCGAGCGAAACACCCAGGATGGCGTTAGCACCCAGTTTGCTCTTGGTGGGCGTTCCATCGAGCTTAAGCATAGCCATATCGACGTCGCGCTGGTCGAGGGCACTCATACCCACGATTTCGGGGCCGATAATGTTGTTCACATTCTCCACAGCCTTGAGCACACCCTTGCCGCCATAGCGCTTCTTGTCGCCATCGCGAAGCTCCAGGGCCTCGTTCTCGCCAGTGCTGGCGCCGCTGGGCACCGATGCACGGCCCATTACGCCGCTCTCGAGGGTTACTTCAACTTCCACTGTGGGATTGCCGCGCGAATCCAGAATCTCGCGTGCATGAACATCAACGATAATCATAGTTGTTTAAATGTTAGTATTGTTATTAAACGATCTTTGTTTGTTTCGTGGCTGCAAATTTACAAATTCTGCGGCATATATCATCACTAAAAGTTGGTATTTTTCTCTCTTATTTCCATTATTTCTTGTGATGACCAGCGTTTTGCGGAACAATTGTTGTGTACTACCTTTGCAACAACAAAAAATGATTATCAACTTAAAACGATTGAAACGATGAACAAGACTCTGATTATCTACGGTTCGACCACGGGCACGTGCGAGCGCATCGCCGGCCTGATTGGTGAAAAACTGGGCGTGACCGACATCGTCAGCGCCAGCGAAGTGACTGTCGACCAAATCAACGAGGCCCAGACGCTGTTGCTGGGCACGAGCACCTGGGGTGTCGGTGACATCCAGGACGACTGGTACACAGGTCTCGAGACGTTGAAAAGTGCCGACCTCACGGGCAAGACGGTCGCCATCTTCGGTGTAGGCGACTCCTGCTCGTTCTCCGACTCTTTCTGCGGTGGCATGGCCGACCTCTACCACGCCGCCATCGAGGGTGGTGCCACCATCATCGGCCAAGTCTCGACCGACGACTACACCTTCGGCGACTCCGCCGCCGTCATCGACGGTCAATTCGTAGGCCTCGCCCTCGACGAGACCAACGAAGAGCACCGCACCGAAGGCCGCATCGACACCTGGCTCGCCGCTATTAAGGAGAGCTGAGAGACGATATAATTCGCGCCGACCAGCGCAGACTACGCAGACCTCTATTTACCCTGATAGAAGGTCTGCGCTCGTCTGCGCTGGTCTGCGTGAATTGAAATTTTGACCAAAATTTTGTTTTCTCAAAGATTATCACTACTTTTGCACAAAAGGTCTAAGGAATGAAAGACGAGTTAAAGTACATATTATCGACTTACTTTGCCCAGCAACCCGTAAAAAAAGTATGGGTTTTTGGCTCTTTTTCGCGCGGAGAAGAAACCAGCGACAGTGATATCGATATCATGGTAGACCTTGACCATCAACGGCCTATCGGTCTCAAATTCTTTGCCATGGTCGAGGACCTCAAGGAATTATTAGGCCGTGACGTTGACCTCGTCACCGAGCATTCTCTCACCGCTCCAGCCCGCAAAACCGCCATCAACGACCGCATCCTAATCTATGAGAGACCAAATTAGAGACAAAGAACGCTTAGAGCATGTTTTAGATGCCATCGACTTGATTGAGACGTTTATCAACGATGTCTCTTATGATGAGTTTGTGGCCGATAAAATGCGCTATTATGCAACGGTGAAGAATATAGAAATTATCGGAGAGGCCGTTTATAAACTCTCGGAAGATTTCAAAAATGCACATGACGATATTCCCTGGAAAGTGATTGCGGGAATGCGTCATTACATTGTTCATGACTATTTCAGGGTCGATGACCTCGTGGTTTGGGATGTGGTAAAAAATGACTTGCCTCAGCTCAGGCCTCAAATAGAGCAACTTATCTCAGAATTCTCTTAAATCCTTTTCTACCACCACGCTTCTTATAATTCGTGCAGACCAAAATCCCCAAAAGGTCTGCGCTGGTCTGCGTGCAAAAAAGAAAGTCTGCGGAGTCGGCGTAAGTCTGCGCGAATTAAACCACACTCCATTAATAAAAAAGTTGTACTTTTGTGGGTGATGAAAAGGGAGAAGATACTCGAGAAGGCTTGGGTCGG
>Ga0065711_1051549_pt1 | contig 10325 bp, 15 predicted proteins | sample Hoacrofraction12_FD_59098 | JGI IMG/M metagenome (GOLD analysis project Ga0065711, IMG submission 59098) | Hoatzin crop microbial communities from Cojedes, Venezuela - Epithelial fraction 12 v2 (version 2) | ecosystem: Host-associated > Birds > Digestive system > Esophagus > Crop | place...
GGGGGAGGGTGGAGTGTGTGTGTTGCAAAGGGGCCACAGCTCTAGGAGGGGGTGCAGAGGGGCCATGGCTCTGTAGGGGGGTGCAGAGGGGCCATGGCTTTGTCGGGGGGTGCAGAGGGACCATGGCTCTGTAGGGGGGTGCAGAGGGGCCATGGCTCTGTAGGGGGGTGCAGAGGGACCATGGCCCTGGCGGGGAGGTGCAGAGGGGCCCCACACCTACCTGGCCAGCTCCTCCGGCAGCAGCAGCCCAGCTCTTCGCCAGGGATCCCTGAAGTCCTGGCTGAAGGAGTCAGGTAATATCTTGGCCACCTCTGGCAGAAGAGTGGCCAGGGGGAACACAGGGACGGTTAAAGACGCCTCGGAGCAGGCAGCGGGGACGGTCACGCGTGGGGACCCCGCGGGACCCCCCATTACCTTTGGCCGTCCCGCAGGTCGGGTGCTCCCCCAGGCACCCTCGGCGCTGCTTGAGGTCGGGGCAGGGGTCCCCTCCGTGCCGGGGCGGGACGGTGACCTGGCGGCTGCGGGCCTTGCTGCCGACCCCGCACGGGGAGCTGCACCCACTCCATGGCCCCCAGGGCCCCACCGCGCAGCCCACCGCTGCCGGCGGGCCGGGGAGAGGGACGAGAGCTTCAGTGGCATGAAGGGTGGGAGGAGGAGAGGAGGGGAGACGGGAGGCAGGGGCAGGGTGACCCCGGCAGCCCCTCTCCCCCAGGCCCCGGGCAGGGGCATTGTGCGCGGCTGCCGCAGGCCTTTATCCCCCGCCATGCCGCATCGCGCTGAGCTGGGACCCCGCTAATCTCCCGGAGATTAGGGAGCGCTGACTCCTGCCATTGTCCCGGGGGCTGTGGCCGGCGCCTGCCTGAGGTTTGGGTCCCCAGGGCGGGCTGGCTCTGCACCCCGCAAGCCCCCGCTCCCTGTTTGTCACCCCCAGCACAGACCCCGGCGCCATGTCGCCATGGAAGGCATCGCCCGCAGCAATGGCAGGGGTAACACTGGGGCTCGTCCCACTCAGGTCCCACGCCGACAGCTCTGAGGCTTGCCACAACAGCGCTGCAGACCAGAGGCCACCTCTGTGGGCCTTCTTACTGTACCGGGAGCAGCCAGACATTCAGAAGCACAAAATCAAGGTATTGCTCCAATTTCAGTCCCACCAGCATGCCCAGAGACATCCCATCACCGCTCAAGGTACGGGGCTGGCAGGTAACAGCAAACACCCGTCCCCACAAGCAGCAGCCCCGGCTGGTGTCCCCAGCCCCAGGGCTCCCCCCGGCACGGGGTCCGGCCGGTGCCACCCCACCCGACACTCACCGGCGCGGCGGCACGCAGCGTGGTAGTCCTGGCAGCAGTCACCCGTCCTCTGGCAGTACGAGTCGCAATAGCAGCGAGCCCGGTGGGTGCCCGGCGCCCAGCAGGTGTTGTTCCTGCCCGGGCAGCAGCGGTGCCGGCAGCCGCCCGTGGCACCCACCGGGCAGCCGGCGGCCAGCAGCCAGCCCCCGCAGAGCAGCAGCCCCCACATGCCGCTGGGCCCCCAGAGCACCCGGTGACAGCTTTCCCCTCGAGGGACGGCTTCCCCCCGCGCCACCGAACGCTGGGCAAGCAGCGAGGGCTGGACCCCGACCGCACCGCCCCTGCGCTGGGCGGGGGGACAAAGCCCGTTCCCTTCTGCTCCACCAACCCTCGCTGGCCCGGCTCTTCGCTCCGCAGCCAGGGTGAGGAACTCATAAAATTAACTGGGACAGTTAACCAAACATTGTGCACGGGCCAATGCAACCCCGGAGCTGTCAGGAGGAGCTGTGGACGGGCACTGCTGGGTTGATGCTGAGGCTGCCCTGGGTGCACCGGCTCAGCCCCAGAGGGCAGTGGGACTGGGGCACAGTGGGGGACCCCATCCCCAACCCCCACCCGCACTGCAGGAGCCGCTCGCTGCCCATTCAGCGCAGTCCGGATGCCAACGCAGCCGCTAAAGCCAGACTGATTTTATTCAAATTGCGAATGTAAAACAGAATAATAAAAAAAAAAACAAACAACCCAACCCTCACTGGCTTCAGAGCAGAAAGCCGCAGGTAAACCACGTCCGAGCTTTCCTTCTCCTCCTTCGCCCTCTCATGTTAAGGCTGCATTTGTCACTGGTGACAGGAGGGAGGAGGGACGGGGCGAGCCCCTGCTCCCGTGACCCCCTGGCTCCTTCGTGGGAAGTTTGGCACAAATCTGGCAGGGCCAAGCCCGGCACAGGACAGAGCAAAGCTCCGGCCCCACGGCCATGGGTATTAGTGGGTCAGCGTGAAGCTCTAAAAGCTACAGGATTACCTACGGGGCCGCAGCGAGGCGGCAGGAGGGCAGACGGGGGGAATGTGGCAGAAGAAGGGGTTTGCACCCCTGGCCGAGGGGCCAAGTCTGCGGCACGGGGCTGTGTGTCCTCACCCCAGCTCGCACACACGTCCTGACTGTAAACGCCAGGTGATGAGGGCACCCGGCTCACCCCAAGCCTGGCTCCACGGCGAGGAGAACTAAAGGCCTGGCTGCATGTGCAGTTGTGGGCAGTGCCTGCTCAGCAGCCCCGGGCTGAGCGAAACCTGGGGCTGCGATGCTGCACCCTGGGGAGTCTCAGTGCTGGCGTGGAGGAGGGGGGAGGGAGCCTGGGGCTGCGCCGGCGGGTCACTGCCCTCCCCTCCTGGGGGGTGCATGGCCGATGGGGCCCCCCCAGAGCTGCTGTGAGACCCGGCCCACTGCTCCCAGCCAGCAGGGTCAGCCCCTAGAGCCTCCGCCAGCTGCGATGCCCAGCGCACAGCTTGGCACCCACATGGCTCCAGGGGGCTCTCAGCACCCCCAAAAAGTGCTGGTCCCTGGGCAGCCGGCAGCTCATGGCTGCCGGGATCCCCGGGGGCGCAGGGCCACCGTTCCAGGGGACACCTCACCCTGGATAACCTTGCAGGTGACACAGGACCAGGGGGAAGCGTCACCAGGGCATCCAGGTGGGTGCAAGCGGGGTGCTGGGGGTGTGGATGCTGGGATGCTGCTCCCTCCCTGCTCCTTTCAGCACACAACTGAGAACTGAACCTGCTCCAGAGCCTGTTCCTAAACGTGAAGGTGGCCGGGTTTGGGGGGGGGGTGTGCGTGTGGGGCAGACTTGGCCCCGGGCAGCACCGGCGGGCAGCTGCAGGCTTGGTCAGGGGTCTCCAGCTGCACCCCCGCAGGGTGAGGGCGGCGGGGGGCCACCCGGCCTGCCCCCTTCAGTCCGTTTTCCACACCTTGTTGAGGAACTTGACCACCTCGTCGTAGATGACGAAGACGATGGCCACGTCGAGGCAGACGCGGCCCAGGCGAGGCACCGTGCCCTTGTAAAACCTGCCAGGGATAGAGGGGGTCTGTGGGGCTGGGTGCCCTCATAGCCCCCTCCCTGCCCATGCCACCCCTCTGCCCCGCCCCCACATTGGGGCTGACCCTGCTGCCCCCCTCGCCCGCACCCGCCGCAGGGCTTACGCCAGGGGCCCTTCGTATTTCATGATCTGGTAGGCGCAGTCCCAGGTGCTCTTGTACTTGTGCGCTTCCAGCCCCTGCGGGAAAGGAGAAGCAGGGTCAGAGGCTGGAGCCCGGGGTGCATCTGGGGGGATTCTGATGGCAAAGGAAAGAGCTGTGGGTGCACCAGGAGGAACCGACACCCTTTTGCCACTGTAGGCCACCAAACTGGGCAGGGACATCCCCACTTCCGTGTGAACACCCCCCAGCACTCCCACGGCCCAGCTGCGAGCAGGCAGCGTCCGTGGGCATCTCCCAAGCCTTGCCCAGTGTCGGGCACCTGCCCCCGGGGCGGCACGGAACGGCTCCCAAACAGCAGGCGACCCTCGCCTGCGGCAGGCAGAGTGGTCCCGCACCCTGCCCCGGTGCTGTACCTGCATCCTGGTCTTCACTACGTCCAAGGGGGTGTTGCCAAAGACACTCGCCGCCCCGGCGAGGGCTCCAAACACCCCTGTGACGAAGGGGTTGATGACCTTGTTGGGATCGTCCCCTGGGAAGGAGCAGAGGTTGAGGGAAGAGTGGTGGTGGGGGGATGAAGCATGGCATCCCCAAGGGAACCCATGGGGAAGGTCTGGCTGCTCATGGTCAGGGCTGGTGCTGTGCTGAGTTCAGGGCCCAGGGCATTTGGAGGGGACCATCCAGCAGCACCAGCCCCATAGAGCCCACGCAGCACTGGGGAGCTCAGGGTGGGAGTGGAGGTGATGCTCCAGCACTGGGACACTTCAGTCCCGCAAGCTGGGGCCCTCTCGCCCTGGCTTTCACCTTCCACCCTTGTGAGAGGCCAAGTCACGAGAAGCGGAGGACGCGCTGGTGGAAAGCCCAATCCTGGCTCCCAAGGATGGGCTCGGGGAGCGGCAGCAGTGAGGTGCCCTGGGGGCACGGGGACACCGTACCTTTATACCAGTTCTTGAGGGAGGTCATGACGAAGAAGCGGATGGCCTGGTTCGATCCTTGCTTGAGAACAGTGGCAGTTAAGCCCTGGTAGGTCCCCTTTAGTCCTGCAACAGGAGAGGGTGTTGGAGCGGAGCACCAGCCTCACCCAGGCACAGAAAAGCCTCCCCAGGCAGCCGGTCCCAGCCTGCACCCATCGCCCACCTCCCACCCCATCCCCACAGCGTGGGGGCAGCGGACCGAGACAGGACATCACTTCCGCAGGACTCACCCTGTTCCCGAACGATCTCCCGGACGCCGTGGAAGAAGCCGCGGTATTTGGGCTTGGGGGAGCACTGGTCATGGATAAACTTCACCTGTGGGGAGATGACGCACTTGTCCTGGCCGAGGCGAGGGGGGTGCATCCCTGAAAGGCTGCCGGAAGCCTCTCGCCTTGCTCCGGGGACAGTCCCGAGAGCTGAGCCGATGCACACGGCCAAGCAATGCTGGGTGAGACCATGGAGGAAGCCTGTGCCTACGGCCAGCGATGCATTTTGCACAGGAAAACCTGGGAAACTGCCTCTGCAAGCGACCATCTGGGTTTGTCAGTACTAAAATGGGTGACAGCATGGTTCCCGGGTGAGGGACTCCTCCTTGGAGCAGGAAAGGGGCCATGGCTGCTGGGCCTGACCAGCATCAGGCTTCATGGGGCTTTCCAGCATCAGGTCCTCCCCTACAAAACCACCCCAAGCAACCCCACGTGGCCCTCCGGTCCCCAAAACCCAGGCATCCCTGGCTCCCACCCCCCTCCGCCATCCCAGCGAGGGGAGGGGTGCCGGGACTGGGGGACGCTGGTGGCTGCCTCCCACCCACCTTTATGGTCTCCATGGGGCAGACCACCACCACGGCCTCGGCCACGCCAGCGCCCAGCCCACAGACGAGGCCCCGCGTGCTGTCCAGCCGCCCCTGCTCGTCTCTCATCTGGTTGCTGAGGAACTCGAACATCCCAAACCTGCGGAGGAGCCGCCGTGCCAACGCCCGGGCACCCGGCTGGGGGGCTGCACCCCCCTGCTCTGGGTCTGTCCCCAGCAGCAGCCACGCACCCTGCAAGAGGACCCTCCCCATCCAGGAAAGCACCCAGCTTCGGCAAGGTGCTGCTGGGGACGCTGATGGCAAACCTACCCCCTCATTTGCTGCTGCCTGGGGTCCCCCCCAGCTCATCCCACGCCATGGGGGACACCTACCTGACGGCGGCCTTGGGGATGGAGCCGTACACCAGCGAGCTGAGCCCCCGGTACAGCCCCCGGACGCCATGGTCACGGACAGTCTGCTTCACGCAGTCCCCTGCGGCAGAGCACAGTGGCACCACCGTCACCCCCACACCGAGGACCCCCGTGCCAGCCCCACCGCGCCCCGCGCCCTCCTCCAGCCCCAGCCCCGCTCCCAGGAGCCTCCGAACGCGGCCGGCGGCTTGGAGCGGGGTGCCGGGCGTGCACTCACCGATGCCCTTGTAGCGGGGAGGGTTTGCCTTCTCGTCCAGCTGCAGCTGTGTCTTCACATACTCGGTGGGGAATGTGATGCAGATCTCGATCCCTCCGGCCAGGCCACCTGGGTGGGAGCGGAGGGGACGCTGGGGCCCGGAGCAGCACTGTGCCTGTCCAGCTCTGCGCGGCTGCTGCTGGCTCCACCACAGCTCAGCCCGAGACCTCCGGCAGCCAGGTCCGGGCTGGGATGCAGTGTCCCTGTCCTCGCCAAACCCCCGGGGACTTCACACGGCAGCAGGGCAGAACCGCCTGCCCGTGGCGAGAGCTGGCCAGGGGACTGGCCAAAGGGGTGAGAAAACCCAGCAAAACATGGCCGTTGTTCCAGCACCATTTCCACCCAAAGGTGCCTCTCCCCTCTGGAGCCCTGCACCCTGCAGGCGAGCTGCCAGCACGGGGACCTGTACACCCGGCAGAGCCCGACGACGCTGCATGAGGCCCGGCACCGCTCCCCAGCGCCGGCGGGAGCCCGTTGCAGACGGGGCCATGCCAGCACAATTATCATCAAGCTCATCCACTGCTCCAGGCTCGCACGGCAGCGGCTGCTGGGTGCTGATTGCACCAGCTGAGCCCTTCCCACCGCAGCCAGCAACGCCAGCTCTCGGTAGCCCGGCTCCCCTCGGCTCGCGTGGAGCTCCGCAGCCGGCCCCGCCACGAGCCGCTCTTGGGGAGCAGAGCCCAGCCCAGCCACGCCGGGGCTGCCCGGGAGCTGGGCTCGCCCCGGCCGGCAGACGGCTGCGCAGCTCGGCTCCTCGCGTCAAAGCGTGGCGGGAGCTCTGTGTGCCGGTGCCAGGAGGGAGCGTGGGGCCCGCTCCAGTGTGGGGCCCAGCCAAGCCCCCCCAGTCCTCGTAGGGCCAAACCCCGCTGCCGTCCAGGCCAGGGCATGAGCCAGCACCAGGGCAAAGCCCCCGCCCGGCGGCGTCCCCGGGACCGGGTGCTGCACTGTGCAACGCTGGGGAGTCCCTGGACGCTGCCGCTGGCGCCAGGCACCCACCAGAGCAGCCCCTGATGCCTCCCGGCTCCTCGTCCAGGGAGGGTGACGTGGGGCCCAGACCCACGGGACACAGCACTGCCAGCTCCCAGTCAGGCACAGGGCTCCCATCTCACCTCCGCCAGCCCCTCCAGCTCGGCCACATCCTCAGTGTGACTCAGCGGCACCACAGCTCCCACCACAGCCACCACATCGGCACAGCGCTGCCATGGCTCAGGGGACAGCCGGGTGTGACACAGCCCCACCACGGCTCAGGGGACAGCCTGGAGTGACACAGCCCTGCCACGGCTCAGGGGACAGCCTGGTGTCCCCAGGTGCTGCCGTGGCAGCAGGGCCAGCGCCAGGGCAGGACGCAGCAGTGGGTTCTCCTGCTCCGTGGTGCCACGCGGCAGAGCACAGCTCTGCTTATCAGCACCCTCCAGAGCACCCTGCGAGGGGACACTGACGGGGAACACTGCAGCCCACGAGACGGGGAGCGGGGCCACGGCTGCTCCCTGTGACAACAGCAGGTGGCCCCAGCTCCTCGGGCCAGAGCAGTTTCTCACATAGTCTTGTTTCTTCTGCACGGCCTCCAAATTTACAAGAGAGACCCTTCGTCTCTCTGGCACTGCCTCCAGCTCTCCCCTGCAGAGTGCCACCAGAAAAGCCACTCGCCCAGCGCGGGGACGTCCCCGTGGGCAGGCTGGCATCCCTCAGGGCGCTGCTGCCTTCTCTCAGCCGTGTCCTTCTGGAGGGAAAGTGAAGTGGCCTCGCCGCACTCCCTCCGGCAGCTGGGCAGCACCCACCTTCGAACAGCCTCATCCCCTCTTTTTGCCGCAGGCACAAGCAGCAGTGGGCTGCGGCCCTGCTCCCCGCGGCAGCCCAGCAGCCGTGCCAGCACCCAGCACCGCCCGGGACGACGGGAACGGCCAGCCCTGTGCTCCAGGAGCGTCTCCCTCCCACCGCAGGCACGGCAGGGATGGGGACGCCGCAGCACCCAGCGCCAGCCCCCCAGCCCAGCTGGCAGCACCCCAGTCCCATGGGGCGCCCGGGACGGGGCGGGAGGCCAGGCCAGCTCTGCTGCAGTGGACAAAGGCCCCTTGTTTCCCCCGGCGTTCCCAGGAGTGGCCGGAGCTGCTCAGCCTGGGCCAGGCAGCGACGGGCAGCCATCGCCGGCCCTCACGCCTCCGCCGCGCCCTGTGCTCCGGCAGCGCGGGAGGAAGCCATGGCAGCCGCGGCAAGGCCAGCTCACGCCACCGTGGCCAGCTGCCGGCTCTCCCCCGGGGCACCAGGGAGGGACAGCCACCAGCCCCAGGGTCCCCAGAGCTCTCCTGCTGCCCCCTCAACCCTCGCCTGGCCTTGGCATGTCCATAAGAGGCGGCAGACACTGCTGGCCCCAAGGCACAGCGGCTTGCCAAGCGCTGTCATTTCTCCTGCAATGTCAAAGAGCTCCTGCGAGCGCAGCTGGCAGGTCCCTGGCAAGCAGCGTGACGAGGAGCAACATCCTCCAGCTAGGTGCAACAGTCCCCGAAAAGCTGAGCACCAGCTGCACCCCTCTGCACTGCCACACACTACTGTGCCACCAGCTCGCTGCCACCACAGCCACACGAACACCCCAGGTGCTGCCAAGGCCACCTCCCTCCCTCCTGCGCTGCAGAACTGAAGGGCCAGACATTTTAAGAGCCATAAATGTTTGCTCCCTCTTGGTCCCCCAGCACCAGCAGCTGCCCCAGCACCTCCGGGAGCCAGACAGCAGGGAAACACCCGGGACAAGCACCAGCCCAGGGGCACCCAGCACCCTGGCCACTGCAGCCACACCAAACGGCACACGGAGGGACGCTGCACCTCCTGCAACCTGCCCACGGCCTCAGCAGCCACCAGGATTAACCGCATTTCTCCTTGCAGGGGAGGCAGAGAGGCTCTGCCCGGCATCCCCAGGCAAAGCTGCATCCACAGGAGCCTGTGAAGTGCCCCGGCAAAGGGACAACACATTGTACCTGGGAACCAGCAGCCTCTGGGGCACTGGGGCTGCCTAAGCTGAGGAAGGAGGAACGGGCTGTCCACACTGGCTCCCTGTAGCAAACTGGGGAGCTGGATGCAAAAGGTGTCCCCATCCCAGAGCCACTGAGAGTGGCTGCCTCCCTGCACGCCGCAGCACACACATCGCCCCGTCGCAGCAGGGGACACGCCAAGGCTTGCGCAGAGCGGCTGGGGCATGGCTGGACGCTGGCACCCGGACTGCCTCCGTCACTGCTCACCGGGGACGGCCAGGCAAGCAGACCCTGCCTGCAGGCTGCCCTGCTGCTGCCCAGCCGGGACAGACTCCGATGCTCCTTAGCCAAGTTACAGGGCAGGCAGACAGGTCTGTTCAGGGAAACCCACCCAGAGGAGGATCTTCTCCCCCACCCTGCTGGGTGACTTGTGCTGCCTGCGCTGCAGGGGAGCTTGTACTGCCCTCCCTGCCCCCCAGTGTTGCTCAGGCTCCAGATCCCACAGGAAGGTGCACGGAGCAGGAACTCCAGACGCACTCCATGCCTTGGAGTAGTTTTATCCTGTTTTCCTATGCCTGCAGAGAGACAGGGCAGCACAAACCACCCGCCCTATAGCCCCTTTGCTCCCTGGAAGCAAGACCCATTGGTGGTCCTGCTCTGCTGTCCAGCGTCCTCTCCCCACCCTATTTTATTCCAGCGGAAACTTTATGCTATGCAAATAAATCACCCCACTGCCCATGAGCAACAGTTTCTTCCAACCCCTCTCCCTTGCCAGGGCTGCCGAGGGCTTTGCAACCTGTTTACCAGGACTTTAACCCGCAGCTTCAGCTCTTGCAACACCGCGGAGTCAGCAGGAACAGGCAGCAGCGAGCGCTCACGGGGTGAAAGAGCAAGCGGGGCAGCCCAGATGCCGAGCCAAGGCTCTCGGCTGTTAGCTGGATACAGCGGAGCCAGAGGAGAGAGGACGTCCTTCGGGGAAGGTCGCTCTGCCTGGCCCCAGAGAAGGTGCCTCCGGCCGGGGGATCCCGCTCCGGGCACCGGGAATGGCTCCCTGCCTGCAGCAAGCCTGCAAGCACCCTGGCTGCCAGCAACTCCAACCCTGCAGGCTCCAAGGGAAGGGAGAGAAGGGAAAAATACCTGCTTGTCAGCCACTTGGCATGGCTTTCCCAGAAAAAGTTTAGCGCTCTGACGTGGAGGGGCCAGCAGAGTTATTTGAGGATGTGGCTGCAGCCCTTGGACACCGCTGGGGAGAGCTGGCAGGAGGGAACAGAGGGTTTTCGGGGACAGTGGGAGGGTGTTGCCCCTGTGATGCTCACGCAGCGCATGATGGCGTTGGCGCAGACAGGTTCAGCTAATGACCGCAAACCCCACCAGGGAGCAGCTTCTGGGGACTCCACCAGCCCCCCCCCCCACCAGCCTGCCCCGGGGACCCCAGCT
>Ga0065711_1051569_pt1 | contig 10325 bp, 7 predicted proteins | sample Hoacrofraction12_FD_59098 | JGI IMG/M metagenome (GOLD analysis project Ga0065711, IMG submission 59098) | Hoatzin crop microbial communities from Cojedes, Venezuela - Epithelial fraction 12 v2 (version 2) | ecosystem: Host-associated > Birds > Digestive system > Esophagus > Crop | place...
TGTTGAACCTCATCAGGTTCCTCTCTGCCCAGCTTTCCAGCCTATCCAGGTCACGCTGAATGGCAGCACAGCCTTCTGGTGTATCTACCACACCTCCCAGTTTGGTGTCAGCAGCAAACTTGCTGAGGGTACATTCTAACTCTTCATCAACGACCTGGATGAAGAGTCCTTGATGAAGAGTTAGAATGTACCCTCAGCAGAATGTCCTCCTCCAGCAGGATGACACGACTCAGCAGAGGACCAGGCAGAAACCAGGGCCAGGACCATGCTGGGGAAAGAGGAGAGGAGAGAGGAGCACAACAGCCCTGCTTGGACAGGTCTAACCACAGCAGAACTACCGCCTTACTACGCTGCGGATGGTATAATATTGGCCCTGGCCTACCATAAGCATCATAGCAATTTAAGCGATTCACAGTAGACTGGAAGGCCTGTTGTCACATTCTTTGACAGAACAGAGGACTTTGTGCTGGAAAGCGTAAGACTGGATCTCAATGGTAGCCATCCGCCTGGGCCCACAAAAGCCGTGGTTCAGGCCCTGAACACCTTCTGGATTTGGAGGCATTTCCATTAAGCAAGTTGTGCTTCTCTCTCTGTCATCCAGTTCTCAAGTCCCTATTTTATTTGGGCTTTTGCCTCATTTTCTTGACTTTCTCTGAAACTAACAGGCCACGGTTCACTTTCATTTTTCAGACTAATGGTCTGATGCAGGCTCAGTACTGGAACAGCCTGGGCTTTAAATACCACACCACTTACACCAATACAACAACATCAGGGGACCTGACAACACTAGATGTGCTTTACGTAACTATAAGCAGGTTTATCCACTGTTCAGTGTAAATATTTTCAAAACAAAATTAGGGAAATATATTAAAGAAATGATTGCTCCAAACTACTCCAAGCTTCTAAACTTTCCTGCTTTAAATCGCTTCTCCGGCAGCTGGGGGAGGGGGGCGAATGGGTCCTGGAGCGTTCTGGCTTCATTCACCATTCACTCTTAAACGGTGTAACAGTTTTATGGCCTTTCCCTAATGATCACCCATTGTGTAGTGGATTGCCAATCAAGGATCACTTAATGACAAAACAGAATAATTTAACCCCGATTCGAATGACAATGCCCAGAATTGCCCACGTAAATGTCTTGACACAACAGAGCCGTACAGAAAGTTTTTCAGCTGAATGAGGTAAATAACATTAACAAGCTATGGTCCCAGGGCTCTCCCTCGCCAGTGACAAAGGACCGACCTTTGAACTTTGAACTTTCTCTTTGCCTGGTGGCGACCATTATAACGCTGGTCATTTAAAACTGCAGGTGTAGCCACTCACGATACACCACAAAACGTGTCGGCTCCGCGGGAGGAGCACCGACCCCGCAGGGCTCGGCCAGGGCATCGCGGCAGGGTTAAGGCCCCGCTGCTCTCCCGCAGCAAGCGGGACCCCTGGCTCCCCGCGCCCCACCGAGGCGGTAGCAGCCGAGCCCCAGCCCAGGCACCGCTGGGCGGCAGTGGGCTGCTCCCCGGCCCCGGGCGCTGCCTCCGCCAACCTCCCGGCGCTGGGGTTGCCTGGCGAAGGCCACTTGGGTGGCTACAGCACGCAGCGGTTCTATTAAAGAAGAAAAAGTTAACATTGCACTCCCGCATAGAAGTGCCACCAAGCAAGAAGTGCGCATCTGTAGGGCACTCACCCAGCCAGGGAGAGTTAACAACATCGCTTCCTTCAGGTGACTGATCATAAGCTCAGGAAAAAGATGAAAGGTGGAAGATGTCCCTGCTCATGGCAGGGGGGTTGGAACCGGATGATCTTTAAGGTCCCTTCCAACCCAAACCATTCTATGGCAAGAGATGGGTACTGATGGGCACTGATGGGCAGGGGCTCTTGAAGTACCTGCTGTTCCAGTGGAACTTCTGGGAACAGATTGAGAGATACAGATAGGATACAGAGACTGAGAGATACAGAGAGGACGTATTTTCGAATCAGGTGCGACTCCTAAGCATCTGCAATAGGCATTTTAGGAGCCATATGGAAACTAAAATTAGCGAATGCATTGCTTTCTTTAAAACACAGGCTGGGGTTTATTGAGCTGACACAGTGTCCAAAGGCAACTGCTCTGTACCTCATCCCGTGTCTTTGAAAGCAAAGGGGGAGGCAGCTTGCACAGCATCAACAATACCTGCAGTTCCAGGACAGCAAGGCGAGCGCCTTGCGGTTTCCCTGGGATCCTTACACCTTCTTTATAAACAAAAACAAACCCCTGAAATCAATTAAAGGTAAGTGCAAAAACTAGTAAAATGTTATTATTTTTTATTTATAATTTAAAAATAGAATCATTTCTGTCAGTTTATGACTCTTGTGTTTACCTCCTAAACACATTCAAATGATTTGACTTCACCGTTTTTCACAGAGGTGAATTTAAAAGGCAAATCAGTACAACACAGCCACTTATTGGAACCAGATTTTAAATTTGCACAGTACTTATAAGACTCGCCGTATAAGAACAGGCACGATATCCTTTGATTTATTTGGACAGTCAGAAATAAGCCACCTACATTCCAGATCAAAGTTTCAAAGTTATGACCAATTCAGTGAGAAAAACATGCACACTGTATTTGTCTAGTAGTAAATTTAAAGAAATTTGAACACTATTGTAGAGATTCTGCAATTACCAAACAAAGGTAAGCTGATCAAATAAATTTTTCACTTTGACTCACTCATGCAGGTCTATTTTAAATAACTGAAATTATGGCTTTATTACTGTTTCAAGTTGAAATAAATATCTAATAATGTAGTAACATTTTAGATAATTAGTATGTAACAGGAGCTAATCTAATATAAGAAGAAAATTGTAAAATAGATAAATAAAACATGATTATGAATGGCCACTGAACATCATAAACCTTAAGCAGAATTTGGAAATTAAAAACCTATATTGTTTTTAAAAAAACTTTTTTTTTAAGCCATCTTTGCTAAACAGAGCAGACTACACTCTGACCCCCTTGGAAAGGGCACACAGTTCTCTCTTGAGTAGCTACTATATTCACAGGTACTTAAGTATTATGAAACAAACAAGGCTTCACGCCTAATAACCAACCAGATAAGTCCTCAGGACCTGGTCGTAGTAACCCAAGCCAGAACTAGAGATGGAGTTCCCGCTTTGGTACATAGATACTCAGTAGTCCAAATTAAACCCTCTCTCTGAGATGTCAGAAGGGATGGCCCAGGGAACCAAAAGGGGATCAGCAGACCTGACCTTTTTAGTCACCACTTTAAATAAAGGACTAGTCAGGAGTGTCCAGAAGTCTATGAATCCTCAGCAGGTTATCTGAACGGGATGGTCTTTCTCATGAAAAAAGATACAAATCCGCCTTCATGATAAACGCGTTTCAGGCAAGTTCAGTAGAGGGGATAAAGGAAGAAGGAAAGATACAGGGGGTTTCTGAGCAGAAAGCGGATGCATGTTCCCAGGCACGCACGTCACTGCCTCTGTGATTCCTCTGCATGGAGAGAACAGCGCAGCGTTAGAGCTGCCAGGGCAGCTGGGCCAGATACAGTTGCCATGCAGAACCTCCCAGCCGCAATCCAGTTAGCAAATTCAGACCTTGCTAACGTACCACACACAAGAGGAGAGGAAGAGGAGAGCTACAACACAATTGTAGCGTTGACTGATTCAAGACCAGGCACTTCCCACTGTTTCTGGTGTAAACGTCTCAAGCTCCAGTATGGAATGAAACCCCACTGCCACCGTTTTCTCCCATTTTTTCATTAGTTGTCTGTGTTCAACATAAAACACACCCACACTATCCACTAGAAATAATCACACATCGTACAGAGGAGGATGGACACGCCAAATGATTGCCTGCAGTGGCCCTGCTGTAACTACGGAAGAGCTGAGGGAGGACAAAGAAAGTTCTCAAAGAAATCTACTCTTGTGCTACAGGTGCACATCACTTCAGTCATCAGTTTTGGAGTAGATACATTGGACAGATAAAGACATACAGCAGGTACATTGAAGTACTCTCTTTTAGCCAAATGAATCAGAAGTTTAGGGAAATAGCAAATATTCAACATCACTTCAAGCCCACAGCCTCACCACGAGACACGCGCAACCCAGTCTCTCTTCTAACCGGGCTCCATCCCTCTCCCCACAGTCGCCTCTCCCGGGTTACTGAAACTATCTGGTGTCAACCACAAACACCGACCGCAAAGCCCCGCGGAGTAACGCTCCAGCTTACTGCGGGGTGAGGACACATATCAGCGCTTACGGATCTGACGTCGTCTTATCTCAGCCCTTTTGCTGTTGACATTTGTCACCAGTTCAAAACTTATTACAGCCACCATCTCCGTTTAAATTTACGGATACGTTTTAATTAATGGGGGAAAAGGCGTTTATCTCCTCCGAGCAGCGCCTGGGCTTCAAGCATTTGTTATCTCCGGTGTGAAATTTAGGCTGACAAGAATCAAGGCTTCCCACGCTGCAGCCCCACACCAGGGGCCGGGCCCAGAAGGGGGGAGCGGGGCCCAGGGAGCCGCCGGGAACCCCGGAGCGGGGAGGGGGCTGCCGGGCGCTGCTGCTAACGAGGGCTGCGCTTAAACAACTGTGCGGAGCGCATCTGCCTGGGCTCTGGGATTTGGGTCTGTGTGAGCCATTCGGCGTCTGAGAGTTAAATTAACGGTAAAGAGTTTAATTGCGAGTGAACAATGGCATATTAAGGAGCAGTAAACACAGCAGCAGGGACCGAAATCCTGAGTATTCGGTCACAGATGTGGCCGCTCCGGCGCTTTCGCGCAGGCTCTCCACTGTCTGTACCCTGGACCGCGCTTTGGGCACCGCTGGTCACGTCCATGTACCGCTCCCTGCCCAGCCCCGCTCGCCCCCGCAGCATCGCAACATCCTCGCCACCCGGCCTCTGCTGTGAGGACCCCAGTGCGGGAGAAGACGCTGCCCGCCACTGGCCCCCACACCGGGAGCGGGACACAGGTGGACACATCAGCTCCAGGAACATGGGCAGACAGCACCCACAGCTTACTAAACACCCGCATTAATCTTTTTAAACGATGGCATGTTTCTTTCTTGCACATCGTTGACTGACTAAACGTGTACATCGCGCACCCCCAAACACAGAGCGGGGCAGCCGGGGTGCAGACGATTTGGGAACAAGGACTTGGCAGGCATGAGTATTTACCCAGATTCTGACAGCCCTCCAGCAAGTGGCCTCGACTTTCTGGAGCTAAACCTGAGGGAGTCAGAGGAGCTACGGCCACGACCGCTGTGCCATAGTGCCCTCCTCCACCCCGATTCATGCGAGCAGGGGGCTGTGGGGATTATCTGCAGATCCTGTGAAGTGGTGAAAAACACACAACAGACGAATAAAGTATATGAGGGGAGATACCGAATTCATGTTCATCATTTTGCTTCTCCATTTTCCCTTTACTCCCATTCTCACTGCTTATTGATTTTTGTTTCCAGCTGACATACAAGTGACAGCCTATATTAAGACAACAGCAGCTGAAGCATCACTAAAGTCAACATCACTATATAGTATTAAGAAATCCGCTGATTGACGACACACGTTTACCCCTCCAAGAAATGCCTTAGGAAAATGCAACCTCTCATGAAGGGGACAAGTACTAGGTGGGTGGGCGTCAAAAGATGCTTCTGTGCGTGGCGTCTGGTAGGAGAATCCCTTTCAAAAACAGCGAGATGGGTGAGCTGTTGTCAACCCACTTCACACCCTGCTTTGCAGGGCTCTCACAAAATGGGCAAAGGACAGTTCTGGTTTGTTCAACGCAAGACAAAAATGCACGAGAAGGTGATTGACATGAAGAAACTGGAAGTGTGGTAAACTACTTTAAACATACGTTTCTGGAAGCGCTGATCTACTAGAATAACTCAGTCATGTGTATCCTCTAGTTGTTGAAAGACTAACTACCACTTTAAAACAATTGAAATCCCTATATATTGTGAGTATAAGCTTTTAATTAATTTGCCATATTACATGTATCAACAGCTAGACAGAACTGGAGCTTAACAGCAATTTATCTTCAACCTGGTTTTGAAGCCAACACAAATATTTCTTCATTTCACCTTGCTTTTGACTCACTACACAAGTAGAAGCAAAAGGACCCAAGCCACTGCTGGCATTAACATCATAAAAGGTGTAGCCTGGTTTAAATCAGCGGCACTGACTCTCCTTGTGCCAGCAGGGAACTGGGATTCCTGTCTTCACTTATGGCACTCTGCAATTAAAAGAATTTGGTGCAAGAATAATTATGAACAAACTCATGAGACTCTCACATGAAATGACACGAGCCACAGGCTTGCATGGTCCCAAGGCTGTGCTCCGCCTGCTAGGCAGAGACCTTCCCCCTTTCTGGGTAAGCAAAACAAACTGTGCTCTCTCCCCAGAGATACACGCACTGTGCAAACCCTGCAGAAAGGCCCCCACCGCGGTGCTCCCACTTCTCCCGAACCCACGGTGGAACAGCAGCCCTCGCTCTGTGCTGATGGCATCTCCCTCCTGCAACGCAAGCCATGGAGGAGGCAAGGCTCCAGCTGGGCTTCTCCGCCTCCCTGAGTAGGACACTCACCAATGCTACCGCCACACAATTCAACAGAGAGGATTAAAACCAACCCAACAACAACCACCACACCACACACACAGCCCTGCCAACCTCCCCCCAGAAAAAGACAGGAACACGTGAGGGAAGGAGGGAATAAAGAACTTCCCTGCTTATTCTGTCCAGGATTTTCTGATGAGATTGTCACCATGAGTTATTACCAGGGTTTTGTGCTGGTGAGCACATACACCACCTACTTTCACTTGGCCATTGCACCAGCATCATACAAACAGGGCTCTTAGCCTAGGCTTGGTGTGAGTGGGGTAAACAAGGAATTCCCCGTACCTTTTGCCATTCAGCCCCACACAAGTATTAATAAGGCATATCTCCAAAATCCAGATGCTCAAACCTGAGGAATGGCTCCAGAAGGGCAGGAATCTTCAACAGAGGCTCAAGTGAAAAGAGAAACAACCTTCCCGAGACTGCCGGTCCGTATTTGTGTTTTGTGGTTTATTCAGTCTTCCTCTGATTATTTCATTAGCTCTTCACTTTTTAATGAGCGTAATCCCACCACTCCCCACGCATACACACCACACAGCCTGTCCCTAGAAACTATCTCCCTCTACCTTTTATAAAAGCTCTCTCACAAGCAGACTGCTCCACGCTGTACACACATCTCCATGTAACTAACACAATTTGCCAATTTGCCAAAGGGCAGAAACCGCTAAGCTCCCTTTATTTGCCTGGCTGCCGAGTGATCCCAGCCCCGGTGACGAAGAGTCAAGCAGCGAGCTGTGGGGAGATGCCATGCCGCAGCTAAACTCCCCTCAGCTGCAAGCACCAGAGCTGCCATCTTGCTAATCAGCTTTAATTTAGCTGTCTCACAGCTTCGTAAGTAAATAAAGACTTACTTAGTGTCAGAAATATCAGTATTTAACCATGGAGTTAAAAAAGTATGGTAATTAAAAGAGTGCCACAAGTCACAGCTCCGCACAATCCTAACAGATTGTAGGGTTTGCCTTTTTGAACCTCTCAGCACGTTTAGAAACTGGAGTAAAACAACAAAAGGTGTTAATAGCTTTAAGGGGAGCACCATGCTGATAGATTACCCATTATGGTTATCCACTCACAGCGAAATGGCAAATAGGTTTGATCAATTCGATTTTAATGTAAAGTGGAACTTCAAAAAAAACAGCAATGAGCAAAGAGAAGACCTTTTGTTGCTAATGTGTCTGAAAAAAGCACTTAATTGAGGTCATAATAATATTAGCAGTTATCACCATCAATAATTCAGCCTTATTTATTACTACATGGTAAAGTTCTGTCAGACAGGAATTGTTCAGTCTTTGTTATACATGTTAACATGAAGCTGGCTGTTGGATGATTGGTATGTATTTCACCAGCTGCTCAGAACTGCGGGATAGCAAGAACTAATGACAGTCTTTCTTGGTCCTTGCATTACACAATAGTTAATTTGCTGTATGCAGAAATATACGTTCAAATATAATCGTCCCGCATAAAGTATGCGTAATAAAAAAGCATTATATCTGAAACAGTGACTGACTAATCTTGCCTGAGCTATCTGTCACAAGGAAAACAATTTCAATTCCTGCACGACTTAGTACTCCTACAGCAGAAGAAACATAAATTCTGCCTCTTCACACAGTAGTGCTAGTCGCCTGTGATTAGTTATCTTTAAAAAAAAATCTAAACGAACGTATAATTGCACAATTATAGATGCTAACTCCAATGTTAAAATTTAAAATGTATTAGTCTCGTAAAATGCCTCATTAATCTCCGGGTCTTAAAGGAGATACTTGTCCGGTAATGAGTCAAATGCAGGAAATATGTGTGTGATGGTGGATGGGGGAATTTTAGCTCCTAAGAATTTTTTTAAAAAAAACAAACTTTAGAATCCTTTTATTCCTACAAAATCTGTTTAGCAAACACAAAGAAGTTGTCAGTGACAACATCAGTTGTAGTTCTCTGGTCACTAACTATGGCGATAAGCCGTTTTGAAGACATTAGTTTTTCCTTATACACGATACTCATGGATTTAGAACAGCTACATAACTACTGACTGGAGCTGCACCCAGGAAGGCTGGGCAGGAACATTGATCTCTTGGTGTCTGCTGGTGACTGCTGCTCCCCGTGCTACTGGCAGGAAACCTGCTCTTGGGTTTTTACCACCTTTCTTAAGGAAAAAGAAAAAAGAAGGATCGTAGGGCATCTGTGAAAAACTAAGCTGATCCTACACAGAGCCGGTCAGACTCGGTGCTGACAGCCAGGAAGCCCAAACTCGGGGGTGGAGCGAGCATCGCGACTGGGAGGGCCGCAGCGGGGGCGCGCACCGGGAGGGACGGGTGCCAGCCCCGGGCGGGGCGGTGGGTGGGTGGAGGAAATCTCCGGGCAGGAGGGATGGATGCAATCCCGAGGCAGGAGGGATGGAATCTCCGCGCAGGAGGGATGGATGCAGTCCCCAGGCAGGAGCCAGCCGGAAGCCCCTCGGAGGGCTAATCCACTTGGCAGCAGCGAGATGGCTCCTTGAAGGAGCTAAAGTAGACTGACACAATGGCCTGCGAGGCATTAAAAAGTAGGAATTAAAAACTGTTAAATTGCACAGAGGGATTCTTAACCTCAGCCCTTTGGCAACGCAGTGATGTTTCTTCCCTTTTCTTCCCTCTCGCCCCTTCTTGACAGCGCCATACACAGTAGATTTATTTTTTTTCCAGATGCCTCACTGATCAGACCTCACTAACTCTGGACGCCAGCTCCTCGCCGCGCACAACCCCCGTTAATGACGGCCATAAAGCGTCTGAACGACCCCCTCAAAAAGTAATCCCGCCTTCTGCTGCTGGCCGAGCTGCCCCCCGCAGCACATCTGGGCTCAGAGCTCTGAACCTTCCGATCCTGCAGATGTACCAGCTCCAGCCAAGCCTGCCTCCGCCACCGGGGCTGCGCAGCAGATTCCCGAGCCCATTTGAATGAGAAAGGTGAGGCTCTGTGTTCTTCAAATGGACAAGCAAAGGTTCAAAACGATTTAAAACTGTGGACCATTATTGTTTGCCCTGGAGCTTAAGTGGATGCGGGGGTTTTTTGTTGTGTGTTGGTTTTTTTTTTCCTTTTTCTTTCCCTGCAACACAAGTTATCCTCAGGCTCAACAAACTGACATGCGGTTCATGACAATAATAGAGTATCCCTCAGCCAGTTGGCAGGGAGCTGCCAAAACAGACTGCTCTTCTGCCCTAGCTGGTGGGGCGGTTTGAGGGTTTTGTCGTTCTTAAACAGCGTGACATTTTAAAAGTTATTAGAGCATTAATGCTGCTTTTTAATGAATAAAGCTTTATAAAACTACTGATATGGAATTAACAGAAGTTTACCTCTGAATGCAAGTCTGTTATTTTTCTATTTTACTATCCATTACTTCATTAAATCAACACTGAAAAAGGCAAGCCTTGCCAAATTTCTCACTGCACATTCAACTGTTTGCCCGTGACAGTATTTGAATGTGCTTATTAATTCTAGTAAAGCCCTTATCATTTTCACTGTGAAATTTAAATCACCCTGATCCAACTCTTCTTAGCTAAAGTCAGCTTTATCAACCACAAGAGATGTGGGATTTTAAAAAGATCTGAGTAAATTCATATTGTTTGGATAAACTCATTCAGGGGGTTCAGCAAATGAAAGCTGAAATAGATATGTATTCCAAGCAGGCTATGGACTGCTCAAAAACAAAGAAGTAAAGCATAATTAAAAAAAAAAAAAAAAAAAAG
>Ga0065711_1051571_pt1 | contig 10325 bp, 18 predicted proteins | sample Hoacrofraction12_FD_59098 | JGI IMG/M metagenome (GOLD analysis project Ga0065711, IMG submission 59098) | Hoatzin crop microbial communities from Cojedes, Venezuela - Epithelial fraction 12 v2 (version 2) | ecosystem: Host-associated > Birds > Digestive system > Esophagus > Crop | place...
CACCAAACCGAGCACCGTACCGGGCACCGAACCGGGCACCGAACTGGACACCGAACCGGGTGCTGAACCGGGCACTGAACCGGGTACCAGACTGGGCAAACAACCAGGCACCGGGCTGGGCACCGTGCCAGGCACCGCACCGGGCAAACAACCGAGCACCAAACCGGGCACCGTACCGGCCACCGAACCGGGTACCAGACTGGGCAAACAGCCAGGGAGTGGAGCAGGCACCAAACTGGGCACCGAACCGGGCAGCGGACTGGGCAAATAATCGGGCACTGGAGCGGGCACTGAACCCGCACCGTGCTTGGCACCAGACTGGGGACTGCTGCAGTGGGCACTGACCCAGGTACTGAGCCTGGGCACCAGGCTGGGCAGCACTGTACCAGGCAACAAACTGGGCACTGCTGGGTGCTCACCAAGTACCAAACTGGGCATCGAACTGGGCATTCAAATCAGGCTAAGACCCAGGCACTGCTGCAGGCTGTGCTGGGATGGGCATCGAACCAGGCACCGAACCTGGCATCACTGAAGCGGGCACTGAACAGCGCGTCAGGCTGGGCAGCACCATGCCAGGCACCGAACCAGGCAGAGCCATGCTGGCATGGAACCAGGCAGCGCTGAACCAGATGCTTAACCAGGCACAAAACCTAACTGGGCAGCACCAAATGGTGCTGCTGCACCGGGCACTGAACCGGGTACTGAACCAGGCACAGTGCCAGGCAGCACCACACCAGCACCAAACTGGGCAGCGCTGTGCTGGGCACTGTCACACTGGGCATTGCGCTGGGCACCGTGACACCGAGCGGCGCACCGGGCATCATGGCAGCAGGCACTGCGGAAGGCTGCACTGCGCCATGTGTAACCACACTGGGCACGACCACCACATCGCACTGGGCGCTTCACCGCAGCAGGCACCACAGTGGGCACCGCTGCACCAGGCACTGCACTGCCACCCTGCACTGCAGCACTGCCCCACAGCATCACCCTACACCAGCACCCAGCACCCTACACCGCTGCTCCCACACTGCACCCCCCCTCCAATCCCACCCCAGCACCCCACCCTGCCACCCAGTGTGACACTGTGCCGGGTCCTCACCCTGCACCCTGCTGCTCTTCACACTTGCTCCCTGTGCCAGCAGACCCCTGGGAAGGTGCACATCTGCCCCCCAGGACACTGGCACTGCAGCTCTGTCCCCTTAGCGCTTGTGAGGGACTCCTCCTGCACCCAGCCAGTGCTGCCACCCCGGGAGCCTGTCCCAAGGGTGCGAGTGCCACCCTCTGCCCATGGTTAGCTGGGTGCCGCAGCAACAGGTCCGCCGTCCCCGGACTGCCAGGATGGGCGCAGCAGTACCCCGTCACCCTTAATACCTTTGGGATTTGGGGAAGGTGACTGACCCATGGAGCTGGGGGCTTTGCCCGGCTTTATCCCAGTGGTCCCTGCAGTGGCCAGGCCTGCATTCCCACCCAAGTGCCCGCGGCGCCGGGAGGGTGCTGCGGCCGTCATGCAGCTGCAGGAGGATTGCCGGCTTGCGTTATTTCCGTGATAGCGCCGAAATATGTCCAAACACTGCCTCCATTATCTCCTCCTCAGTTCTCGGCGCAAGCGGGAGAGCGACCCGAGCATGTTTTGAAACGCAGCCTTTGCGCTAGGTACACAAACCAGCGACTTTTGCTTACCACGGAAACGCTCGCCGCCGACTTAATAGAGCAGCTTTTGATTGTGTGGGTAACGCTTTCGAAACCCTCCCGCTGCTCGCCTCAACCGCTTTACAACCAGCAATGCAAACAGTTGAAAAACAAGGCTGGCCAGAGCCTGATTTGAAATAAGCTCCTAATAAAGGTCCCACTGGAGGAGTTGTGCTTCAACAGTATGTTAAGATGAGAGCACCGGCGACACATTTTTCGAGGCATCCTTAGTGAAAAAGCTGAGGAAGGGGGATTTTTAGGCACCTAGTGCCACGGCGCTAAACTTCAGAGGATGGTTTTAAGAAGCAGTGAGGAGCTGGAGGGTCTGGGAGAGGGAGAAGTGTTGGGAGCAGCAGGAAAGGTGGGAAGCTGAGGGCTCAGAGGATGGGTTCAGAGCCGTGGAGCACCTGTCCCCACTGATTGGACCTCAGCCCTGGGCTGGCATCACCCATCTCCTGCTGGGATGCCCCGTGCCACTGGCCAAGGCCAGCAGTGCCCCTCCGGTCCGGGGACAGGCTGGAGAAGCTGGCTGAGGTTGATTGCCTATGCAGGACCATGCCAGTGCCCTGGCAGCGTGGGGGGGGTCCCTACAGATCACACAGCCTGTTGGGTGAGTGCGGCGTGCAATCAGTCTTCTCAGTGAGAAGGCAATGGGTGACAGCAGCAGCAGGCAGCGAGGGGGTCTGGTGGGTCCCAAGGGTGGGTCAGAGCACCCCAGATTTGCCACCAGCACATGTGTCTGGGGCCAGGGGAGGTGAAGCCAGGACCTCGAGGTAGCTTTGGGTGTGACTCAGTTTCCCTACCCTGACGCTGGCAGGGGGCCCGGCTGCCCCCGCCTGCTCGCTGGGAGGCTGGTGGCGGTGGTGGCAGTGGTGGTGGCCGTTGGGCTGTCAGGCGGGCGGTTGCAGAGGCTTCCTGTTGCTGCAGGATCTGGCTGGCATTGTGCCGCACAGCGAGGGGGGCAGAGCCTCTTCTTGCACCTGCCCAGAGCATCTGCTAGGGAGAAAATCTCCATGGCAACTCTGCCGGTTCCTCCATCCGTGTTCCAAGGGGGACACGGGGCTCTGCCTCTGCCTCCCTCCACTCAGCCGGGATGTCCCCATGGTAGGGACAGGCCACCGGTGCCCTGGGAGATCAGCTGCTGGGAAAGAAAGGCTTTGCTGTAGGGCAGCCCCTTGCCATCGAAACCTGCTGATCCCTCCCTGTGGGGGCTGCAGGTCCCAGACCACCAGCGATGGGAGGTGAGACCTGGGCTTCACCACGTTTAGGGGGCAGTTCCCCACTTTGCTCCCAGCTTCAGGGAGGGCGGATGGTTTCCCATATCCCCAGACACACCCCATCAGGACACTCCAAACCTCCCTGTACTTCAGGCAGAGTTGAGACCTTTGTCCTTTCCAAAGTAGGGGTGGGAATTTTGGGGAGGTGACATGAGGTCCCATGAGGGCAGGGCTCCTGAGCTTGGAGCTAGCAGCGAGCCCAGCTACAGGGTGCAAAGTTCACGCCACTTGTTTGGGCACCCTCCCGTGGGACTCCTGATGGGGGTTACTGACTGTCATGTGGACCCCCAGCATCTCCCCTCGCCTTGTACAGGTTCAGGAGAAGAGATGGAAGATGCTTTCTTGGGCGTGGAGGTGCTTACCTGTCTGGTGTCCATTAGGAAGCTGAGCAGGATGAGCACCTTCAGCCAGCTCCCACAAACCCTGAGCACCCATCATCTTGCTCTCCCCTTGCTGCAGGGGCTCTCTGAGGGACTGTGGGTCCGGACTCCATGAGCTGTGGACGCTGGAAGGGGCCACAGAGGAGATGGGACGAGATGGTTTTCAGCCAAGACTGGAGAGGAAAGGGAGGGAAATGAAACTGGAAGCGGCATTTGTGAGGGCTACGGAGATTTTCCACACATTATCTGGCCCTGCCTTTTACGAACACACAAATGCAAAGATGGAAATACTGGGTTTTTTTAAATGGCTGGAGTGACTCAGTGCCTTGCAAACCCTCTCCTGGTTCCAGCAGTGACTGGGATGCTGGGGGATAACCCTGCTTCTCTGAAGGCGACCGGTCCCACCAGACTCTCCGGGCACCTGCCACCCAGCCCCAGCCTGGTTGGTGGCACCTTTTCTCCTCCTTCCTGGGACAGCCAAGCCCCAGGGGACACTGCCTCCATCCCTTGCCTGCTCACTGAGCGCCTTTCCCAAACAGGGCATTTAGGCAACCCATCAGCTGCTGGAAACCCATAGTCCATGCATTTTTAAACAGGGAAAGGAAATTGCAGTGTCAAGTAATAGAATGAGGGAAGCCCAGCCCTCACTCTGGGTGAGGGTAGGGCCATTTCTCAACTGCAGATTGCCCCACTATGGCAGGATGCCCAAAGGTTTCATTTCTGTGGCCAGGATGCTGCCAGTCCCCATGACGAGAGGCTGCCTCTACCCAAAGAGTTTGCAAAGGGAGGATAAAGAGTGGAACAACAAAAGGAACAGCTTCTCTGTTCTATAAAGGTGGGAAACTGAGGCATGGGATGATTTAGGGACTCAGTCAAGTCGTGTGTGACATGAGTGGTCAAATGCAGATGGCCCAAATCCCAGACTCCTATCTGAATAGCTGCTGAATTTTCCCAGAGGCAAAAAACAGTGATTTTGATTGCGTCTGAAGTACCCATTGAGGATGCTGAGCCCTCAGGAAAGAGGGAGGGGTTAGAGGAAAGTCTCCTGGGGAACTAACCTGAGTGCCGAGACCAGCCAGGGGTAGCAGAGGATGGAGGTAATGTCCTCCTCAGGACTGTGCTGCTCTCCTGAAGATGGATATTTGAGATCACCCATGAATTGGAATGAGTATCCGCAGCCAAATCTCCGTGGAGCATCTGCTAGGGCACATGGTGGTCCGCTTCCTGGAGGCCATTCGTGCCTGGAGAGTTCGGAATAGCTTGTACAACCTACCAGTGCCACATGTAGATGGGGTCCTTGCTGGGACAGTCCCTGTGCCTGTCCCCGGACTGACCCAGGAGATTGCAGTGGCCAAAGCAGCACTAAAGCACTGTCGCTGTGCTCAGGACCTGGCTGCTCTGGGACTACTGAATCTCACCCCACAGCAGGGGCATTGCTTGAAGGAACCTGGTTTCTAACTCTGGGCAGCGTTTGTCCCTTCCCAGGGACCTTGCTGGTGGGCTTGAGCCAGGTGCTGGGGATGGGGTGTCCCTTCTCCCAGCTGCTTGTGGGACATGTGTGTGCTCAGCCCAGCTTTGCTCCTGTCCTGGCTTACGTGCCAGCTGGTGGAAGAGTTTGGCCTTTGCTGCGGGCAGAGCGAAGCCCTTGTTGAGAGCTGCCCATGTGTGAAGACAAAATGAAGGGAATGTCACGTCCTGGCGCTGCCGTCTCCAGAAGCGGCCGAGGGGGCTGGGACCGCGCCGGAGGTCAGAGCCACTGGTGCCCGAGCAGCACAAGGACCTGTGCTGGGCCGAGTTTACCAGCTTCACCCCTCTCAACCATTGTCTGTGTGGTTCATGCAGAGCAAAAGGACCCCAGGAGTGTCTGAGCCCCAAACCCTCCTGTTTCCCCCACGGTGGAGGGTTGGATCCGTCTGTCCTGCTGTGCTCAGTGGATGTCCCCATCTGGCTGCAGAGAGTCTCACCCTGACTGGGCGCTGGACATTTCCAGCTGGTCTGAAGTGGGGAAGAAGTGCTCATGAAAGTGAGAGGTTTCATGAGCTACCCCATGGTTGGGTGGCACCAGCACCCATGGGTGGCTGGTGTCCCTGCTCTCAGCTGTGACACTGATCCTGGCAAGGAGGAGCTCGGATGCCTGGGACCTGGGCAAGGGCTGGGCAAAATGTGCTCATCACCCCGATTTGGACCGGAATCTGCTATTTTAGTCTCTGTGACCTAACGCTCTGTAGGTGCCTTTGAAAATAGCTGGAGGGTGGCTGCAGGGGCTGGGCTTCAGCAGCGCTCCCGAACCTGAGCCGTGACGGAGCAACACCACAGTCCAGCAAAACAGGGCAGTGCGACGGAGAAATCCCGAGGAACTGGAATTGCTGAAAGCGGAGCGAGGGAAAACATTTGATCCAGATAACACCAGAGCCCTGGGTTGTTGCACTATGCGAGAGCAGGAAAATATGGCAAAGTCCGAGGGAACGATGCTGAAGTCATCCGCATTAAAAATGGCACCAAAATCAGCCTTTTCCTGTGAAATAATTTGGCTGGAATGAAATTGTTTTTCCTGATGGCAGCCAGCTCCTTCGGGGGTTAACTGCAGCCTTGTCTAGAGAACTGTAAAAGGTGTTTCCGAAATATTTCCACTGCCCTGTTGTTTTTACGGCCAGGAAAGGCAGGGCAGGCCTGCCTGGGCAGGAGGGAGCTGCCGGCTGGCCGTGCAGATGGAAACCAGGTTTGGGAGAGCAAGTGGGAATTTCAGGCTGGGCATCGGGAAAGTCACCCAGCGGTGGGGGGTGGATGCAGGAAGGGACTTCCCCCATTGATGCACCCCAGATGCCATGGGGGTGACAAATAGTCCTCCCTGGCTTGGGGGACAGTGTGAGGCTGCTCAGGCGGAGGTGCTGGGGTCAGCTTTGTCCAGTTGCTTTCAACTAGGGTTATGGAGGGTCTGAAGAGCCTGTGGATGGGGTTGTTTTTTGGGGGCTTATGGAGTCACATTCAGCCAGCCTTATTCTCCAGCCCTTGTTGGTGGCTGAGACCTCTCTCAGCCTGTATTGGTGGCTGAGACCTTCAAGAGTCTCAAACAAGCGAGACAATGGAGAGGAACCACACCCTGCTGATGGTGGATCTCAAAGCTGAAGGGGGTAGAGACACAGAAGTTTGCAGATCTGAAGGCCACAGGAGATGCTATGATGCTGCCTGGGTGCTCTCATCTGTGTGCCCTGGGCTATTTGACTTCATTGGTGTGCCCTTGGGTTGGGCTTGGACAAGGGTGGGAGGCAGTGTCCTGAGGGACACAGAGAGTGCTGGCCATTGGCATGCCGGACATCTCCAAAATCACCCCAAAAAGCACGTTACAGAGAACGTGGTCAGCAGACAAGCTTTGCTGTGGCCCATGTCGAGCATCCAGGAGGTTCCCCCTGCCTGACCCGTCCTTTCATGCACCTCCAGCACTTGCACTTGCACCACGCTTGCTCCCTCCTGCTCTCCTGTGCAAGCTCCCTGTGCTTTTAGGCCAGAGAGCTTTCCAAGATCTTTATGCTTAAGCTCAGGCCCAGAAATCTGTGTCCAGGCTGCAGCAAAGAAGCAGCAGACAAGGTTGATTTGGGCAAAAAGTGTACTGAATTCTCTGACCTGTGCAGTGCAGGACATGAGATGGGAAGGTGGCCGAGGAGTCACCTCTCCAAAGCATCTCTGCATTTGCAGGGGTGTCCCCAGGGAGCCCAGCTGGGACAGTGGCTGGGTGGGAGATTTGTGGGCTCTGGGCTTCACTGCTCCTGTGAAGGGGCATGCCGGGGTGAAGAATAAACAAAGGAAAGATGATGTTTTGCGATGGGATTTCTGCAGACATGTGGCTTGTGACTGGGTCCGGCTTGCAACCGTGTGCGTGGGTGGCCAGCAGGAGCAGGCACTCAGTGGCCAAGCTCACCTGGCCGAGTTGAGGGGAATTTTTATTTTCTCTCTGTGTGTTTTCTCGCTCTCAGAAGTAATGAAATGCAGGAGCCAGCATTAATGCACGATTAAGACTGCAAATTTCGGCACGCAGACATCAGGAAATGCAAATACTCGGGTCTACTGTCAGCTCTGCCTCTGCCGTGGCAGTGGAGGAAGGGGCTGGCACGTGGCTGACCTTTGCTACCGTGATGAAATCCATGGTGATGCTCTGCTTCTGGCTCTCACCTCCCTCCCCGAACCCTTTGTCTTCCCCCACCTACCTCTGTGTTCCCTCCTCTGCCAGCCCTGGGGGCACAGGGTGCAACAGAGTGGCACAAGGTGGTGGTTGGGCTCATCTGTGCCCATCCATGGAAGGTCTCCCTTGCTTTGGGACCCCATCCTCATACCTGTGGCTTGGGGTTCTCCCAGGGCTTTGAGGTTCCCAGTGGAGTTAGATGGGGGGAGGCAAGCTGTGCCATGGGTGCTTTGGCTGTGTGGGGACGTGTCTGTCCCCAAGCCAGCGAGGGTGACAGCCTGAGGAAGAGAAGGAGATGCGCTGTCAGCGGAGAAGGCTGCAGGAGCCCTTTCTGCAGCCAGTGAGCACTGCCTGTTCTACCTCATGATTGTACTGTGCTTTGCTGGCAGGGACCTGCTTTTCCATAAATTTGGGTGGAAGGGAGAGTTTGGCAGAGCCCTGGTCTGCAGGGAAGGATTTATGGCTGCTCTGGCTGCTCTGTGTTCTCCTTGCAGGGCTGGGGCTCCTGTAGAAATGCCCCACTGGAGGAGGAGGTGGAGGAGGAGGAGGTGGAGGAGGGAGCCCGTGCTGGCATCCGTCTGGGGAATGGGGTCCCAACCAGATCAGGGGATCACGGGGACTGGAGGAGGCAGGATGAGAAGGAACATCCTTGGTCCACCCACTGGTCTGTGGTGAACATTGGGCTGGGAGCACCAGGGCAGGGTTGGTACCCCCGTGCCAGGCTAGAGGTGAGTGAAGCTGCCCAGCACGGGCATGGCTAGACACTAAGTCTCCCAGCAACGGGGAATTGGTGGGGAGACACCTCGTCCACCTCCGGGAAGCCATTGAAATCTGCCAGCTCCAGCCTGGCCACTTGCCGTGGACCCTGGAGCTCCGTGGGGCACCTGGAGCAACTCATCCCCTGGAGCACCTCGGGCAAGGCCACCAGCTGCCACGGGTCCTGGTGGCGAGCACCGTCCTTCTCAAGCAGGCAGCAGCGCACTTCTAGGCACATTTGCTGACAGCCAATGGGTTTCCACCGCCGGCCCGTTGCCTCCTGCCTGGCTGGCAGCCCAGTGGGTGGTCCCAGGGGCACCCCCCACCTCGGACGGTGGTCATCTGTGCATCCCTTCTGAACACATCAAGCCCAGGAAGCATCTGGGGATGGATGACGTGGACAAAAACGATCTCTGATAGCTCCAGCTTGCTCTAGGCTATCAGAGGTGATGAGCTGTGCTGCCCCAGACTGCTGGGAAAGGATGTTTTCCCTCTTTCCACCTAGGATTTGAGTTTTTCAGGCAGCCTTGGGATGCCAGGAGCAGCGCTGGAGCTTTCCCGGTGGAGCCTCGTGGCTCTTTATTCTTCCCGTCTCTCCTGCCTGTTCTCTTTAACTCAAAACAAGAGTCACCCGAGGAGGGAGACGCATCTCAAATCTCCCTCCTCTCTCCTTCATGGCGAGTGCAAAATAGGTATCGGCCACGTTTCCAGATGGAAATGTGAGGCCTGAGGATGGATAAAGAGTTTTCCAAGGCTTTGGAGCAAGGTGTGGACAGCGCTGAGAATAGCATCGTGAAATCTCAACTGCCAAGCCCTTAGCCTAACCAGAAGGTTATTCTTCTTCCCTTATGCTCATACATATCCATTAGGATGAGACCATATGTGTGAGATGTAGATGAATTTCTTTCCTCTTGACAAGTCCAGTTGGTCTTCCTAGGTAAGGAGATGGTGGTCTGTTCCCATCCAACTCTAGGCTGGCTCTTTGCCGCGATTTCTTGTATTGTGTTTGCCCCGGAAGAAATGGAGCTACAAGTCACAGTTTCAGGCCTAGCTCTTCTCCACCCACTGGGGCTTTTGTTGGCAGACATCCCTAGGGAGCTGCATAGGTTCTTCCTGAGCAAGGTGAGTGGCTGAGTGCAGGGAAGCCTTCAGCGGAGGTGAGCAGTGAGGTGAGATGGGGTGGTGGGAAGGAGCTGCTGGCTGGTCCTCGGTAAGCACCCATGTTTCCAGCCAGGTCACAGAGGGCTTCCTGATGAAGAGGTGGCCTCTATGACAGCAGGAGCAAAGGGTGAGTGCACCCGTGTGCTCCTCCGTTTCAGGTGGCTGCACAAGGTGTCTCCCAGAAGACCTTCATGGGATCCTTGCATGTCTCAGCTTGCCCAAGAATTTGGTGCTGCCCTTGTAGTTGAACTCTGATGTTGAAGGGTCTCTTGAAGGCGAAGCGAGGAGAGGTATTTTTGAGGTTTATTGGGTGGTTAAGGATGTGATGTGAGAGACAGGCAGTTACTGCTTAGCCCTTAAGCTTCCTTTCTGGAGGAAGATTCACCTGGACGCAACTGGTCTTTCTGACGTCTTCCAATCCATTACAGGCTGCAGATCAGTTCAGAGGTGGCATCAGCCTGGATGATGAATAGTGCTTAGGTAATCAAGGGGAGGCAGCTTCCTATACCCATAGAGTCAGATCTATCAGCTTTTTTCAATAGCATTGATCGCATGTTGCTGCTGACGTCTTTCATGGGCAGTAAATGGGAGCAGAGAGGAGTGTGGTGGGTTTGGGGCATTGCTCCAGCATGTAAGAGTCAGAAGGTGGTTGCTCCTCAGGTCTAAGTTAGTGGAGCTGGGCAAAGGAGACCAACGCAAGCTGAGAAGGTAGTGTTTGAGAGTCCTTTCTGAAAGGAAGAGTGTGCATGGCTTACGTCCATGGCCCCTCTGTCACAGAATCACAGAATCACAGAATCACAGAATAGTAGGGGTTGGAAGGGACCTCTGTGGGTCATCTAGTCCAACCCTCCTGCCGAAGCAGGGTCACCCAGAGCAGGCTGCACA
>Ga0065711_1051572_pt1 | contig 10325 bp, 2 predicted proteins | sample Hoacrofraction12_FD_59098 | JGI IMG/M metagenome (GOLD analysis project Ga0065711, IMG submission 59098) | Hoatzin crop microbial communities from Cojedes, Venezuela - Epithelial fraction 12 v2 (version 2) | ecosystem: Host-associated > Birds > Digestive system > Esophagus > Crop | place...
GGGGGGGGGGGGGGGGAGCCCAGGCCACGCCGCCAGTTGCTGGAGGGGGCCGTGTGCCCCGCCAGGTGTAAGGCTTGCTGATCCGTCTGGTGTGGTGACTGCTGGCGCTGCGGGCTGTGCTGTGTCGGAGGGACTGTGCGGCTTTACGCTGGAATTCACCCTGCTGCTGATTAATGGGATTGCCATCCTTATCAAAGCGTGACCGACACTGATTGGCATTATGACGTCCTTTGTGGCAACGTGGGCACATTCCTGGCACACGACCTCCTTGAGGTCCACTCTGCCACCTTCCTTGACCTTTATTACATTGGTAACTCAAATGTCCTTGCTGTCCACAGGTATAACACCTTCTTGATTCTAAGGGCTTCATCACGGCTGCAAAAGCTCCCGCTAACATTGTAGCTTGTTGTTCCAAAGTTCCTACACAATTGGCTGCTTCTACCATTTCTACTAAGGTGGCATTTCGCGGTAGGGCAATCAATATCTTTTTACAATCGGCGTTTGCATATTCTAAGGCCAATTTTATTAATAATGATTCTCTGGCTTCTGGATGTTCGATTTGCTTTTCTACCGCATCGCGCAGCCTGTCTATAAAAGTCATATAAGGTTCAGAAACCCCTTGTTTGATAGAGGTAAATGAAATTGGTTCTTTGCTGGCTTCAGACAAGGTTAAAAATGCCCGTAAAGCCATCCAAACTGACTCTCTTAAAACCTCCAGCAATATTCTCGATTGCAATTCAGGGTCCGCAAATCGTCCTGCACCAGTGTAATGATCCATGCCAACTTCTAACAAGGAATCTCCTTGTTGGCATCCCAGATTCTCCACTGCCTTTATTTCACAGTACTCAACAAATTTGTCTCTCCGTAATAGCTTTTGTGTTGGTGCTAAAATCAACGAAGCCAATTGCTGACAATCATATGGAGTAACTAATTGTCCACACAGCACATTCTCCAGTAACGTTTGTGAGAATGGAGATTGTAATCCATTCTGCACATCAGACTTCCTTAGTTCCTTTATCAATTGCCAGTCAAAAGCGTGATATTGAGGCAGCTGATCTGGTCTAAAAGTAACTGGAAACGCCATATCTATCTTCTCTCCATCCTTTAAGCCATCCATTCTTATTTTTCTCCACCTCTCCATAATAGACTCCCTCTTCTTGCATCCAGCCCTTTGAATTGATTCCTGTTCACTTCTGCTATCACTATCCGTTTTTCGTAAAAAGCGCTGAATATGTTTCTTTCTCGATCTTAATGATTTGCTACCTTTGTCGTGAAACCACAGTCTCACCTTCAGATTCTTTACTGGATCGCGGACTCCTTGTGGTCATCATCGCTATTATCTGTCTGAGTGCCTGTTGACACAAGGCTTCCCGCAGATGTCCGTGTAGGTGGATCATCATAAACAACCCCTGGCAAGCATTCCTCAGATGGCACATTTACATCAACAAAACTTTTCTGAATGGCACTGACTACTTTTTTCTCCGCTTGTGCATCTTTTAACGCTTCATAAATCAAACGCCAGGTTGTTAAAACTCGACTCACATTCTCATCTCCCCTTGAAGCATGTTCAAAAAGTAATTCTCCTGCCTCCTTCCAAGTTAAAACATCAAAAACACACGGTGATTCCACAGGCACTCCTTTACTTCTGAGCCAGGCTAACAACAGCTCTAAAGTCCGTTCTTCATATTTAATCTCTCTCCTTAAAATTTGTTTAAACATCTTAACAATCCCTTTCTCCTCAGCTGACATACTCACTCCCATCGCATTTCTCGTCTGCTCACCTGATCCTGATTACGGTGTTAATGGAAAAAGTGTCTGTATAGCCCTGGGGTCTTGGTCTGCTCGGTCTGACTGGCAAGACGATCGTTCAGCCTAGACATCTCCTCCGGACGCTGCTACTCTGGAGCACGCTTTATCGATCCATGAATCCATCCCTGGGTCCTGGATAGCGTCCTAAACTCGTCCTGCATCACATCGGGGTCACCATTTGAGGAGATTGATGACACGGACTCCGATATCCAAATTGAAGACCCTTTATTTATCAGAAAGCTGCGGTTTATACCCTTACAAAGCTGTCCATGCGCTCCAGCCCAAATGCTTATTCCTTAACATACATTGTTCACTGCGTGTTCTACACATTCAATTCGCTAGCCTAGCTGTGCATGATTTCTCCTTCATTAGCTCCAGGCGTTCTGCCAAAGTCCTCTGTTGCAAGTGATAAAGTCCTTATTTTAGTCTTGTTCAGAAACTCTCAAGGACACCATGACCTTTGTTAACATAGTATGTTCCCATGTCTTATCGTTATGTTTGTATTAAGAGGGTACAGTGAGATACTATTGTCTCAAAAGAAAATTTAAACTCTTGCCTAATTTTAGCTTTGTAAATGAAACAAATAGATTTTTAGCATTTTAAGCATCTAGACTTGAACAATGAATCTTATTAATATCTGGAAGGTTTTTTTAGCTATTCCCCTTGCCAACATTTGTCCCTACGGTTTCATCTCAGCAAACCTTTATCTTTAAAGACAAATCTCCAGGACAAATGCAAGACTGACTGGATTTGATACAAATCTAAAGTACACACATCTGTCACTAGGGCTGAAGCCTATATAAACAATACAAATATTGCAGTGGAACAGAAGTTTAATTTCTGAGTTTCAAGGTTTTACTTTTGTAAAATACCTTCAGTGAAAAAAAGAAGAAAATATCAAACAGGATTAAAAAAATTAGGACAATTAAATCTGGGATTTCAAACTTTAATATCTATCATTCATGGTTATATAGTTATTTCATAGGGTCATTAACTTGTAAAACAGCAGAGCTTATGTTGTTTTGACAGTGTTTTTCAATCTTAACGTATTTGGAAGCCTTACAAATTCAACTTTAGAATGAATTTTCATAAGTTTATTGTGCTTATTTCAGTTCTGCGACATCCTGCACCTTGACACTCTCATTTGGGGAATACATTGTCTTCTTATCAATACTTACACAAAGTAGCTTAGTAGTGGTACTAAAAATTGCATCCTTCACTATGGCCTTAGGTGTGTCTTTCTTGGATTAACAGTTTTTCTTCCTTCCTGTAGTTTTTTAGTTCCCTTTTTCTCTCTAGTTAAAGAACAAAATGGATATTATGTAAGTATAAACATGCTTACACTTTACCTTTGCCGGCTATGTTGATCTAGTAGGATTTCTGTACTGCCTTGGCTGAAATGACACCCACCTTTCTTTTAGGTCAGGTCAGGTACCTTCACACTAACCTGCTTAGACCTTGTAGGTACAAGTGAAGGTACTGAGGTGGAAAGAGTGCAGTGTAAAGTAACATACAACGACCTTGACTTTGTCAAGAAAAGTCACTAGCGGTCTTCATCAAACGTGAGCTGATTGTATGTATAAGTAAGTTATGACATGTCATTTAGTAAACATCTAATATTTAAATCATGAATCAAAGGCTGTATTTCTTGTGTGAACTTCCATGACAGTAGATGTTACTTTTGGGGTACACCCAAAATTTCTTTATTTCACACTATTTTTGCATAGTATTATAGCAAACAGTTGCAACTGTCTAACTAAAATAATTATCCCTTTAGCTATGCTGATAGTGCACAGCTTTGATTTTGCAGTCTACATGCTACATGGAAATAGACACTTTTATTCATTAGGCTACTGCTCTCTCCACGAGAAAATGCCCCCATCTATAATTTAATTGAATCAACTGCAAAATTTTCATTGGCTTCAAAATATTTTGGTCCTGTAGTCTACACTTTTGTTCTAGTAGTCAGTAAAAGGGAGCCTAGTATTATGAAAAGAGCAGGTCGGATTTGAGTATTAGGTAAACCACAAAGCAATTTATGTTTTCATGTCATACATACACTGTTAAACAAAAAGTGAAACCAAGAAAATTGTGTACATCATGACAGAAATACAACAATTACTATGTTTCTACATAATTAGAAATGGCCATAATTCTATGTGGCCAGCAGGTCAACAGAGGTGATTCTGCCCCTCTGCTCCACTCTGGTGAGACTCCACCTGGAGTTCTGCGTCCAGCTCTGGACCCCTCAGCACAGGAAAGACATGGACCTGTTGGAATCATAGAATCATAGGTTGGAAAAGACCTCTAAGATCATCAAGCCCAACTGTCAACCGAACACCACCATGCCTACTAAAACATATCCCAAAGTGCCACATCTATACGTTTTTTGAACACCTCAAGGGATGGGGACTCCACCACTTCCTTGGGCAGCCTATTTCAATGCCTGACCACTCTTTCAGTAAAGAAATTTTTCTTACTATCCAATCTAAACCTCCTCTGATGCAACTTGAGGCCATTGCCTCTCGTCCTATCACTAATTAGTTGAGGGAAGAGACCAGCACCTGCCTTACTACAACCTCCTTTCAGGTAGCGGTAGAGAGCAATAAGGTCCCCCCCTCAGCCTCCTCTTCTCCAGAATAAACAGCCCCAGTTCTCTCAGCCGCTTCTCATAAGACTTGTTCTCTAGACCCCTCACCAGCCTCGTTGCCCTTCTCTGGACACGCTCCAGCACCACGATGTCCTTCTTCTAGTGAGGGGCACAAAACGGAACACAGTATGCAAGGTGCAGCCTCACCAGTGCCAAGTACAGGGGCACAATCACCTCCCTGCTCCTGCTGGCCACTCTATTCCTGATACAAGCCATGATGCTGTTGGCCTTCTTGGCCACCTGGGCACACTGCTGGCTCGTGTTCCTTAATGGTCCCTTCAAACTATTCTATATTTCTATTCTGTAATTAGTCACACTGATACCAGACAGGATTTCCATGACTGTAAATATAAAGGACTATATTATTTTCACCATTATCTAAGCTTCTTTCATGCTTTGATGGACATCCTTTGTGACAGTTATGAGCCTGACCAGGATCAGAAGTTAGGTGGGACCAGTTCAAAAAAAAAGAGGGTAATGCTTGGGGTTTCTGGGGACACATGGATTCACTGGATCATTTTGCCAGCTACGAGCTACAAGGCTATAGAAACATTTAAGTGACCATCAGTAAACTCTTTTACATAGTCTTGCAACAGTATCCTGCTTGTATGACATGCTTTCACTCGGAGTTTGCTGGCCAGGCATGCCTCAAATTTACATGTTATTTTTTAATCTAATGACTCTTTTTTTTGTCAATACGCAATAGTCTGGGCTCTAGGGCTGGGACTCCTAAACATTTCACAGCATTTTCCCTTCTCTACCTCCATCCACAAAGCATCTTGGGAAACAGTGAAAACTGGACAAATTTAGATTACCAGGTTGAAGGACATTAGGATAAACAGGGTATAAATTTAGATATTCCTTGTTCCAGACAAGTACATTGGCCTAAGGCTTAAAAACATCATCGTCTTCTTCTCTGGAAGGTGTTTGATAGGGGAAAACAATCTTTGCTCTAGGTAGGCTTCTCCAGAATATGCTAGAAATAGGTGGTGGAAAAACTAAATTCTCTTTCCTGAATGGTCTTAGAATACAGTGCTACTGAGTCTGGTCAAAGCCAAAATAACTAGAGGAATGAACAACAGTAGAAATGTGTTATAAAAATATCCAGGAACCAAGAGAACACGTCTTGAATTAGGTAGTCACTGAGAGGACAGTTTTGTACTTATGGAAATTTTAAGTACCCTTTGGAATAAACCCAATGTTACTTTATAAAAAGTTCCTGTACAAGCAAATGAACAGAAACTTGTTTCAATTTATGAGGGGATAACCTTGCGGGCTTTGTCCTTGCAAGGGCTAGTAAACAAATGGGACTAGCAAGTTTTCTTGCCAGACTTCAGATGATGCTGTGCAGCTTGCACCTATATAAAGTCCGTGCTTCTTCAAGAGAAGGTACCTTTGTTCATGTTGTCTATTGGGAACACCCCCTAGCCCTTCCCAAACCCTGAGCTATGCTAAGACACTGCTTGGAAAGTTGAGCATTGTGCCAGGGAACATGCTGACAGTTAAGAAGTGTAAATAATCATGAAGTTGTTCTAGAGCTTGTTTCCATACCATGTACATGACAGTAGTAAAGACCAGGCAGAAAGACTGAGTTCACTGCAGGACCAGGAAATGAAGAGTGCAGCACACACTATAACTGTCTGAAGCAGAAATTCCTTCTGTTCACATTTAAGGTGGCTGGTCAGACCGACTGCGTGGCTAGCTCTGCAGTGGGGATGAATGCTCAGAGATGGGTATTACTCACCTGGAGGATTAATGCCTCAAGTTCACTGTATCTTCAATATGATATTCACTGAAAATAAACAAAAGTTCTTGTACTAGATTAAGGTGGAAATTACTTCTGTGTCTTGAAAAACTCTCAATTTCCAATATTTCTTCATGACTCAAGGAAAAAATTCCAGGTCTGGCTTTCACTTTTCACACACTTCTCTGACAGTTTGTGTGGATGGCTTCCATAAGAACCTGTGTGTATGGATGGATAAATATTCACCAGAAAAGAGGAGGAAAGGAACAGTATGAGAAAGAACATGCGAAAGTCTTCCAAAAACTGAAGAGCTCTGGAGATTACTTGTTTTGTTAAATCTGAAAGAACTGATAAACTCAGGATAGCAAAAGTTGCTGAATCTGTCCAAGGCCACCAGCACACATTGACTCCATCCACATTTTACAACCCAGATCACACCCAAGAAGACAGTGGCAACTATATGCAAAAATGTAGGATTATTCGGGATACACAGCTGAAGTAACAAAAGAAACTGAAAGAATTTCTGAACATCATCCAGAAGCCACAGGTACTGTGTGCTGATGTGGTACTAATTCTGTACTATTACAAATAAGTTTGATTCTAGTAATACTAACAAAAGCTTAATTAAAAAAAACCCATAACACCATTTGCATTTCCCTCAACTTGATAATTTGTCAGGAAAAAGGAAATTTGCAAAATGGATCAGAAATCAGTGTACTGGAACCTGTTGCCCAGAGACGTTGTGGATTCTCCTTCTCTGAAGATGTTCAAAACCTGCCTGGATGAGGTCCTGTGCAACCTGCTCTAGGTGACCCTGCTTTGGCGGGGGGTTGGACCAGATGATCCACAGAAGTCCCTTCCTAGCACTACAATTCTGTGACTCTTCTCAGGAGGTATTTAATACATTTAGTACTCCTGCTATTTCCAGGCCTTTTAATAGGGTTAACAGTGTGGCAAATTTGGCCTATGTATGAATATATTCCCCATCAAAACTTTTAGTAAGTTGCCTTCTTTATCAGTGGCAAGAAGATCTGGGAAAAAGATCTTGACAAAGAGGCTATATGTTGAAATTCTCTTGTCTTTTTTGTAATCAGAGAAGTTGAAATATGCAAGGTACATTTTATTTTTATTATTATTACACTCTAGTTAAGAATCAAAGGTTAAGACATGTCTTTTGGAATGACATCCAGTATGCAGCGTTTTCTACTCATGTAAAATGTCATTTCTTATGTGGGTATGTTTCAATGCATTTTGTCTCAAGGCCTGTGTTTGTTGTTTGATACAGTACTGTATGCAATAGATACAGCATTATGTGGATTGCAAAACAGCTCTGAGCCAATGTTTTAAACTGTGCAGCACAATAACCATGAGTCGAGTACCAAAGAATGTGGCAGGTAACCACAAGCTATAATTCTGGCAATTACAGAGATGATATTTTGAGAGACTGGATGGCTGCAGTGGTATTTTTATATTCCTCTTAAGGTCTCCCTTCAAAGTTAACTGTTCAGTTTTGCTTAGTTGGGCTGGCAAGAATGTTTAACTTCTACTGGAAAAGTTATTCCAACCCAGCAAGATGTTTAACTTGTGCGTCTTCTCTCTGTTTTCTATTCACAGTATGTGAGTGCATGGAAAGGAGATGAAAAACCAAGAAGATTATTCATAGGATCTAGGATTTAACAGTGATTTTTTTCTTCAATATTTGTATATTTCTACTGCAGATTTCCATGGTCTTTTATTAACATAGGCAGAGTAGGTAGATATTCTGGTTTTTGCAAAAGAAAGCGAAAAAGCTAGCATTATTCTCATAGCTGCACGTATAATGTACTACTTGAGTAGAAAAGGAAAAACAAAACCAATGTTACCACTTGAATGACAAGTGAACTTCATATGCTGCAAATAGACGAATAAAACACGGTTTAGCATATTCATAGTAGTTTGCCCTAAAGACAAAAATTGCCTAATCTAACTTTGGCTTCAAATGATCAAATAGAATGAAAATAACTAAACAGTACAACTACATAAAAGCCTTGTTTGAAGTGATGCCGATACCTTCATCTTTGAGTGCGTGTATATTAGCACATGGTTATTTGTATCAGCCATTTTACTCATGGTGTACCTACTGTCAATTTTGTACTTAGTGTAAGGCTCTCCATTTCTTCCTTTCCACTTCCATCTAGTGAAAAATCTCATGAAAAACTGCTACTGCTTTCTCCCATCTCCATTGACCAACCTGTTTTTGTCTCATTCAGTCTTGTTCAAGAATTGTAGCCACTAAATTTGAGCATTTGTCTTAAACTAAAATCTCTAGCTAACTTTCATGGATAAGCTGTTATGCACGATACTTAGCAGAATTTTTAATGAAATATGAATTGATCTATTAGTTGAATAACTTAACTTGATGTTTCATCTCTGATTATGTTATTAATAACCTCCTATATATGCAAGTTTTTTGCTGATGCTTGTCTAAATGTTATTGGCTAGTATTTATTTTTTTGACAGTCAAGTAAAGTCATGATGCGTCACACCATTATTTTTCCTGTAAAAAACATCTAGTTTACCTTTTCTCTTTTGATGTCTAGTATCTTTTTTCTCTGGTAAAAATTATGTGATTCAGTGGCCTAAGTGTATGTGAATATATATCTTGATGAGGAAGCATAAATAGTGTCTCAGCAGAGGTGATGGAAAATAAAAGGCAGGATTCACACTTGCCATGCAAAGGCGCAGATACATTTGATTCACTGAGGTGAATTGGAAGATAAACTGGCTTTTATCTATGTCTGCTTTTGTTCTGCGGTATCGGATTCTTTTGACTATCTGTTAAATACAGCTACCAAAGAGCTTGCTTTTCATACAGTTTTCATCTTTTGTGTTGTGGAAGTCTGGGAAATACCATGTGGACCAAACTAGTATTGCACCTGTAAAATGAGATTGAGGAATTGAAAACTGCTGATTTTCTTTCCTATACTAGCAATATGTTTTGTATTTAATCATAGCATAGTCAGCTTCTATTTTTAAGCACTGCCTGAGTTGAAGTAGAACCAAAACATCAGTCTAGGTATAACAACGTTCTAATAATTTTCACATGTGGTATTTTCCTCACTGTTATTTCTTAGACTGAAATATACTTCAGTCCCACAGAAACCTATTAAAGTTGAATAATTATAAAGTTGCCACTGATATAAATCTTTCTACGGGGTTTCATATCTTAATAGAATATACAGACCAGATAGCGTGTCAGACCTCTGAATGCTGACAAAGAATATTAGATACAAGTGTGCTTACCTTGAATTCTGTTCTCCGCTGGACACTCTGACATTACTAAAAAAGCCTATGTAATTAAGCAGAGAGCAGCAATCAGAAAACAGAATTCCTGAAGCAGCCTTAGGTTTCTAAACAGGATCATCTGTCATTGGAAATATATTTAGAAATTTCCTTAAGTGCTATTTAACATTAACTTTCCCTTCTAATACCTATGAGATTTATCAGTAAGAACAAACTATCTGAAACTGTTTGTCTGCAATGTCTGAAGGGAGTATCCCTTACCATTAATTTTCTGCAGTGCTTTCAATTTTGCAGGATAACTTTAGGACCTCTCACTGCAAGAGAACTGCTTGCCATATCTTATCTCTAAGTCTGCAGGAAAACTATCACTGTCCTTTTTGTTAGAATAGTGAGGAGTCTTTCCTTACTTTAATTAGAACAAATAAGATAGGGCCAGTCTCACAAATGAATGAAATGTTGATTTATTTATATGCTTATTTATATATATGTTTAATAATAGCAAAGTCAAAGTGAAGTAGCAATATTTATGTAGAGGCTAGATTATAATAAATGAGTCCATTGTATATTTATGTAATGTTCCCAATGTCCTTTTGATATGAATCAGTGTGTAGCAGAAGTTGATAGAGATATGAATTTATATCTATTGATCTTCTAATCCTGTCCATTATATATCCTGTAGACAATTTTATATTTCAGAAAACTTGGCAAATTCTTGTCATTGTATGCAGTATATCACAGAATCACAGAATCACAGAATAGTAGGGGTTGGAAGGGACCACTGTGGGTCATCTAGTCCAACCCCCCCGCCGAAGCAGGGTCACCTACAGCAGGCTGCACAGG
>Ga0065711_1051573_pt1 | contig 10325 bp, 6 predicted proteins | sample Hoacrofraction12_FD_59098 | JGI IMG/M metagenome (GOLD analysis project Ga0065711, IMG submission 59098) | Hoatzin crop microbial communities from Cojedes, Venezuela - Epithelial fraction 12 v2 (version 2) | ecosystem: Host-associated > Birds > Digestive system > Esophagus > Crop | place...
ACCCGCCTGGACAAGGTCCTGTGCAGCCTGCTGTAGGTGACCCTGCTTCGGCAGGGGGGTTGGACTAGATGACCCACAGAGGTCCCTTTCAACCCCTAACATTCTGTGATTCTGTGATTCTGTGATTCTGTGATTCTGTGATTCTGTGATACTGTAGCTTGTTCATAAAGATACGTAAGGAATGAAGTATGTACAGTTTTGTATCATCAAAAATGTAAATAGACTTGCTCTGAGTAATACTATATGGATTATACTGAAGTCTGTGAATAAGTATAAAAAAAGGAGAAAATATATTTTTAAAAGACGTTAACAATGTAGTCTATAATAAAGATCAAGAAGATGACAATTTCTTAAATGAACTCATGGTGCATCCAGAGCACAGAACTATGCAGACACTTGTGTGAGACATGGAGGAGCTGGAAGATAGCTTGGGTGAAATGATCTAATTTGTGATGCTTAGGACAGCAAGAAAGAAAAGCATCAAAAAAGTAGCAACAATGTTGTTCAAAACCCCAGATTTTAATAAACTCACAGAATTAATAAATATGGTGATATGGCAAGCAATTGTAAGGGGAAAGGAGTTTAGAAGAACTGATAAAGATTAAATAAATAATACAGAGAACCCAAGTACAAATTGTTCTAACAAAAAAAAAGAATAGTAAATATAATCAGAGATCATTTTGATTAAGCTGTGACTTTTCAATGATCTGCTACTTGACACAGAATTGCACAAAAGGTGAAAACTAGATTGAATTGTTAAGGATGAACACAGAAAAACAATATGGGTATCTAAACAGCAAAGCAGATCAGTTAGTCTAGAAACTGGGATAGAATCAGGGACATTAGAGTTGACAAGAAAACTTTCTGTAAGTGTGTTAATAATAAGAAGAAGACCAAAGGCAGACTCATTCTACTATGTGGGAAGGAAGGAAAGCTAACAGTGTATGACACATAAAAAACCCGAGGCAGTCATGGCTCATTTTGCCTCAGTCACTACTGCAAAAAGATTACCTGTGATTAAATTACTAACATAATTAACGTCAGCAATAGGGCTAAAGAATGTGGAGTAGAGTGGGCAGAAAACAGGTCAGGTACAACTTGGATGAAGCAGCCATTCTCATTTGGCAGAGTCTGATGAAAAGAAACTTAGGCTACTGAGGGAACCAGTGAAACAGACTCACAGCTAGTAATGGCTGCACATTTGAGACTTCATGGAGAAAAGAAACTTGGAAAGGATAAATATAGTCCTGGTTTCGGCAAAGTATCTATGCTTTAGGTTTTTAGATAGTTTTATATTCTTAATTTCTGACACCTAAGTTCCCTTTGAAATAATTTGCTCAATTAGGTCATTATGTCTTTTTGTAGAAAAGGAGGAGGAAGACCCATGAAACTGTAACTTCACATCTTTCTATTTTTAATTCTGAGAAGGATGTTGGGACCAGCAATCAAACCACCTACATGTAAGCTCTTCAAAGGTGATAAATAATTGTCAAGATTTTTCAGAACGAATTTGTGCTAAACTAATCTTCTTTCTTTTTATGACAGAGTAACAGGTGCTGGTCTTTGGGTAAAAATGGTAGATGCAGCTTTCAAGATATTGAAAAAAGACTTTTGACACTGACACAGGCTTTTAAATAGCGCAAAAAAAAAAATAGATCTGGTCTTGACCAGGGTGATGGTCTATAGCTCTACAGTCATATGCAGCTCATGCTGCTAAATCGTAACTCATACTTGAACTATGTGGTGCTACAATCATTTTACGCTGTTTGGAAATGTGACTCTGTCTGTGGGAAGAAATGAATTAGCAAGAGACACAAGTGTAAGTTTTGCTTAGTTGCATCCCACAGCAAAGCAGTAGGATCCCAGGGGAGCTGCAGTCTCTCCTCCTTATCTATCACTCCCAAATCCACCCCCTACTCACCTTGGCTTTCCAAAATATGTGGCATCTGTCTGATGCAAAATGCAACAATCAGCTGTAAAAATACAAGATGAGGAGCAAATGCCTAAGCAGAATTCCTAATGAAAATACTATGGAGGTATGGGGATGTGTGAGGGACGTCTTAACAGTTATCTTCAGTGAATAAGGATACCATTGCAAAAGAAAAACTAGCATAATAGGCAGGAAAAGTAAGCATAGGTGATACAGGTCCTTCCACCTTCAGCTACAGTGAAGTTTAATGAGGAGTACTGTGCCCAGTTTCGAGAATTTCATGTCAAGGAAGATGGGAAACAGTCCAGGGGACAGAAAAGTGAAAAAAAAAAGTTAAAAAAATATTGTAAGTATGGAAAGATTGAAACCCAGGTGATTTTAGTCTTGAGGAGAAAAGACTGATTGGTAGGGGAAGCATTTTCAAATATGTCAAAGTTTCCTGCAAAGCAGGGAGGATATATGGTCTCCACTTCCCCTGGGAACAGGACAATATAATTGCTGGTAAATTCTTTGGGTTTTTTATTCTTATCTCTGCAAAGCAAAAGTAAGTTTTCATCTGTCTCAAGCATCATTGACAGATCTACGAGTTGTATTCTTGAGACTACCTGCAGTCTTGACCACATTTCTACTACAGGAAGGATGCTGTACAGATTAAACTGAAGACAAGCCATAAGGCCACACAATACATATGACCACAGTAGAACAAATAAATTTGCAGCACAGGTGCATTACACACTATGGCTAATGATCAGCCAATTGGTCTGACAGAGCACAGTTGTGATGACATTGCTGCATCTTGGGATTTTACCATAATACTTGTAATACGTGTTCTTCCTCAAGATCTTATTTTCAGCAGGTCTGATGAGGTCAGATGCTTGATTTTCAAGATCTCTATTACCAAATCCCAGCCATCATGATGGCAGAAAAAATGTGAAAATTAAGCTTTGAGGATTAGAAGAAATACTCTGAGCTTGTCGGAGATAGAGATTACTATCAAGAAATAGCAGGGAAAAAAGGCACCTGATGCTTTATTAAAACATTGTTATTTTAAAGCAAATCTCATGAATTATTAATTACTGGATCATTATCTTTTAACAGCTTACTTTGATAACGGAGAAGGCATCATGATGACTAAAACCCAAGCAGTTAAGGTACAATTGCCTAATGCCATTTAATAACATGAAGTTTTACACAATGGACATCCTAGTCACACTTCTCTGGAATACAGTCCTACAGTGTCATCTTATCTTTTGTTATATGTATCTGTCATTCACTTACTCCAGGGATGGTAGATATGCACCTTACTGGTTTTCTTTCTGCTAATACTTTTTCATATACAATGCTTGATTTGATAAAAAACAGGAGTTCTGGTTAAAAACTAACAGTGTCTTAAATGAACAAATAAAGTTTGAAATACCACAGTAACACACTGTGAGCACAAATATTTATCTTCAGACAACATCTGATATAAAAAAGATCCTAAAACTGTACCATAATATGTGTCCAGAAGTATTTTTGTCACTAAAAGAACAATCAATTGACTTTACATCAAGTGAAATAGCCTACTAGAGCTGCTGTCTCGCTACAAAACAGATTACGTGGTGCAGTTTTCAAAAGCAGTTTAGCACAATATCTCAAGAGTGAGTGTCCTGTGAAGTGACAGAATAGCCACCAGTAAAGCACCAGCAAGTTATTACATATGTGGAATACAAAGAACTTTGGGAAGAAGATAATATGTATGTTAAAAATACCTACTTCTCATTAAATGCTGTAAGTTCATCTCTGTAGTACTTCGCCTCCAAATACCAGCAGTTAAATGATTACTGGTTAATATGACACATTCGCCATAGAGCTCTTAGACAACCCGGTGAGCATTTTTTTAGAAATAACTGAAAGTTATGTTTTGATAGTCTGAGAACTTGAGCCTTCAGCAATGCTGTTCTTTGCACTTTAAATTGATTCCATTATTTGCAATCTGACTCTTTTGCCATCTAAACATGTAAGAGGACTTTGCTACTTTATTCCTTTATTTTAATGCTGTGGATTATTCATGCAGTAAAGTTTAAAAACTTCTGCTTTTACTCCGAAAGAATCAACCCAGATGACCTACGCAATATCATCAGAGAACAAATCAAAGGAAATATTACTAAATATTAATTTATGGAGTGGTTTTAGCAGCTCTGAAGGAAAATATTGCAGCTCTTTATACCCTTATTGTATCTAAATGACTAATTTGTTAAATTCTGTGCAGGAAACTGTCCATCCATTTTAAATAACTGTTGCATACAAGAGTAGTTTAACTCGTGTTTGCCGAGCTATGTGCTTCTGTTTTCTTATGAAAAGATCACTCTGCAGCCTTGGAGCTGCTCCCTCTCCCACAGAGTTGCAGCCATATTTGGGTTTTGGTATTTTGCGTGGAGGTACTGTTCCCACTGACTACCAACACAATATGGACTAGGAGCTGATGTGGGGGCAGGAAAATAGGAGACATGGAGACTGGGTGAGCACAGGGTATTCTGTAGGTCACAGGTTGTGACCCAGCTGTGATAAATTGAGTTTAGAGAACACAGCTACAACAAAAATCTCAATGGATACCAACTTCTGTATTTTGTAAAATCTCATGGATCTTGGATGCCGTGTGTGTTATTTTCATGCCTCTGGCTGTCTTTTCTGTGTAATAACAAAAAAATAAGCGCAACCTGTTCCCTGGGACTACTGCACCTTGTGTGGTGATTGACGGCATTGTGACTCTAGCCTTTTGCTTCATTATCAACCTAAGGCATGGAATGATCATTTCGAAACTCTATGTCATGTTTTATCCTTCAATTTATTTGAGCCTGCCAGAACTTTCATTCTCTGGGTGCAACTTTTCATTGCTCATGTAATGTCAGAATAATGCACATACACAAGCATTCTTTCAATGTTACAGTGGTTCTTCTGGAGATTGGATGATAAACACTTAAACAGTCAGAAATGTGAAGCAAATGTGACATGACCAACACAGTGTCAAATCTTGATGCTGGTTGTGAAGGAGACTGACTTAGTTCTCTGCAGACGCAAACAGCAACAGCAGTGAAAACTGTATGTCTGACAAGCAGGTTGCAATTTGACCAAGACTCTTTGCTCTCTTTTATCAAAGCCTCAGTTCTGCAGAAATAGTTCATTTCAATGCAGGAAAGGCTTCTCAGGTGCAAGATGTCTCACCCAACCCAGTGAATGGCAGAGACTCAACCCAGAGCAGCCAGAAGTCCAGTAATGTGGGCAATTGTACTAGGTGTGAAGAACCCAGTGCTAACTCTAGACTTGGTCATCTTAACAGCTGATATATAGATTGTGTCTCTCAAACGCTGCCTGACAAATAGTAGGATTCTTCATTTAAATTTAGCCATTTAGGGTCCTGTGTGCCTGCAGGCTGAATTAAGCATTCTGCATTGCAGAGGTGATACCCTGGAATGGGTATCTAAACCAGATATGCTCTTACACTCTTTGGAATTGTCTCTTTCTTCTTACTTTACATGAAGAGAGCAGAGACAAGCAGCTCAAACAAAAAGTAAGGCATTTCGGCATATAATTTACTGAAGTAGGATGAGATAAATCTCATCTCCTGGTTAATACTACTGTGTCCTGGGAGGACTTGATCCAGGATGGACTGAGAATGTTCTATTGTAAAACAGCCAAAAGCCTCATCCAAAAGAAGTGAGAAGGTTTCCTGCTGGGTTCTGGGCTGAGAACAGGTGACAAAAATCAGAAAGAATAAACTCACTGTGCAAATTAGAAGCAGGCAATTATGGATCATGGTTGAAGATCTCCAGTCTGTCCATATACAACTGTCTGAAGGGAAATCTGATGGACTATAAAGCAAAGTATGTGGAGGTATTAATGAAGAATTGATTCCTACTAATACATCTTGGTAAATGCACCAATTATCTCTACAGACACTGAAAAGCGGTCTTAAAAATCAGCCCAAAAGCATAAAGATCTCTGCAGCTACAACTGTCACTTACTGGTCTGATAAACACTGCTTTTTTTTCTTCACATTCCTCTTAGATCTGTTACTATTTCACCCTAGCAGTCCTAGGTGTTACAGCAGTCCTTTGCCTGGCCAGCACTCTGAGATCTTTGGCAGTTAATAAGATGTTAAGTTGTTCAATGTCTATAAAAAATGTATCAATATTTTGGATGTCCCAAACATCTTAGATTTAATAAAACTCTCCCATTAGAAGTGATCCATTTAAAATAGGATGCATTTTCTGAAAGAACCGGAAACAACAAATATCCTGCCTTGGTTGCTTGTTTATAAGAACTAGACGGCTCCCTCCACCAAGAATTAAAAAAAAAGGAAAAAAAAATTAATGCATTCTGATTTTCCTGATTGTTCAGAGACACAAACTACAAATGCACGCACATTTTAGAGGTAGCTAAGGCTCTATCGACTCATAGAGAAAATGACTGCAGTAGCAGGGTCCGTGGGAGCTACACAGCCCAACAAAGGCAACGCAGCATGTATGTACAGAGCTGCTTTGCTGAAATCCTCAAAGTCCTCAATCAGTGTAACCGAACAACAAAACCCTGCTTATGAAGCCATGAGAGCCAGCACAGGCACTGCTTGTTCTGCTGGCCACACCTACAGGAATTACTTTGTGGGGGGCGAGGAGGGGGAGGAGGGGGGGCTGTCTTACACCCATGCTCATGTGTTTCATTTTTTAACACAGCACATGCCAGTCCCTGTTTCTTGGTGCTGCCTCGTCATCATTCACAGAGAATTTGCCTGGGAGAAATTAATTATAGGTGTACAATGCAAGGAGAAAAGCAGGTAAACATTGCCCCTTGATCCAGTTAGAGCTGAAACATATTGCCCTGGAAATTGCTCCTCAGCAACGGCCCATTATGTGACACATTTAGAATAACTGCAAAGAATGATCTTTCTAATGATTTCTACAATACACTTCGGAGACCAAATCCTGCCTTTGCCTCTTTTGCTGTGGAAGTATCCTGGCAACAGAGCCAGTGCGGATGTTTTACGTAAGGATTTCTGGGCTTCATCCTTTTCTGCTTAGCTGTGTGGGAAAGGCACTAAGCATCAGGGCACTGCTGACAGATGCAATGTTGTGTGGAAGGGATGAGCAAGGCTCGTGCAGCATGTGATGGCAACAGCCGGGGAGTAATCCTGCAGCCTTTCTGTGAGCCAAGAGAGAACGAGATCCACTCTCACTCCACCGCTCCCTGCCACCCCTCTTGTACACGGGGATGGATTCTGCACAGGGATTTGCTCTTACTCGTAATGGGAGGCAACATCTACAGAAAAGGATGTGGCAAATACATCCTTGATGGAAAGACATACAGCTTTATGTACTTTCTAATGCAGTAGGAGTAAAAAAGTATATATAGAATTTGCAGTATGAAAATCGTTTTTATAGTGCTTAGAAGGTTAAGTACTGGATTTTTTGTTTCACATTAACCTATACATTTAGAGAACTTGCAATATTTCATTTTGACTTCTCATCCATATATTGTCACTACAGGCTTCTACTTCAATAGTTTGTTTCTGAATTTCTAAGTTCACCAAAAATGATTCACAGAGTTATTTCTCAGAGAGATCTAAAAGTCTGAATTCTTTAATTTCCCACCTGAACACCAACAAAAAATAATTTTAAAAATGGTATTTCAGAATAAAAATTATTAAGTACTGTAAAACAATGACTCTTGCTAAAGTGAAGGGGGAGCTGATTACCTGCGTGGAAAAGGCTGGAGTGTTCTCACTCAGGATACCAGTCAGTATCTTGAGCCTCTTTTTTTCTGAAGAACTATGATCCAAGGGGTAAAACAACAGCTGCCTTTCAGGACTAGGCATCTGAAACCTTTATCAGCTTTATGCAGGCTCTAGAACTTTGCTGAAAAGTGCCGTTCCTGAGAGAATTGCCAGTTAAGTTTCATCGGCTCTGCCACAAGTTCATTAATATGAAGACAACATTACTCTTACATAATATTACTAAGATTTTATAACAATTTACAAAAGTTTACTTTATAATATAGTGAACTCTTTCCTGAGTATCACTGTTTGAGAACAAAGAGACCTGAAACAAGGAGACTAGGTTCATTTGACCACATTACAGTTCGCTAGACTCCCTTCATAGTCAATGGAGAGAAACAGGCACTTGGGATTGATTTCCTAACCTAGAAATCTCAAACAGATCACATGAACTGTATTCAAAAAGTAGATATTTTTCTCTTTACCCTATAAGAAGGTTCAAAGTGACTAGTTCAGAGCCAGATATCTTTATGGTAGCTGAGGTAAGTGAGATGACTCCTCAAAATGGAGGTTAAAAGTAATTTGTTTTAGATTTGAGAGGAATCTTATTATTCAGGATTCCTGGCTTTCAGTCTTGCAAGAACATCCTTACCTTAATATGCGTGTTCTCACTGCAGAAGGAGGTAACTGAGGACTCTGTGAATAACAGAAACACATTGCAAAATAAGAAGGAAGAACAGACCTGGTGTTACTGTCACATCATTTCCATTGACCACAGGTCTTTCTTCCTCTTCTTCCTCCGGTGGCTCAATACCCGTCTTCTCCATATTGCTCACAGACTTATTCCTTTTACGTTTGCCTTCAGCCCCGGGAGTGGCACCTGGGAGAATCTGATCTGTTACATTTAACAGCAATGGAGCAGGTTCTGCTGGAGGCTTTGGAGTGCCGTAATAGTTGTCTGGAAAGAAAAGAAATAACATATGAATTTGTAGAAATACCTATGCTGCTGCTTCTTCTTTTGTCTTAGACTAAAGAGATTATGTGAGGTAGGATCTGGTACGTCAGCTAATATAAAGATTAGTTCAAAATATTTTCTGTGAAATTAAATATTCACCTTTCATGAGATGGCAAACAATTTTTTCGGTGGTAGCTTTAGCGATCATATCATGCTCAGAAGTATATACCATATTAGCACTTCCTGAAACTTTAACGGGGTTGATTAATATTCCTCTCATCCAAATACCTGACAAATAGGCAGCATAGAAGAGCTGTTTTCTTATTTCAAACCATTAGTTAAGACAAATCAGTTTTGTAACACTTATTCCACAATACAAGAGTTTCTGAAGGATCAAAAGGACCATAAAAGTATTGGTTATTCACTATGTTATGTCAGCTTAACCCCCTTGAATTTGCTCTTCTACTTAGAAAATAAATAATTGTTCAATGATTCAGAGATTTGCAGTTTTCAGTAGTGCTTGCACTATCTTACTTTTCATATTTATCAAATTTTTTCTATTCATGAGCTCTAGATTTGTAACAGTTAATGATACTATGTTTTCAAAGAAAGTTGAAACCTTATGCTTTAGGGCTTAAAATTATCTCAAAGTACTAAGGAATTCTGAGAAGACTTAAGGTGGCTGACAGATTACCCTGTATTTGTCTCTCATCAAATTTCTGGCAACTTCCTCTGACTCATTTATTTTCTGTCAGAAGGATTATTAGATTATATGGACTATGGTCTGATCATATCTATATTAGTATCTGTATGTTTGGATTTCTAGCACATTTGGTCTCAAAACTGGTTTCTTACTGATATTTCAAATTTGTCTTAAAAATATGGTTAAAATAAAATATTAAAATAATTCAATAAAAATATGTATAAAAAAGCACAAATCCTCCCTATAACCAAACATAAAGAGTAATATAAGACATAAAAATAAAAACATGTTACTTATGCAGTTATCTTTTTTCATCTGCAAGTTGCAATGAAGGGCAGTGAAAACTATACCTTCCAAGTAGATTTTCAGCAGTTAATATGGGAAACTAAAAATACTATCCAGCTCTGAGAAACTTTTCCAAAGAAAAAAGCCCCTATGTAAAAATATTAAGTAAGTTGCTGAAGATATTTGTAAACCATATGACCATTTTAAAAATTCTTTTCCCATAATTTAGGGCTTTATGTGATCAAAGAATACTAACAACTGGCAAAAAATTATTTTAACCACGTATGAGTGTGACACAGAGAAATATGTTATATCTGCACAGTAAACCATCATAAGATGCATTTTGCAGATACAGTAAATATTCTTTCTGGCACTAGTCTTCGTTTCCAATGAATTACAGTGTTCAGCCACATGGCCACCTCAATAATACTGAATACTACGAATTTTTCACCGTGGTTTAGCAAAACGATATTCATAACAGATGTTTCTGTAGTTGTAATACGATAGAAAAATTTGTGTTAAATGGCCCTCACACTCACTCTGGGTTTAGGGATGGCAGAATGAAAAACTCACTGCAGATTTTCTTTCAAATTTCTGAGATGGCAGCAGGTTTACGCACGCAGCATGGGAAACAAACAGGAGGAGTTGGAAGCAATCGTGCTGCTGGAAAGCTACGACCTGATTGCCATCACAGAAACTTGGT
>Ga0065711_1012186_pt1 | contig 10324 bp, 6 predicted proteins | sample Hoacrofraction12_FD_59098 | JGI IMG/M metagenome (GOLD analysis project Ga0065711, IMG submission 59098) | Hoatzin crop microbial communities from Cojedes, Venezuela - Epithelial fraction 12 v2 (version 2) | ecosystem: Host-associated > Birds > Digestive system > Esophagus > Crop | place...
AGCTGGGATAGAGTTAATTTTCACAAGAAGCTGGCTGGACTGACCCAAACAGCCAGCCAAATGGGATATTCTATACCATGTGCTGTCATGCTCAGTATTTAGGCTGGGAGCTGGCTGAAGGAGGGGAATTTGCTACTCAGGAGCAAGCTGAGCCTCGGGTGGTGAGAACACCTCATGTTGTATATGCTTTTTATTAGTATTACTGATTGTTGTTTTCTTCTCCCTTTGCCATTCTGTTAAACTGTTCTCATCCCAGTCCTTGAGTTTTGCCTTTTTTCCTTCTGATTCTCCTCCCCATCCCACCTGGGAGGGAGGAGGAGTGAGAGAGTAACTGTGTGGTTCTTTGTTGCCAATTGAGGCCAAACCATAACACTGAGGCTTTGCTGAAAGAAATATTGTGCAGAGAAATTAATATTGGTTTTCATACAAATTTGCCAGAAAATGCTGCTTCACTGGGGCTGCTCAGAGTTTCATGTCCCGATTGAATTAGGTGAATAGTTTTGGTCGAAAGAGGGAAAAACACATGACTTTTTTGTGACGCTTGACTCAAATGACCCCATAATAAAACATTGCTGTGTTTCAGGGTGGGTTTGTAGAGAAGTGCAGGTGCTGTCTGTGCAGGGAGGATGCAGTGGTCCTTTTCTCCTCTCCTGTGTGACACCCGGGCACCCAGGGCATCTGCCGGCTGGCAGGGACGCAGGGCTCAAACCTTCTTTGTCCTGGTGCAAGTGAGTCTGTAAAGCAGGGGTGGGAGTCCCACAACCCTTTGCTTTGGCTGTGTAAGTAGATGTAGAACACTGAAATGCTTCATATTTTATTTAAATACTAGTACAAAGATATTCAGGTACCCAACTCCTTTGTGGTAAAGGAAATGATTTTTAAAGTGCCTATGCAACCTTGCCAGTGTTCCAGCAGTCAACCTCCAGCCTTTTAAAAACTGGTTTTTTTAAAATGTCATGGCAGTTAAGATAACAATATTATTACTATTTCTAGTGAAACATTTAGGGGCTTTTTTATTTAGCATCCTACCTTTTAGCATATACTTTTGATGATTTTTTCCTCAGTGCAGAAGGCTAAAAAGTATGGCTTTGTGGAGAGTTTGAAAGGTAGAATTATCTCATAGATTGCAGGAACAATGAAAAATCTTGTAAGAGCTGAAAGCATGATTTCTCTGCATGTTTGTTTCTGTGTATATCTCAAAGGAATTACTCACTTCTTAATTTTCTGCTTAAGATAATTCCCCTGCTGCAAGTCAAAGGTGGAGACCAGACTCTTCATTTAAGGATAGCTAAAAGCAAGTCTCAGCTAAGGGTCTAAACTACCCATATCTGTCCCAGCAGCACCCTACGAGTTTCTCTAACTTGTGAAAAGTGGCACATGTTGGTAGAGACAAGCTGTTCTGGTGATACCTAATATCAGTCATGTCACTAAATGTGTGCTGTCTGTGCCACTCCTGCATATAATCCGCAGGCTGCCGCCATCATTATTTAAAGGAAGAGGAAGACAAAATGTTGAGGAGTTGTAGATGACAAAGTGTAATTGTTTTTCAGCCTATGTGAAAGTGCTTGCCAGCTTGATAATGCTTTTCCTTGTTGTCTTCCTTGTATTTATATACAGCAGGTGAGTGCTTTTGCTCTATAAAGAAAATGTAATTCTATTGACTTGGACAAAATTGAATTAATAACATATATAACTTGATTTCAAGTTTGTAGAGGCTTTCAAAGATATTGGACTTTTTTTTTTTTTCTTTTTTTATCTATCCCCAGAAACATCTGTGTTGCCTGCCCCGGGAATACAGAATGAAGGTAGGGGATGAGAATTATCTGTGTGGTGAGCCACAACAAAGTTATTTTGCGTATTCTGCCCTATAAGCTTGGATGGTGATTTGATGTGACAAACTCCTTTCAGATGTGGAAAAAGGATGACAGCCTGATTATAACTTTAACCCACTGAAGAGAGGGTTTGAGAAAAATAATATGTGCCCTTTTGGATGTGCCTGCGCTGCTTAGGCAGCTGGATCTTGCCCTGACTGTGCAATTCAGCTACAATTGGGACATCTAAATGTAGGCACCTTTGTGTGTGCTGGGTGTCCAAGCTCTCCTGGTAGCAAGTCAGTACAGTCTGTGGAGCCTATAGAGCCATCCAACCATATAATGTCTGCTTGAGGAGGTGAGCTGAACCTTGCTCTGGGCTCCCATTACTCTGCTGATTAATGGAACTCGATCCAGTTACCTAAATATAAGCATATCTTGCCAAATCTGGTGCCCTAGGATATTAAGACATGTGTCAGCCTCATGCAGATGTCTTATAGAACCTGTGGGAAATCTCTGCTCTGCTGGAGGCCAGTCAGAAAACCCAACTCATCTTAAGTAATACCATATACCCACGTTTAAGCAATCAAACCCAGCCCTATCTTTCCGTTGGCTGCAACGGGAGCTTAGGCACCTAACTCATGTCAGCACCTAGATGCAGGTGATTGAATCTCAAACTGAATCCTCCCTAGACTTCTCTTTCTCAAGCCTACCTCTTGGTTCCTGGTAATGTAGCAGGTAATGCCTTGCTGCTATTCATGCAGTTTATAATATTATAACTGGGCTAAACTTGTTCATGTTTATAAGCTATGATTCAGATTTCAAAGTTATACAGAACAAGGGCAGTCCAATACGAGCTTGCAAGACCACAGCAGGTGGGCACAGAGTTCCCAGATCTTGATGCCAGACTATCATGGTAGAAGGTGTAGCTGCTGCCCTACCATTGCCTCCCATATGTGTGTGGAGACAATTTCTCTGTCTAGCTTTGGCCTTTATTTGTTGCTGGTGGAGGGTCGGGTACACTCAGTTGTCAGCCCATGGCTTGTCTGAAGACAGCCATCCTCGCCCACTTTGGTCTACTTACACGTGAAAGTTTTAGAAGTGGAGGTTAGTGAGGAGGCTCTTAGTCCTCTATCAATGCTGTCTTTTTTGTGGAAGGCCAAAAGATGGTGTAGGAAGACTCAAAAAAGAAATTAAGAATTCTGCTGATGGTTAAACCCTGCGTCTCCACATAGCACAAAACCTTACACAAACATTTTGAATCTTCTGACTGTCACACTGACTGCCATCTGCATAGTTCCTAAAATATTCCTAACACCAATAAAATCTGCTAAAAATATTCTTGGTTTCCTTATTCATTCATAAAAGGCATTCATCTATAAAGTATTGGTTACTGTTTTAAATTGATGCTATTAAATAAAGTTCTCTGGGATTTGTGAAGGAATTGTGTTAGTGATTTTGGACCTGTTGTAATACATGTCTTCATTATGGACATTTAGTACTCATAAATGCAGAGAATCATTTTTTTTTTTAATTTATGAAAATATTTAGTGAGATGGGTATTTATTTCAGCAAAGATTTTGGAGAATTGCTTGATGGGGAGGAAGTCTTGAAATTGGTTATAACATCTTCTGTTGGTGTTCAAAATGCTTGGGGGTGTGAGCTGTGGGGCTGCAGAAAGGACTGTGTTCTGCCGTCAGACTGTGACTCAGCGGTGACAGGAGTTATTCTTGCTGTTGCACAACTTAAACCAAACATTGGCAACAATACTGGGCTTCTCCACACTGTAGCTTTTGCTGCACTGTACTGCTGTTATGGTCTCTGCCTTCCATAGGCAATATTTACCTCTATTTTTCCCCCTTTGCCTTAGGCTTCCACTTTTGCTAACAATCTCCCTCTGCTCCACAGGTACCAACTGTTTCTAACTATTTAATTAACATACTTAATTTAAGCTCACAGGTGTTGTGCTCATTCTGTCCTTAGCCTGAAGTGTGCTCCTTCTTCAGACCTGAAGTTTGTGTGCCTAAAAGTGCTTTGCTTTCTTTTCCAAATACAAGAGATGGTCTTATAAAAGATATTATCTTTCCCCACAGATCTTACCTTGACAGAATGTCAAATACATAGAGGAAAAGAGGGGACAACCCATGTTTGATGGTATCTGTCACGGCTTCAGGTCAGACACGTGATTTTGATATGGTGTCTCTTTTTCTGGGAGAACATCTGCTCTTCAAGCCTGCTTAGTCTTTTTTGTGTCAATCAGGATGGTAATCTTACAATACTGAATATATTCCAGACTTTATAAGGAGAAAAGTACCACAGGTAGAGGGCTTATTTGCATGTCAGCCCCATTTTCCTGCCCCTCTGTGTTCACTTTTTGAATGCTTGGTCAGGCACTCTTATTATGAACGCGGATTTTGTGGTTCTTGCACACTCAGATGTGATTCTGGGGTATGGTGAATTTTTTTGGTGCATTCTCCCATGCTGCCTCCTGTCTTGGCACTCCTTCTTCTCATCTCCTGAAGGTTCTTCCTGCCTCCTTGTTTTCCTTTTTCAAAACAAACCAACCAGGAAACCGCCTGACTTCTTTCAGGAATTCTCTTTGTCTCTTTTTCCAATAAACCTAAAGATCTGCAATAACAATTAATGACGCTAACCTTAGTAAAAAAAAAATATATCTTTTTTGATGGGCACTGGAGGCAAACTGAAAAATGTTTTCCTCCTTTGTGCATATTTGGAAACACTTTCACAGACACAGCCTGAATTAAAACCCTGTAAATTGCTGTCGTACTGTCACAACAGGACTGCTTTTATCTTCCTTTTTGTTCATACTCTCATTTTCAATATTCCTATTTATTGTACACATTATACTCTAAAAATTAGCTATCCAAGGTGTATCTTTCTCCAGTGTCTTTTTTTTTTTTCATTCTGTGAGCCACTGTGGAAACTGACTTTTCACATTTCTGATTCATAAATCACTTTTCTTGTGAGATGGCTCTTCATCCCTGACAAGACTGTTAAAGAGAGATTAGGTTTAAGAGCCTACTTCAAAGACCAAACTCCTCCTAGAAAAGTAAATTGTGCTGTTTCTGGGGCTCCAGTGCTGTCCTTGCCTTGCACATCATATTTACTGCCAACAGTGGTAACTTCTATCCCCTGTGACCCCATACTTCCCTCCTTAAGTCAATCCCTTGTCTGTAAGTCTGCTGTTGCTACAAAATCGGAATTGACCTCACTCTGTCTCCCTAGTGTTCTTACTCTTGTTTTTGCATCCATACAGTCTAGCCCAGGATGCTCTTTTTCTTCTGATCTCTATAAATATTTGTGCTGACATTTAGGGGGGGAAAAAACGTCATAACTGAGGTTCAGAAATCCCAGTCTGTGGTCCAGAGGGATCTACGCTCCCCTCACCTAGGACATCAAGTATTTCTATGCTTTTGGAGACTGGCCATGCACGAACTGAAATGATAAATCTGGAGGAGAGCTTTAAGATTTTCTTCCTAAAATTCTGGCCTTACTGCATTTCAATCAATCTTATTGTGACCTTTTTTTCTTGCTTTAGAAAGCTGGAATTTGTCTATCCTGTCATCTTCCACCTTAAATATTAGCCTGTCACCTGTCCCTTGCTGCTGTTGTATCCTGCGTCTCTGCAAGCTGCACCTCCTGGCCTCAAAGGCAAGGTGTTCAAGTGTGTTGCTCCATGTAAGCTTAGTAAGTTCCCAGCCTAATCATGGAGGCACAACCAACACAAGATTTAACTCTGTTGCCCTCACATCCTTGCTGACCTTCAATTCAGAATCAAGCAGAAGGAAAAGAGTCTCCTGCAGCTCATGTCCTATCCACCTGCTCTGTACAGATGCCTCAGACATCTCACGTGGCTCTGTGTTTCTGTGGGTGAACAACTTAGGCAAACTCTTTGTGTCCCTTGACAAAGACCTCCCAGAGACCCCCCGCCCTGTTGCTGTGAAGTCACAAGAATTAGAGATGTATCAATTTAGCCAGTCTCGCTGAGTCACAGCCTATTGTGTTTGCAAGTGACTTGGGGCCACCGCAACGGTTCTGCTACACCCACATTTGGTCAGTTTGATGCTGCCTAAGCTCCGCTTTGGGCCTCAATCAGTTATCCATACATTGGCAACTACTTTAGGGTAAGTTGTTAGGATTATATTGACTAGATCTCAGCTGGCTGCAATGGGATCTTAGGGGTGCAGCACACACAGACACCTGAATTTACCCATTTCGGTCAGAACAGCATTTCCACCAAGGTGTTTCCTCCGAGGTGGCTGCAGTTAGAGCAATGCTAGTAGATGCTAATACATCTTGAAAGGATGGCTTTGTGAGCCTGACCTCAGGACTGTGCTGTCTGACCCAGCTGGCCTGCAGTAGTGGTGGAGAGGGTGTGAAGGTGGAATGACAGGTGATAGTTGATATTGAACTAACACTAAACTTCTTGGATGTTGCTAGTTACTAATGCTTGTACAATGACTGGGAGAATTGAGGGTTAGCTAGAGCCGTTACAGGATGGGTGCAAGGTAAGATGTTGTAAATTAAAGCATTTCTAGAAAGCATTTCTCAGCCCTCCAGTAGGAGTCTGAAGAAGTTACTTCACCTGCATTGACTGAATTCAACTTTGTCCTTCCTGATGGAAGTTTTACTTTTGAAAGGCTTCTTCCTTTTAGTTTCTGCCCAAAGATGCCTATAAAGCATGTGAAGACCACCTGTGGAAAATGAAAACCACGGTATTTTGGTTAAAAAAAAGAAATCTCTAGATATTAGAACAAATTACTAGGACTTGTTTTGTGGTTGACGATAGATCCACAATCAGTATTCATTTCATAGAGGGAGACCTTTGCAATCATTCCAATGATATGCTTTTACCAAACATATTTTGATATTGAAATAATCAAATTATCCAGACAAACTTACAGCAGTACCAGATCAAAGTAAAACTAATATGGCAACTTTGGCAGCATGAAATACTCTCATTATTAACTGGTCATTATAGCCTGATAAAATAATATATAGAGACTTTGAACATTTATCCAAATAAATTATTGTTTTTTGAAGTCAGTTAAATGATAGCTGGATAAGACAGTAATGTGATTGCTGTTAAAACACTGACTTGTATTCATGAACTAGCAGCCATGTCAATCATACTGCTCGCCTGCCTGGTGAATTCCAGGGTTTCTTTGTTTTATTTACTTAGGATACTCCTGTTTCTTAAAGAGCTGGTGATATATCAACAGAGAAACTCTTGTTAATATGTCCAAAGTCACAAATATTTATTTATTATTACTAGAAATCAGAGAGGATTTTTCAATTTCATGTGTTCCAAAGCTAAACGTTGCCCAGTATCTGTCTGCTCACAGTGCTTATCTGTAGAGTCACATTATATCTGGATGATGCAGTTTGTTATCTAGACAAGCAATTTGTTATCTACCTAAGCAGACCAGTTCAACATGGCAAGGGTGGAATCAGCAGTAGTATGGAAAGAAAGAGCGTATATCTATTTTCTCTAATATAGAGAGAATCCACAAAAGGAGGGGCTTTTCTAGTAACATGTCTTAAAGAAAGATTAGGAGCTACTTGGTGGTCCTTCTTTCCTTAAAAGCAGGAAGTGGCTCAGACCTAGCCATTTCTGAATCTTCCAGTTCTGCATCTGGTATCTACGACAGAGATTTGGGTTTTATGACAATGATGGGACCCATTTGAAGACCAAGAACTGCTAGGAAGAGAGAGGGTCCACCAGACCAAAGAAGGCAAAAGTATCTTAGCCAACAGGCTAGCTATCCTGATGTGGAGAGCTTTAAACTGGGAATGACAGGAGAGGGAGGTGACAACCACATTCAAGTAAGGAAGTGGTGGACCAGGTTGGCAAGCTATGGATGCAGGGTTATGTGGATAAGAGAGACCTTGTAAACAACAAAACAGGACTGAAAGGGCCCCATCCTAAGTGGATGCAGATAAATAAGGAAATGCCTACCCGACAGCATGGTGGGGAAAGCTCTCACCCTTTTTGGCCCATTAGCACACTTGGGTGGCTCTCTGAAGTGTCTGTGCTTCAAGTGCAAGACCCAGCTCAAACCTGTAGGTGTGTGGTCCCCAACATGGAAAGTAGGATTTTTCTTTTGGTAAACTAGGATGGATTATGCCAGGGAAGTAGGGCCAGATGAGGCAGCCCGATAGAGGTGAGGCTGCTGTAGCTCCATGCCCCTAGGACCAACCAGTAGCGTTTCCAGTAGAAACATGCACACAGAGCACACGCACACACCACGTGTACATATACATGGCTGGCCAGACAAGTCAACCCGGACAGATACACTCAGATGAACACAGGCAGCATCAGCTGCTCCCTTCTCTGGCGGAGCAGGATGGAGGTCCATCAGTGAGGATATATCTACACATATGTACGAGGTGGATGCCTTCAGCAGCTGTGCGCAGACACATAATCTGCCCCATAGCTGGCCACTGCATCCCAGTCTCTCCTGTTGCTGGCACCCAGACATATGAGCCCCTGAGTCTGTAGCCCCTCTGCAGTTGCTGGCACGGATTGTCTCGCTCATCCCCCACAGCCAGCCCAAGCTGGCTGGGACTGCTTTGGTCCCCCAGCAGCCACCACCCATGGTGTCACCCTTAGAGACGCACACACATACACTCACATAGGTCTCGCTCCTAGAGACCCCCAGACCCCACTGCCTCTCTGGCAGCTGGTGGGACTCCCCTGGTCCCACCAGTCATAGAACCATAGAATCATTACAGGTGGAAAAGACCTCTAAGATCATCAAGTCCAACTGTCAACCCATCACCACCACGCCTAGTAAGATAACCCGCTCCTCCCATGGTCTCACTCTTACAGACAGACTGACATAAACGCCTGGCTCCCAGACCACGTCACGCCCGTGCAGGTCTCTGCTTTGCTCACACACTTGCTGGCACACCCACGCTCACTGCAGCTGCTGCCGCCACAGACACATGAGCCCCTGCGCCCCGAGGTCCCACTCCGGCTGCTGCACTCAGAGCCCACCACACACACCTGCACACAGAGCAGAGGGCCCGCACCCAGGAAAGGGTTAGACAGGAATTTAATAAGGAGACAGGACGGACTGTGCTGATCAGGCAAAGAGCATGGACAGACAAGTTTACTGACCAGCTCCCCTTTTTTATGCATCCAGCCCATTTTATCTGCTTATCCCTCTATTTTACCACATTTGTTTCTCCCCAGATTCCTTAGATGCCTCCTTGGTCCACCTTTGGTTCCTGCTCTAAGCATCCCACAGTAAGTCCTGGGAAATCTTAAAATGCTCTTTCCCTGCATCCCATAATGCGTCCCATCCCTAGGCAGCAACTCCCCTCTGTCCAAAAGGTGCTTCAGGCAGTGATCCAAGTTGCTTGATTTCACTCCTGGACAATATGGTTGAAGGTCTCCTGGGACAGCCCTTGGAGGGGCCTGGACAGGGTTTTCCTTTCCTCTGAGTCCCTAATTTAGGTTCTCCCTGCTTACTGTTGTGCCTCTGTGCTTCTCCAGGCTTGTGGAGGTGGGTCTTTGATGTGCCTCTGAGTTACTAGTCAAGGTACTATTTGGGTGCCTCCAACTGCTCTTGTGTCTCTGTGCTCCTTTCTGAGTGTGCAGGTAAGCTTTATAACCTAACTGATTGTATCTCAGACTAATTTTAGTCAGGTAAATTGCTCTGTGTACATGCCTGTCTCTTTTGCTTGTAAAGGAAGCTGGAGGTGGCCAACAGAGACTTGGGCATGACACTTGAAGGTGTTTCAGGTCAAGCGAGAAGAATGTCCCTCTGGGCTGCCCATCATCTGGTGGTGTGTCAGGAGGAGATCCAGACCAAAGAGCAGCCCAAGAAATGCCCACAATCAAACATAGGGAAGAGTTTAATTGACTTCCCAAGGTGAGCCTTCACTCTATCCCCTTGCTGTGGGACATCCCAGGTGAGAATTAGCCCAGTGCCTGTCCATGAGGGTCAGCTGCTATGCTATGTTTGCCATTCTGTGCTGTGTTGTTAACAATTAGAAGAGGGTCACTCTTCTGCTTTTATAATTTGGTTAAAGGTGCTCTAAAACAAAGCAAAATGCCACCTAATATTTGGCGCTGCTGTGCTCGGGTTTGTTATACATGTCCCAAATCTTGAAGATTACGAAAGGAGGGAAGTCTGGTTCTGGTCATTACGTGGTTTCAGGTTGCAACATCTTGCCATTGCAAGGGCTTCTCTGAGTAAGGGCCGGCTTGTCATGTTAGGCTTGCAGGGAACTTTATAACGGAAAATGGGATGTCCATGGTGTTTGCCCAGAGCCAAGCAGCAGCAAAGAGAATTAGGAAGGTGTCTGAAGATCACAGAATCACAGAAACGTAGGGGTTGGAAGGGACCTCTGGGTATCATCTACTCCAAGCCCCCTGCCGAAGCAGGGTCACCTACAGCAGGCTGCACAGGACCTTGTCCAGGTGGGTCTTGAATATCTCCAGAGAAGGAGACTCCACAACCTCCCTGGGCAGCCTGTTCCAG
>Ga0065711_1012770_pt1 | contig 10324 bp, 8 predicted proteins | sample Hoacrofraction12_FD_59098 | JGI IMG/M metagenome (GOLD analysis project Ga0065711, IMG submission 59098) | Hoatzin crop microbial communities from Cojedes, Venezuela - Epithelial fraction 12 v2 (version 2) | ecosystem: Host-associated > Birds > Digestive system > Esophagus > Crop | place...
CTCCGTCACCCTCACAGGGAAGAAGTTCTTCCTCGGGTTCAGCTGGAGCTTCCTCTGCTTCAGTTTGTGCCCATTGCCCCTTGTCCTGTCACTGGGCACCACTGGAAAGAGTTTGGCCCCATCCTCCTGACACCACACAGAGAGTTTTCCCATCCTAGCTACTACTCGCACCACAAAAAAAAAAATAAAAATCGGAAAACAGTAGAACTATTTTCAGTGAAATACAAATGATTTACCAGTCAGTTCCCTATTCTTTTTCCCAGGGCTGGGAAGCCCATCCTGTGAAACAGCACTGCTTTTCTCAGGTGGGGTGAAGTATCTAAAGACCTTTAGAAAACTGATCTTTGAAGTCAGAGGATTCCTGCGTTCTGTGAATGGCTATAGGGTTAGGCAGTTTATACTCAGTTTTTGATTTTCACGTTGTACTGGTCATAGGTGGGAGAGCTTTGCACTGGCTTCTCCCAGCCTCTCCCTGTCCCATCATCCAACCTCGGCAGACATGGCCAAGAACAGATACGAGATGCTTCCAGTCCACGGGGGAACGCTGAGTGCTCACAGCACCATCCCTGGAGTCTCAAAACTCTTGGCATGGGGGGTCCGACATGTGCTAAAGAGACTTCCCAAGCCAGTTACAATGCTTCATGCTTTAATACCTCTCCACCCAAGCCTCAAAACCACCACAAAAATGAGAAACAATGTCAAAAATCATGAGAAACTGAGCAGAAGTCGCAGCTGACCCGCACCCTCCCCTCTCGGCGGCTCACCCGGCCAGGCACGCACGCAAGCGGCCAATCTGCCACAGTGCTGTGTCAGTGCAGAAACGTTTGCTCTCCATTAACTGACTCATAAGTTGGAAATCCGCAAGCCATCACAAGAGCCTTGACGCATTCGTTGAGCTGGTGGTCAGAGCATAATATTCTGATAAACACAGGGCTAAGAGGGAGCCTCTAAGTTTTGCTCGGAAAGGGACGCTTTCTGCCAGTGTGGGAAAGAAGTGTCCTGCTCTTCCTTCCCTGGAGAAAAGCCCTAACCCGCGCCCAAGCCCAACTGCTTTCCAGGCCTGTCGATGACTCTTGCTTCCAGCAGACTTCAAAGAGAAGTGGGGTATGTTCATACCCAGCCATGCCCTGATGGGAAGGGAGAGTTGAGCTACTTCTGGAACAGAGAACAAAACATCTAAGTAGGCTTTTAGCAGCCAGTCCGGCATCTCTGCATGCTGCAAAACAGTCACCACGCAACGAAATGGCACCCTGAGTGCCCCAGGAACATCAGCCTGATGCCCAAGGCATGCCTCTGACCTCTTCCAAGTACATCTCCTTATCCTATGCATACTTTTTTCAGTGTTAGGTAACAACATAGAAAACTCAACTGAAAAGTTCAAGAGAGAAGGCAAGCTGCTATCTAAGTAGGTGTGGCAGGCCAAATTAGGTTCCACCTACAGCTGACTTTTCCCTATTTTTAAGGTTGCAAGGTTCTCCTTTCAAAAGATGCCTTCAGCATTTGGATGCCCAAGTATTACTACATTGGTGGAAGCCCGAATCCATATCCCATCGGCGGCTTTGCAAACTCGCTCTACAAACGTCATGAAGATACTCCTGGGAAGTGGATCAATCCAGAGACAAACATACATCCAGCAAACCCAACTGAGCCCAAGCCATCCTGCTAAGCAGCAAAACAAAATATCTCTTTCCCAATCAACAGCATTTCAAAACCAATTAACAAGCCCCCCAGGCCTGTGGATGTGACCTGAACTGGCAAGTCTTGCAACGCTCCGCTTGTCGGAACAAAACACCACGAGCAGTGCTGGTGTCGGGAATTTTTGCCATTGAAAAAAACCAAACCCAAACCCCACCACTTTTAGAGCTTTGTCATCTTCCTGTCTGTCAGAACTGAGATACTGGCTGTTTGCATCAGCTTCTGGCACAGACCCAGCTCTCCGCAGTGTAAATACAGCCACAGAACATCAGGCTTTTCAGAAGTTGTTTCTTCGGAGTGTGTCAATGTGGCTTTTCAGGCAGTGGGGGATGGAGAAAGACTGTCTTCAAGGAATCCTGTGTTAGTCTGCTTTATATAAAACAGTACTAAACAGCAGCCAAGCTGTCTCAGTTTCCGACTCTGACTGAAACGTTTACCAGTCCTCATTGGAAACCCATTGCCTGACATTCTACCAACAGGGGTTATCGAAATTAGAGATGCTTGGGTCTTTCTAAGGAGCTTTGCAGAAACAGATTCCCAAAGCTTGCTTCTCAGTGGTCCTCCAGAGATTTGCCTGGCCATTCTCCCAAACAGCACATGCCTCTATCACCAAACTGCATTAACGTTTCCAAGGGAGATGGGTCTAAACCAGAGGATGAGATCCAAATATCCTTAAAGTGGATATGAAATCCAAACCAAATCACTCAATATAAGCTTTAGACATGTCCACCTTTCCTCTTACAGGAAAAGAAGAAACTCCACCTTCCAACACCTCCAAAACTGGAAGTACTTTAACATGTAGGTCTGTCTGCTGCAGGCATCCAAGCCAATATGTTAGAGATTTAATGTCCAAAGAAAATCAACCACATTGCCAGGGATTTGGACTAGGACCCAGGAGGCTTGGAGTCAGTTCCATACAGACATCCAGGGTTAATCTCTCTCAATTTGCAAACAGCATATGCCCACATCAAGCCTGATTTTGGAACAGAGATATTCTTGTTTAGCAAACAGTCCAATCCCAACAACCAGCAAGTGGGTAACCAGAGACCTGTTCTTCAGAGGCAGCTGAGATGCACCACAGACCAAACTAAAATTTGGAAACCTGACAACTTTTTTCCATGCAGGCATGTTCAGGTTTGGATCTGAAGTCAACAACTTTGGCTGATCCATAAATCCCACCCAAAACTCACAAGCACGAGAGGCTGACATTTGTGCAAGCTCTACGTAATCAAAGTGGCAGACTCTTATCCAGCACAAGCAATCTCCGAAGGCTTGTCCATCAATCCTTTTTAATGCTTTTTAATAAGCAAGCTTAGTAGTTTTGAAGCCATTAGGTTTGCAGTGAAGGAATTTATCCCATTAACCCTGCCAAATGTTTCAGTTTGCAGAACAGGACTTGAAATGAAGCGGCCAGGTTACACCTGCAAACGCGTAACTCAACAGCAAGCTCTAATTCTCTTCCAACAGCACACACACATCTGCCTGGGGACTGTTTGATGAGCACAAGAAGACTATTGTCAATGCACCATTGACAACGCTGATGACATTTTATCAACGACCATCTATTCTGGACACTCTTCGGTTTAATCATTACAAGATTTGTTTTAAGGTTCGGGCCAGCCACCGCAGAGCACAGAAGCAAAGCTTCACCTAGTTTGCTCACAGCAAAGCAGTTCTGAAAGGTCAAATAAAGGGAAACCAAAGTGCCCTTGCAGTGGAACAATCTCTGTCTCTACCATCTTTCACCTTGCACGATGATCAAGCCAAGCACTTCCCAAGCTACGCCTTGGAAGGTTTCCCTGGACTTGTGCCCACAGTTGTCAGTCACAGCTACGCCTTCCACACAAGGGTTGTGTAACCATCGGGACTGAAGGAACTGGGAAGCTGCTCTTGGAGCAGGAGTTGTTGTGTAAGGTGCTTCACAGGCACAGCAAGGTGGTCCCTGACCCGGTAGGTTGGCTAATTAAATAGAGACAATATAGGACTCGAAGAACTAACGGAAGCTACACAACAGTATGGGGCAGTTTGCTTGGCAGTGCTCTAAACTGGATTGCAGCACGGTAATCAGAAGGAAGATGATGAAATGGTTTCAAAGGTATTTGCAGAAATTTTATCCCAAACTTGAGAGAAAGCAAAAGGAAAAGGTAAAAAATAGTCCAGAATGGGATAAATAAAATCTCCAAAGAAGGAAGAAGCCCTGAGAAAGACTGGAAAAGCAAGAAGAGACAGAGGATGGTAACATAGATGAAGGGCCAGAAGAAAAGCATGGCCACGGGAAGAGAGTCCTGGAGGCCAGGGACAGAGCCCCAGTTAAGCACAGCTTATGACTGCACTCGAGTAGCCAGACAAGGTAGAGTCCAGAAAAGGGATCAGTGGAGAGGAAACCCAAGCAGCAGCAGTGAACGAGCACCTTCAGTGAGCCTGGGGGTGCAGAAATGGTGGGAGACCACATGGAAACTCAGAGGGGGGCTTCAGGGCAGCGAACAAAGCATTTACAATGAAATGGAACAACGTGTGTTCTGGGGAGAGGGCCAGGAGGGAGCAAGACGACCAAAGCAACTGGGAAGAAAGAGTTAGCGTTTTACAAGACTTCCCTTGGAAAAAGCTCACGCAGAAAGGGCAGCAGGGGCTGGAGAGGGAGAGCGTGGGGAGCCAGAGCGGCTCATCTGCGGCAGGATTTCAGAGCCCTGCCAGCAGCATCGCGGCGGCCGCGCTCGAAAGCGCCCTGCAAACAAACTCACCTCCGAGTTCACCTTTCCTGGGAGGGAAACCAAGACCCTCCGTGCTCCAGCCCTGAAGCATCAAGGTGGATGCTAAACAATGGATTTTCCTTCCTACCATGCGGAGCCAATATGGAAAGGCGGGTGGAAAGTGGCTTACGACCGCAAGTCAGGAGACTTGTCATCATGCCAGCTCTACAAACGACAGCATTTCTCAGCAAATTGCCTGGAATTAACGCACAGATAATGCCCGGTTTAGTCATTATAACATTTTGCAGTGTGTTCTAGTTCAGATGTACGCGCTGCTTCCAGCAACGGACAACATCACACTTCGCACAAGGCACAGCACGCAGCAGGATCTCGTCATAAAATGAATTCTATTAATGCAGTAAATCCACGATTCAGAGGGAACTCCACAAGGTTCAAATGCACAGGCTTCAACGAGAACTAACAGACAAGCCCCTCTTCCATATGAAGCTTTTTTCTATAAATCTGCAAGATACACATTCACGAACTCCTAGTGCCTGGTGCTCTCCCTCCCTGGCGAGGTGGAGGATTCCACCCCGAGGGATGAGCGATCTTTAACCAGACGATGACTGCCTCAAAGCCAGTGGGACTGAGGCACGAAGCTCCCTTTAATCTGAGATTGGCTCGACCACAGGCAAAGCCAAAAAGTCACCAGAGGCCTCGATATATTGAAGCCACGCCATCGCCCTCCTCCCCAAGCTCAGGGCTCAGCTGTATTAAAGCGGCAGTGGTTCGTGGCTGCCATGCCCTGGCAAGGCGTCTCCCAACATCTGTCCTGAAGTGGGCATGGAGAAAATGCAGCAGGAACTAGAAGTTAAAAAAATCCAGTGGGAAAGGCAAAGCTGGTCTGGTCTCTTCGCCATCGTACAGCACACTGGTGTGGTTAACAGCCACCGCGGGCAGACTTCCATCCCCCTGCCCTCCTCACCGCTTGGCTTCCCGTAAATCCCCAAATGAATCAACATTCAGGCTAGGCACCGATCTCTGTCCGAACCAGCCATTTCTGATCATTTTAAACTGTATGCAAAGGTTTTCCAGAAGCAGACACAATAAACCAGTAACCATCTTATCAACTTCCAAAAGTATCCTGGCTTTTTGCTTCCGTTTTTTCCTCCCGACAATTTCCAAAGAAACACAAATTTCTCATGGACGTCCCGTGGGGTTCTCTCTTTTCCCTCCCCTGGGAAAGCACACCAAGAGCAGCCTGTTCATCACAGAAGCTGCTGTCGGGCTTCCTGCACCACCCAGCACCGAATGCACCCTGCCTGAGTCCCGGTGCTGCCGAGCGGAGCTGCTCCGCTGGCCAGCTCTGCTCCAGACCTAGCCTGCACCCAAGCCTTGCCCACACAAAGCCTCACACGATCCCACATTTCTTGCTGTTCCTCTCATTCCCCAGAGAGAAACTGCAAGCACCACCAAGAAAGCTGCCAGCAGCCCTGGCCGAGGTCGTGTTGGTACATGGACCTGGGTGAAAAGACCCATCAGGCATTAATAAAAAAAAATTAAAAAATAAAAATTGAGTAGCCCTGCTTTGAAGTACAAGAAACTCAAATAACTGGCTATAAATAATCCTGCTACTTTTATTGCAAAGAAAAACATTTTTAAAGGTATAGAGCCCTTCCATTTATGTATGTACAGCAGAGATCAAATTTATGTTTCTCTTGCAACTATTAATACAGCTAAACCAGCAGAGGCATCCAGGATCCCTACAGCACGTTAGAAACCCAGCAATATTTATGATCAGGCACTGGGCCTCTTAATAACTGAAAGGAGTATTGGAGGGAATGACTGGAGAATGCACTTTAAAAGATTTACTTTCCTCCCACTGGGAATTCAGTGTCTGAACCGGGAACAAATTTAAAAATGACATAATACTCCATAAAAGAAAAATATGGCACAAATGTTTTGTTTGCACATAAAAATCACAATTTTAATTAAAAGAAAAAACATATAGCAGTCTTATCAGGGTTTTTGGCAAGAAATAAGTAATATGTTCAGTGTTATACAACCAAAAACTACTGAATTTTTTTTTTTTTTTACTTCATTTTTATCTACCCTGAGACACATTTTACAAGCAGAGTTATTGGAAGGATCTTATTCTGGTTTTGCTTAAAAGAATAACTGGATAATCGCATTCACTAAGCACGTTTTAACTGTGTCACCACAGCTCAGTCCCCTCAAGGTCACCGTCCCGAGCCCCGGATGGCGGCGAGTTTCCTCGCAGCAGAAATTCAGCCCGCCCTCTGCAGAGCTCGGCTCCTTCTCCAGTTTTTGGCATTTGCCTTGTACCTTCGTCCAGTTTTGGTTTACATCGATTGCGATTCCAACTCATTTCTCTTGGAACCAAACTCCGTGACTCAAACATAACGCGGTCCAAGGCATCAACTTCTGCCTGGCTTTTGGTGGAAATCATATGACATTTTCCCTTCCTTCGCCTTTCGCACGGTTCCCACCCGCAAGTGTGAAATGACCTGAGCTCCTTCAAAGCACCAAGTCAGGATGGGTCATGCTCCATTTAGACCTGTGCTTGTTCTGCTTGGGTGAAATCCTTTCCCAAGCTAAATGCAACACACAGCCTAGGGACCCCCGAGAACTGATCAAAGAGCTCAGAGCTGCCTCCTTGGGTCTCGATGAAAGCCACCGCTGCTCACGGAGAGCATCGCATCGAGCAGGCACACGCATCCCTGCCCTATCCCATCGCTTAACATTCCCATTCTTGCCCAGGCAAGTTCAAGCCACGCTGGCCCACTGCACAATTCCCTGCAAAACCATTACACTTTTGCTGTCCCAGTTCACTTCAACCATTCCAGTGGCCACCATCACCACCAGCACCTCCTGAAAAGGTGGGAGGCCACATGTGTTGCCCATGGCTATGCAAGGCAGCAATCCCAGTTGCAAAAGCCAACACCAGAAGTCATAAAGAGGTGGACCAGCCCTCTGTGCCAACATCTTGACCATACACCCCGATACTCCAACCGGTGAGTCAAAGCATGTTGAAGCAAGGTCGAGTCACCCCTCCGTTATTTCGCAGCGGGACCTTCCATGCCCCACTGTGCCCCCTGCAGCAAAGCTCAGCGGGGATCTGCTGTCTGCTCCCACAGAGCGGGACGGAGTTACAGAAGTCTGAAGATGACTCATGTCACACACATCAGTCCGGGCTTCTGGATTTTATTTTTACTTCAGCAAAATATTCAGCTTGCCCTGGAGCAAACTTATTAGTCACGCTCGCTTCTGGGAACGGTCAGAGTCCAAAAGGGATCAAGAGTTATATGTGGTTTCCTTCTTTTTGATTTGATTATTATTCATCAGGAGTGAAATTCCTTCCTCTGCACAAGCCCTATCTGTCATGCATCCCTTAGATGGAATATAGGTCACCTAATTTCACCCCTGAAGAAACAAACATTTGCTGAGAAAAATCCCTTTCAGATTCCTGAGAAACTTTTGGGAACAGAAGAAACACTTGCTCCCCAGCCCCAAAACCCAGCTCTGTCTCATTTTAAGTCAGAAATGCTTGAGTTAAGGCACACAGTCTCCATCCTTCCAGAGGAGATCTATCCAGCGAAAACAGAAACTCTCCAAAGCAGCAAGTCGTATTAGCATGGAGGTAGAGCAAGTCCCAGACAATGATTGAGGGCTTTAGTAGGACCCTTGGGACCTTCCGCATGCACGAATTATTTGTTGCGTTTATTGCAATAGTGCTCTCTGATTCAAAGATGAAACCATCTGCTATAACTTACAAGCTATAACTCAGCCCTAACACGAATCTCGGAGCAAACACGTGCAGTGCTCGGGATGCTCTGCGGTACGCGGTAACCAACGGCCAGCGCACCGCTCATCTCCGCACCACCGCGTCTCCCCGAGCAAAGCGTCTCCAAGTTCCCTTCCAGCAAGACCTGTCTCTCAGCTCTGCTCCTCCGCACGCAGAACAGGCATTTAAGCCCTAGTTGTAACGAAAAGGAGATGCTTTTCTCATCTTTTCATAGAACAACGTGTCCTAGGGGAGAGGGGTGGGGTGTTCTGATTACTAAGCAAAATTAAAAGAAGATAAATTCAGCTCCAACCCACTCCCAGCCATGGGTGCTTGGAGGGATCCTCCCTCAAAACTGCTCATCCCATGTGCTACAATCATCTCTCTGAAGACCCTTCCCGCTTCCTCGCCGTCCAGGTGGGCAGTAAATCACTCGCCAGCAGCAGGCCAGCAGCTCTCCCTTCGCCTTCCCGGCAGAGTCTGTGACTGCAAACAGGACAGGAGGTTTCATGCAAACACCAACAGGGTTTTGCAGTGTTTTATGGTGGAAGAAATCCCATTTAAGAAAAACACCACTAAAAACATGGCTATTTTGTACAAATTACTTTCACCGGGATGTAAAGAATGTGAAAGTTTTCACAGTTTTCGTTGGACCGCAAGTACCTTCGCATTAGAAATACAAATTGTGGCTTTATCCGAGCCAGACCTTTTCCCAAAGCGAGACAATCCCTCAGACTTGCTCCAACCCATCCAGATTTTATCTGATTGCTGCTAATCCAGCTAACTTCTGAACTACCAGCAGCAGCGAGACACCCACAGAAATCACCGTGGGAAAACAACAACTTGTTTTAAAACCTCTCAACTTGGAGTCGCTGCCTTCGGACACAACATCCGTCAGCAAGATGCAGGGCACTGATCACTTCAGCTGGCCCTTCCTGTCAGGGGCAGTGGGGAAACACGGCTCGGGGAATTGGGAAAAAGCGACTGTGTCTAAGGGATTGAGCAGAGTCGCAGCGTTGCTGCATCTGACGGCCTCTCCGCAGCCCCCAAGCACCTCTCAATACAGGACACGCCGGTGGTTCTTCAACCACCGCTGAGCTTTCCATCGCTCACCCCGTATTAATCCATTCCCCACCAGTTTGCTTTGGCTCTTAACCCTGGTTCAAACTCCCAGTTTCCCAGTTCCAGCCAGTATCTCTGACCAAAGACCACAGTGGTCTCCTGCGTCAGAGCACAAGGAGGCCAAGTGGCTTGCAGGGAGGCAGAGCCTTGCGAGCGGATCCATTAATGAGTTCTACTCCCACCCTGTCTCCTGATCATACTGGGCTGCAACCACCCGGGCTACAAGATAAACTAGACTAAAATATTTCACCAGATTTACTGGTTTTATTAAGTTTTCCCTACCAATATGCTTTAAAGCCAAGATAGGTGCAGTGATACACCAGAGGACAAAACCCAGCTCTTCTTTCCCCTAAGCCAGAAGGAACCTTAAAGCCCACTACAGCAGCACTGGCACTGCACAAGCGTTCACCCGGGCTGCTGACTTCTCTGCAGCAGGCAGCCACGCGACACCAGGCAACGTAAGGGACGTGAAAAATGGAAAGATTAGTAAAAACAACCACCGCAACAAAAAACCCCAAGGATTTTGAGTAGACTCGTTTAGTGCAGAAAAATTTACTAACAAAGTCGGCGTTCTGTAGTAAAGCACACGCAGAGCCCCACAGATTTCATCGTCAAAGACTCAGAGATCACCACTCAGTCTGTGAGACGCGATCCGGGGTAGGATCCTTCGTTTACAGCGTGGGACACAGGAAGAAACTAAGCAGGAAAATGCTGCAATGAATTCTGAGAGGAAAAGATGCACATAATTGAGTGTCTTGATCTGTTTTAAAGCACTTCCAGAAGCCTGCCTTTTTTCACAGTGAACAATAACTGTATATCTAATCAGAGTACACTTTGTTACAGCAGCAGATACATATTTCTAAAGAAATAAAACAGCAAATTTAAAAAAAAAAGCCTCAGCTAGTCTTGCAAAGCATGCACGCGTTTGCATTTTACAGCACCAGTGATGAGCACGAAGGTCCTTCAGTTCCAGAACTCCCCCAAAACACAAACAGCAAACCCCCCCCCCCCC
>Ga0065711_1015500_pt1 | contig 10324 bp, 8 predicted proteins | sample Hoacrofraction12_FD_59098 | JGI IMG/M metagenome (GOLD analysis project Ga0065711, IMG submission 59098) | Hoatzin crop microbial communities from Cojedes, Venezuela - Epithelial fraction 12 v2 (version 2) | ecosystem: Host-associated > Birds > Digestive system > Esophagus > Crop | place...
TCCTTCTCTGGAGATATTCCAGCCCCGCCTGGACACGGTGCTGTGCAGCCTGCTCTGGGTGACCCTGCTTGGGCAGGGGGTTGGGCTGGGTGACCCACAGAGGTCCCTTCCAACCCCTGCCATTCTATGATTCATTATGGCAGCAACTAAATGAGGAATTCCTAGAGCATTCATAGAGTTGATCAAATTTGTTGACTCTTCCAGAGGAATTTCACTGCTGTTTAACTTTCCCTGATAAAAGCCTGCGCACCGGAGGGTTTGCATAGGTCTGTTTTTACTCTCGCCAAATGTATGGCTGTGTTGCACTCAGTTTCTTAAGCGTCAGCATTTCTGGTGAATACATACAGGTTGGTGTTAACATATGCATGTGCTAGAACCATAGAATCATGGAGGTTGGAAAAGACCTCTAAGATAATCAAGTCCAGCCATCCACCCAACACCACCATGCCTGCTGAACCGTGTCCTAAAGTGCCACTTGTGGTGCCGTAGAGTTCAATATACTCTTTTTTTTTTTTTATTTTATTTTCCCCTCTCCTTGTTTATCATCTTAATGCCAGATTTTTTTCCTGTTGGTGTGTAACCTCTTCCAGCAGCAGTGTGACTCTGTTTGGGGGTGTATCGTGTCGATGAGCTCGGCATACTGCTGCAGCAGAAGCAGGAGAGGAATGAGAACACGTAGCTGTACGAGCGCTCGGTATTTGCATTTTGGGTGTGTAAATGTAGCCCTGCCTCAATTCGAGTCATCTGGATTTTTCTTTTCGTTTTGAGTTTTGTTCTACTCAACAAAGGGGAGCTTCTCAAGGAAGCAAACTGGGTGCATCTGCCTTGATTAAGTATTTGAAGTATTCAATATTTAGCTCCTTTTTTGTTCTACTTGGTGTGAAATTGCTTTCATTAAAAATGAGTCATTTGGGGAGAATACCAGTCGTTCTTTTCTGCAAGGGGTTACAAATCTTTTTCTCGCTGGGATTAAGGATTTAGCGCAACGGTTCATGGGACAGCAGAACAGCTGACTTGAACTGGAAAATGTGAGGGGAAAGGAGAAGGACTGATACGCTAAGTGTTAGGAAGGTGGTTACAATTCCTTATCAATATCTATGTGGAAATGAGAAGTCCTTGTAAAACCAGAAATTAGAAGAGAGGGCGTTTTTGTTCCCATCTTTCTTTCTCCTAGATATTGGCCATCTGAAGTTAAATGTTGCTTGTTTATGTTGTGAAGGTAGGTGCTCATCTCCAGTTGCTTCTGCNGGTGCTGAAGGNTGCTCAGTGGGAGGGGAGCAGAGCTGGAAACAAAACTAGACTCTGCGGTCAAGAATCACAGAATGGTAGGGGTTGGAAGGGACNTCTGTGGGTCATCCAGTCCAAGAGTTGGTGGTCAACTGGGTTCACCTCCATGAGGCAGCGGTNGTAGGCCCCGGTTGAATGACCGGTCATCATCTTTTGGGTGTGTNTGCTGGAGGGGCTGTTAGGAAAGAAAGCTCATGTGGGTGGAGAGAAGATGTTTGGGAGCAGAATTCACTGAAATAAGGTTNNAAAAGGGTTATTTTAATCAGATTTTAGAAGATTGTACTGATTGAAAAGGTTGCGTTGTTTTTATTACTGGTGCTCTGTGGACTTCTCCATCTCCCCTCAATTAATTTCTTCGCTGTTCCNTCCTTAAAGCCAAGTAATATTTACATGCCTTTCATTCTTTAAGGTAACACACGTGAGAAGAACATTTTTGTGGCAGACAGTGTATTGTTGTATGATATGAACATATACATTTCATTTCTAGGGGACCACACGTTCTCTTAAGTTTAGATTTAATGTTCAATGCTTGCGAGGGGTCCTGTGGATGCTGCATTATTTGTACTAGTGGCATCCTTGAGAACAGTTTCCTAATTAGCATGTTTATCAAGGTACAATTAGATTATTACCTGAAAATATTTTTCATTAATAAATATAGTAATTCATTAATAAATATATTTTCTTCCAGGTTCATTTTTGGATGCTTAGGTGTCAAATGCTTCACTAATATGTCACTGGTGTTTTGAAGCAAAATAAAAAACTCTGCCACTTGTTGCTCTTTATTGGGTGTAGGAGCTCTTGTGAATATTCAGTAAAAACAGTTGCAGAACGAATCGATGTAAACAAACCCAGGCTGCCCCAAACACACGTTCCAGCCTGGATGCCTGTTTGGCTGCCGCTTGCCTGCTCTTTGCACGACCTCCTCCGTGTCGCTGCAGCCAGAAAACTGCTTTAAAATCTGTTGGAGGTTGTCGTTCTGTAGGTTCACAAAACCCTACCTGGATCATGGCACGTACGTTGTTAATTTAATGATCTGCACCTGAGGATCAGCATCAAAATCCTTCTTTCAGGTCGGGACCAAATGGAAGTTAACCTGCACGCCAAACTGTTTTCTAACAACGTTTTTTTTTTAGGGAACAATTTTCCCAGCAGGTAACACTGATGCTTAGTAGCTTAGAAATTTTTGGATGTCAGGCTGGAAAGAAGAGGAATTATTCGTATCCCTGTTAGGAAAGTGGGTCAGGCTGTGATACTTATTTATAGGATGTCTCAATATTTTGATTTTCCTTTTTTTGCTGCAAAACTGACTGAGCTTTGGCTGGAGCTTTTCTGTAAATGCTGCTGGCAGGTACTGGGCTCTGTGTTTGGCCTAGAAATCAGCAGTAACGGAGATGGGCACGTTTGCAGCTAAAACAGACTTTAAACATGTTTCTGGAGGGTTCTGATGGAGTCTTTGGGGTGAGGTGGTTAGGAAGAACTGGGCAGCGGTTTCATGTGTAGCGTTGGAAAGCGGCAGGGATTGCTGCTGCTGGATTTACTTTCCTTGTAAAGCCTTGGGGTTTTGCATCTGGCTCAGCAAAGTCAGTGCAGCAGGATGAGGTCCTCTGCTCCCTGGGGATGACCTGGAACTCCATTTAGTGCCGATTTCCACTGGCTCGAAGGTGAAGTCGGCTGCTCAACCCCGTTTCAATCGCAGTACGGTGCATGTCCCACCAAGGGATGCTTTTGCCTGGGTTGAAGTGTAGGGCTGGTAACCTGAAAGCTTATCAAGGCGAAGTGCTCTTCAGCCACGAGAGAATATTGACGTGTCTGTCAATACTGAACATGCGTGTTAAAAATTTTAATTATGGTGCCTTATTTCCAAGGTACACAGGTGTGGTGTACTGCGGTTTAAATGCTTGTATATGTACTTAAGATACATTTTTGATTAATGGAATATTTCTAATTTTGGAAAAGTGCGGAATAATCATCCACCAAACCCTGAGTGCTCTTTGCCACCGAGCGTGAATCACAGTTAACTTTTGAAACAGAAGGGAGGACAGAAGAACAGGGGAAAAAGTGTTGACTGCTAGAAAAATGGATTCAAGTTGGTAGAATCAGAGGTGCATCTTCAAATGGTCTAACATAGCTCATTTGTTTAAAAAGAAACAAACCACAAACTTCTTTTTGGTAGATTATTAAGTGTTGGAGCTAGCAAGATCTTAAATATTGGCTGGATGTGTGTTAACTTGGTTTAAGGGGCTGTGTGGACCAAGCATGTGTGTAGACTCTTTTCTGTTAAAGTTACACTGATTATGTTTTACCCTGATGTGAGTTGGAAATATTGCACATATGAATACAGATGATGCAAGGAGAAATTACTAAACTAGCACGTTGTGTAGAATTTGTTACCATTTTCGTTTCTAACAAGAATTTAAGTAGTGCAACACTTGGTTTTTTAAAAAGGAACTCAGTGACCCTCCAGAATGGGATGATGAAGTTAAAAAGGATTCTGCCCTCACCCCCCTCTAGAAAAGTAAACAAAAACTTGATGATTGGAGCTGAAGTTTGATAAATACAAACTGGAACTTGGACACAGATTAATAAAAAGTGAATAAATGAGGGTGTTTTCTTTTTCCAATGCTTCTGAAGACATTCCGAACCATTATTTTATCTTAGAAGAAATGCTTTATTTAAGCATAGCTTATAGCATATGTCAGCTGCATCATCTAATGGCAGTGAACTTGTTTTGGTCTTCCAGTGGTAGACCTTGATGGGACCTGTCTGGCTCTGGAGATCTTTCATCGTTAGCGTTTGCTGATTCTCTTTGACGATGGCAATGAAGTGCTTTCTCCTTGCTTTCGTCTTGCAGGGTGCTGAGTTTCGGGTGATGCTGAGGCGATTTGTGTGAGGTGAGGCTGTGTGCAAGGGCTCTTGGCCAAAGGCTGTAAGGATTCGTTGTGTGCAAGGGAAAGAGAGGGGTTGATGTATTCCTTTTTCCGCTGTGAATTTCGATGGTGTATGATGTGTGAGCTTTATTTGGTTCTGCTCTGCACTGTTGTCTCCTCCTGCCCGGCGTGAAGCAGATAGCTTACTGCTGTGACCTCCAGGAGCGTTTCAGGAGCACCAGTGAAGGATGAAAGTTGAGTTTTTCTGGGCATTACAAACGCTGGCAGCTAAATTGTCTTTAATTCAAAGAACTGGGGCAAGATCCAGTAAATGGATTTGCGCACAGATGGGGAAGGCACAGTGCAGCTGTTAGACCAGCTGAAGAGACGTCTGTTGTAGCCTTCACCGTCTGCCTGGCCGTTGTCTCAGGTACGGGCGTTGGATAAAGGTGGGCTTCAAGGGGGTGATGTGAAGCGGCCTTTTGTCATGGAAACGTTTCTGCATAGAATACAGGCACCGGGGAAAGGGTTTTGAAGAAAAATACAGACTAATAATCCAGATTGAAGTTGTTGCGGTACAGAGGTAGATTCCAGTGATAATACAGAGATAGCAGAGCAAAGCCACAGAAATCTGCGCTTGCAGCAAGCTTGTGTGAAGACGATGGTCCTGTGGTGTAAGGATAATAACGATACCTTTTGTTCTTTGTTTTCCCCAGTAAATTTGAGTGGGGTGGAGAATTTGCAGTAGTCAAGGTACACAATAACATTTATGTTTACACTGCAGCTTGGATGTTCGGTTCGACAGAGATAAAGCTGAGGTTACGCAGCAAACGGTGATGTTTTGTGGTCTCCGAGATGGGGCTGGAAATAAAGAAGTTGGAGGATAGGCAGGGATGTAAATTTGGGATATTTTCAGTTTGAATTTAATAGCTGGAGAAACTTGTAGGCAAGAGCATCAGGTTGAGCTACAGCACATTCCTGGTGCACCCAAACACGGGTGTGATTACGAGGCAGTGTCTCTAACTGGTGGTTGTGAAACTGGTGAGATGCTGGTATCTGCTGGGATCCAGCACGGTGGAGTATTATTTTTTTTTTTCCACAGTACTGCTGACATGAGAAAATAGGGTTGGAGGGGGGAAATCAGCTTTTCCTTTATCGCTTCTGTTGTCCGAGTATTGAGGATAGGTAACTTGTTGTCTTGTCAAATGATTTCTCCCTGCATATAATTATACTTGTAATAATAACTTCTGGGTTTGTAGAGTAGGAGAGTAAGCAAGCTGCTTCCAGAAAGAGGAGCTGGGGTGGGTTTTTAGATGAAATGTCTTTGAAATTCCTTTCCTTCCCCAGCAGGAGAGCTGGTTGGGCAAGCATAATTTCAAAGGGATAACTAGACAAGCAGGAGGAGCTCTAGGTGTGGCTCAGCTTATTCAAGCTGAGGAGGGGACGTGTCTCAAGATAGGTATTGATGCTGAAAGCAGCTGGCAGCTCCAGCGGTATGATGGCAGAGGCACCAGCCAGCCCCGAAAGAGATGACTTTGGTGGCATTCATTTTCAGTGACAGCAGAAGAACGGGAGCTGGGACAGCATGTCAAGATCTGGAGCCCGATGGAGATACTGGTGGCCAACTGGAGAGCGGCAATGTTTGAAAATATTTGGTGTCCAGCTTGGTGACTTAATGTTTTTTAAGACTGTAGCAGCGTTTGTGCCTTCTGATATCTCTCAGGCAGTCGACGGTCATTCAGCCTTCTTTGGAGCGTGGCAGCTTGTCAAATCAAGGCGTATCTTTCGGGAGCAAAGAGGGGTTTAGCAGGTTGGTGAGCAGCGGTGCTGCGGGTTGTGACTCAGACAGGAGAGGCTGCGGTGATACGTTTTACCTGCTCCGATTTCTCTGAGCATCCTTTCTGAGACCTCAAAGGGCTTTCCAGGCTCTGCCATTATCTGTGATCAGCAGCCAGGAAATCACTTTCCATATTTTTACGTATTGCACAGAAGGGCAAAGCTAATCTCCTCCTTGGAAGAAACAGTGCTTCCCATATCAAATTAGCCGTGTCAGTCATTCNGATTATTATTTTTTTTTTTTCTTCTGAGGCACGACAGCTCTTTAGCATCACTTCAACTGTNCCATGGAAACTGGGATGAAAACAGAAGCTGTTAAAGNTAGAGGGNGATCATCGCTCCTTGCTGACCTCTTTGCCTTGGTGAGATCGATGGGGTGGTGCAGAGTGACCTTGAGATACCTGATTCTCTCTGGGAGGAAAATCCTAATGGAGGCAACGCAGAGGATGCTTTTGCAAGCGCTGGAATAGCGACGTGTTGCTGTGGGCATGGTTGAAGATGCTCTTTGCTTGCAAAGCCGTCAGGTTTTCTAGGGATTTCATGGCTGTGTGCCTCCCTGTTACAGAGTGTGGCAGTAAATGGCATTACTGTGGGAGCTGTGAGCTCTTGCTTCCCAGGTCGAGCCTTCAGACCAGCTGGGGTTTGTAGCAAACTACTGGGAGGCACCTGCAGCTCCTGGCTGGATGGGAATTGCTTGAGTGCTCTTTGCTGGAACTGTTGAGGAGCGTCCCTGTTGAGGCTGGGGACTGTTCTTCAGCTCCTGTGCAAACCCGTCACCACCTGAAGAGGAGGAGGACATGACCTGGGCTGCTTCTTGAAGAAGGAGAGTTGCACCACGAGGAAGCTCTTACCCCAGAGTTTTGGAAATCACAGAGTAGAGCTGTGTTAAAGCTGATGCAGCAGCTGGTGGGATAACACCGTGCAGGATTAACTGAAAAAGCGTTGGGGTGAACAAGCAGTGACTTTGCACCCTTAGCTGTAGAGTTAAGGTGATCAAATGCGACATTTCTGGGATTACGGTGGCAGCAGTGACTTTTGCATGAGTTTACCCGTCTTAAGGAGGACTCTTATCTCGGTTGCACTGGAGGATTTGGGCATGGGAGGACATCTCGATACACCCAGAGTGGTTCATAGCCTTTGGTTCGATACCTGTTGCTGCGTAGGTTAAATGCATATCATTGAATCATAGCATGGTTTGGGCTGGAAGGGACCTTGAAGATCACCTGGTTCCAACCCGCCTGCCATGAGCAGGGACCCCTTCCACCAGCCCAGGTTGCTCAGAGCTCCATCCAACCTGGCCTTGAGCCCTGCCAGGGAGGGGGCAGCCACAGCTTCTCTGGGCAACCTGGGCCAGTGTTTCACCACCCTCCTGGTGAAGAATTTCTTCCTAATCTCTAATCTAAATCTGCCCTCTTTTAGTTTAGAGCCGTTCCCCCTTGTCCTGTCACGACACACCCTTGTCAAACAGGATATCACAGTAGTGTCGTGACCTTGATCGGTGTGAGACCTGGCCTGTAATTAATTACATCTTCCCCGCTGTACCTGTGGTGTGGCACCTCGCTGGCAGGAGAAGGGATTGTAGCTGTTCTACGTTAGAAAGTCAAGAAATAGGTGTGTAGATTGTGTTTATCTGCTTCTCTCATCCCCTGTCTGGCTGTTCACTATTCCATGCCTATAAATTAGGGCGTTTGCTTATAGCAGACCCTGTAGGGTATATCCTTTACCCTCAGTGCCTTTATGGAGAAAATGAACAAAGCGAAATTGTTAATCAGTTTAGGCTAGAATGCCATTGTTCTGGTAATAGGCTGTAACAGCCCTTTCTTTATTGGCTTCAACTTCAAATTTACCCGAAACAATGGCTGTTAATTGTGGTGCGCTCCAGGCAGCGCAGCAAGGCTTGGGAAGAAGCAGAGCGGAGGAAAACTCCTTGTTTGCATCAGTCTCTAGATTTAGCAGCTTCAAAATTAGGATGAGCAACTGGGTTTGGGGTTTGTTTGTGGTGGTTTTTTCTTTGCTTGTTTGTTTTTTTAGCGGAAAGGCTGTGCTAAAGCTCTCCAGACAATACGCTGGTAATTCTTCTGCGGCGTTGGAAGTGTCACTGCCGTCTCACTGAAAGCAATACAAACCAGTTTTCAGATCTATTGATGCCCTGTTAGAGGTTAAGGTTTAATGTATTTTATAAACCAAACCACGCTGCTTACCTTTTCTGGCCAGTAGTGAAGAAAAGACAATCTGCATTTTCTCTTTTGTACTTCTTCTGATGAAAATAAATATATTCAACACCCCATTGCCAGCGGATAGTGTACCTTTAATGTTGCAGTGCTTTGAAAGTAAGCGCTGCAAAATGATTTAGTCCGTAGTTATAAGCTACCCTCGAGTCTGTGACTTTCTGCTCTCGGTTATTAGCAAGAGGATTGCTTTAGATTTATTAGATGGTAATTAGATAACAGCTTTGAGCCTTTGCCTAGTTGTGCAGTTCATGTCTCTGTAGGAACTTTGTCAGTGTATACTAATTTGTATTTGAAAAATATACGCTGCTGGTGTTACTAATGTTGTTATTAAAGCCACATGGATTTATCTGGTGTGCTGCAGTATTCAGACTTGGCTTTTTACTCAGGAGATGCCGTGGCTTGCTGTCTGATTTTCTTGTGTTAGCGTTGTGCTTTCCAGGGGCTCCCAGAACTGGTGGGGAGTAGCTAAATACACAGAGTTCTTTTACGTAAAATTTTTCTCTTTGAAGCAGGCTCTCTTTTGTGAGATCTTCATCCTTTTCGTTGCTTCCCTTTTGTCTTTGTCTTACAAAAAGCTGAAATAGGCAGCGCTCAAGGTTGGAGCCCTTTGAATACGTGTGCTGTGGATTCAGCTCCCTAACTCCCTTTTTCCCCCTTTGATTCTTAAATATTGCAGGCCACTTCAGAATCAGTAAAACATTTACACCAGCTGTACATAACGCTGTTACCACCTGGTAAAGTTTGAAACAAGCCTTAGGTAGTGTGTGTATGCACAGGAGTATACATATATATTTTTAAAGCTGAGTTTTGTAAACAGATTCTTGCAGTTGTTTTTCCACCCTGGAGGTTTCGAAGTCAATATTGTGGCTTTGCAGGTGCTAGAGGTGTTACCTATGCTTTGTGTGTGCTTTGCCACCTGTGTGTATGTGTGTTTCTGCGTGACATCATACTTAAAGGACCTTGCTTTTCATTTTTTTTTTGTTTTCTTAGGGTGTAGGAACCGCTCTTTGCAGAGATGCTGTGAACACCCGAGCAGTACAGAAGGGCTTCTTGTAGAGTAGCATCATGTACCACCAAGTTAGCAAAGACACATGGGCACCGATTACTTTCCATGCTTTATGGAATTGTTTTTTATGTCTGAGTGGTAAATTATAAATATGCACAAAGCATTTTGTAGGGCAGAAGCCCTCAGAGCCTGGTGGCGTTGGTAGCAGGTTACCCAGGGGCAGGGGAGTCGTGAGAGTAGTTCCAGTGCACAGCCCCGTGTGCGTTATGAAAATGTCCTGCCTTGAAGTATTTCATTCCTGGGGTGGTTTTCCTCCTCGAGTTACTCGTGTATTCCCTTCCTGAGCCTTTGCTGACAAAGCCCAAACGTTGTGCAGGACATGGCCTGGTTATCAGCGCCAACCAGCAGCACCGTCACAGAGAGAGCAAACAGGACCGGCTGGGAAGAATAAGGGGGTTGGTTTGCTTTTTTGACTAGAGCTGAGAGATCAGTTTAGCTTTCATAAAAGCATTAAGGTTGGAAAAGACCTCTCAGATCATTAAGTCCAGCTGTCAACCCAACACCCATCTTGCCTGCTAAACCATGTCCTGAAGTGCCACAGCTACACGGTTTTTGAACCCCTACAGGGATGAGGACTCCACCACTGTCCTGGGCAGCCTGGTCCAAGGCCTGACCACTCTTTCAGGACAGAAATTTTTCCTAATATTCAACCTAAACCTCCCCTGGCGCAACTTGAGGCCATTTCCTCTTGTCCTATCGCTGGTTACTTGGGAGCAGAGACCAACAGCTGCCTCACTACAGCCTCCTTTCAGGTAGTTGTAGAGAGCGAGAAGGTCTCCCCTCAGCCTCCTCCAAACTAAACCATCCCAGCTCCCTCAGCCGCTCCTCATCAGACTTGTTCTCCAGACCCCTCCCCAGCCTCGCTGCCCTTCTCTGGACACACTCCAGTCCCTCAATGTCCTGCTTGGAGGGAGGGGCCCAAAACTGAACACAGCACTCGAGGTGCGGCCTCACCAGTGCCCAGTACAGGGGCACGATCCCCTCCCTACTCCTGCTGGCCACACCATTCCTGATCCAAGCCAGGATGCCGTTGGCCT
>Ga0065711_1051567_pt1 | contig 10324 bp, 12 predicted proteins | sample Hoacrofraction12_FD_59098 | JGI IMG/M metagenome (GOLD analysis project Ga0065711, IMG submission 59098) | Hoatzin crop microbial communities from Cojedes, Venezuela - Epithelial fraction 12 v2 (version 2) | ecosystem: Host-associated > Birds > Digestive system > Esophagus > Crop | place...
GTCCAGCTGAGGAGGGGGAGTGATGGAGCAGTTTTGGTGGGCACCTGGCATGTACCCAGGCCAAACCTAAACAGATGCTTTCCTTTATTTTACAGATCTCGAAAAGTTGCCCATGGTTTGATACCCGTGGTGCGCAGCAGACATCTGTTACCATGGCAGCATGATCACACCGTCCTAAACTCCCTGAATTTTAAAAAACTTTTGTAGTCTCTTATAGGCATTCTTAACTGTGAAGATCTTGCTGGTGTTTTTTTGTACAGATTTCTTCAAAGAAAGCAGAGAGACAACAAGCAATTGTTCAGTTGTCAAAGCTCGGTGATTGTTTTCTACATGAAACTGAAGGGAGTACAGCATTAACTTGCTGCTTCTGTAAACTGCCAGTGCACACTCTGGATCTCCGTCACAGAAACAGACCAAAGCAGAACACTTTTTTTGGGGAAGCTAAACAGCAGCCAGTGCTCTCAGAGCGTGTTTGAAACCTTGCATGCCTTGGAGAAGTGGTAGAGGACAGAGCACAAATTGTCAGGGATATTGCCAGCTTTCAAAAGCGAGTCGTTTCCTCAGAGACCTGCCTCAGAGATACACCACAGGGCTCTCACTACGCTGGAAATTCCTTGGACCATGGGCTCAAAAAACTGAAGGTCTCTCATCCAAGATCTTTGTTTGCTGCCATGACCATGAAAGAGACAAAGACTCCCCCAAGTGATTACGGCTTTGAATTTTTTTTTGTTTGTTGGGTTAAGTTTATATAAATGTTTTCCAGATGTTTTTGTTAAGGTCAGCACTCAGATGAAGCAGGTAGAGGGAGGGCATCCTTCCCCTCTGCACAGCAACGGTGGTGGGGCCACTCCTGGAGGACAGTGTCCAGAGCTGGGCTCCCCAGTACAGGAGAGACATGGACACACTGGAGAGAGTCCAGGGCCACGAATATGATGAAGGGTTGGGAGCACCTCTCCTGTGAGGAAAGGCTGAGAGAGATGAGTCTGCTCAGCCTGGAGAAGAGAAGGCGCGGGGGGACCTTATCCTTGAGGGTAAATACCTGAAGGGAGGATGCAGAGAGACCAGAGCCAGGCTCTGACCAGCGGTGCCCATGGACAGGAAAGACTGAGGTTCTCAGATGCGCTGGAGATGCGATTCACTGTCTTTCTGGAGCCCTCCAGCACAGGAGCACAGTGTCATCTGTCCTGCTGGGGCACTGGGACCGGGATTTGTGCTCTGCAGGGACACCACAAATCACGGCAAACAACACACCGCAGACGTGCAAGCGCTGGATAACAGCAGTAGCAGCCCCTGCCAGGGGAGACCACAGCACGGCTTGCTTTCTGCAGCAATAAATGGCTGGGGGCTTCTCCACAGCTGCGCTGTCCGGACGGGCGGGTAAGCTGAGGAAGAACGATGGTCTTCTCCCAGGCTAGGGCAGGCAACTGGCACTGCCGGGACAGCTGGGCACCAGGGGCAGCCGAGGGGCTCTGCCACCCACGCTGGCCCTGAGCGGGACCCAGCGACCCGAGACCAGCGCCCTTCGTGGGGATGCCGGTGTGCACAGGCACCACCCACGGCAGCCCGGGCGTCAGCGCGACCGACCCTGCGAGATGCAGGCTGTCAAAACAACCACACGCGTCCTGACGGCGTGGAGCCTGTTCTGTAAGATCCGTGCTGCCAAATACCCCCGGCTGTGACTTCCCGAGGTCGGCACAACAAATTCACAACGTATGGGGCCCTTTACATGTTGAGGCAATACCTCTTGTTCCTAAGGGAGAGTATGAAGTGTGGAGGAGCTAAGTGCAGCAGAGTGCCTTTGGAGAAGCATGTAGAAAACATTAATTGCATCTGTGTACGAAAAAAAACAATTTCTCAAATCTACTTTAAGTGTTTCTGTTTTTACTGCTACTGCAGGTTGTTTTCTAATTTTCTTTATAACATCAACAGAAAAGGAGGAAAGCACTTTTCCAGCAGTCCATCTACAAGCTAAAGAAAACACTTTATTTAAAGCTTTTGCAGCTCTATCTTATCTTTTCCTTTCTGAAGGATTTGATCATGAATTATACATTCCAGCACAACATGAAATATTTAACTCGTGCTCTTCAATTTAAGTTCAACTTCCCAAGCAAAGAAATGAGTTTGAGCATAGAAAAGACTGGGTATACAGGTATGAATCTACTTGTGCTTATAACAGCTTTCCCCTGCTTAGTGCCCAGATCAATAGGAGCGAAGTCTCAGAAGGCTTCAGGAGGTCAGCGCTGCTCTGCGTGCCATTCACTTAATTACAGGAGAAACTTGACTTCAGCAGATGGATTGTTCAAACATGACCTCAGGCTTGATGGTCTGAAAATACGCCTGCAGATTTCTAAAGGCTGGGAGGAAAAAATAAAAGAAAAATGAAGTGCAATAATTATTGCTCATGCAATGAAGCTATTTCCTTGTTTCCGAATTTCTTGAAGCCGGCAGGAAGGTCACAGCACTGTAACGGGATGGCAGACGCTAAGGGAGGATACCATCTCTGTGTCCTGGACCACTTGCTTACACCATGCTGCAGTTGTGCTGCCTTCTCCTCAGAGCTGTGCCGGAAGACATGTGGTACAAAGCAGATGTGAATCAGGTCAGGAGTTGTAAGCAAGTGCATTCAATTTAATTTTAATGAGTATGCATATAATTGGACAAAAATAGGAATTGGAAAGGAATTCTGACTTAGTTTCCAGAAGTATGAAGGCAGATACTGTACGGTTACACAGAACATCATTTGCTCTGGTTGTCCAAAGTGTGTCATTGTTACTGATTAGTTGGCATGATCTTTAAGAAAAACAATGGAGAGAGCCATGCAGTAACTGTGTCCATTTTCCAGATAGAGGAATTGCATAAATATTTTTACACAGACAAATGGAATATACAGTAATATCTGAATTCCGTGTGCCTGTGGACAATATAATTTCAGATCTAGAACAAAATAACAGCTTTTTTTAACCATAGCCCGGCATTTGCAGTCACATAAATAAACTTGTTTAGGACTTGAAGAACAATTTCCCTAATGCCCGGGGTAGAGGAGTGAACGCCATGAGCTGCTCCTTTTCCTCGCCGTCGGAGCAGGTCACACGCCTGGCAGAGCGCGGCAGACGCCACGCGGGAAGCATCGCCTCGCAGAGCCGCTCTTCGCTGCGCATGAAGTGACAGCGAGCCACTGGATCCTGCGGTCCCGTCCGACCGGGTCAGCGTCGCCTCCTCGCGCGGCGTCACTCCACCGACGTGCTGCCACCTCCAGCAGCACACTGCAGGGCAGCTTTGGTCGGCTTGGAGCACGGCGCCCGAAACCAGGCAGCCTATGCTAGAAAAAATTGGAACCTGGGTTTTACTCTGTGGGTGTCAGCTGGTCTGCTTTGGCAAACCTGGGACGTCTCTTCCTGGTGGCTGGAAATGCCGTGTCCCCTGGTCTGCGCTTTCAGATAAAACTAAACTCGGCAGCCCTGTAGTGGTGAGAAATGACAAGTGTTCGCCCGGACACTTTGAAAGGAGCACGCTGGAGCTGCCTTCTCCCCGCCGAGGTTCGCTGCGAGGCGCGGTGACACGGGGTCAGTGCCGGCCACACTCGTCGCCCTGAGCCTGCACAGGACCAGCACGGAGCCGCGGGCTCCACGGAGGGGTCACACGGTCCTCAGTTTCTGCCGGACACTGCATTCCCAAGAGGAATTGCTGGTTTTCCCCACTGGCCCTGACTGGGGTCCCAGCCCATGGGGTGCTATGGCCCTGCCGCCGCCGGCTGTCCTGCCCGGGCCCCACGCCCCTGTCCCCGGGGAGCAGGGAGCTCCTGATGCAGACCAGGGCAGGGCAGCCCGCCGCCAATCCTGGTGTGCTCGAAGGCGAAGGATGTCCAGAAACAACAGCGAGAGGCTGAACTCCCAGAAACCCTGCAGCGAAGGGGTCTGCTCTAAGATTTTGGCACCTCTCTGCCATCCCCAGAATTGTATTTTCATCCTGCCGGTCTGCTGTGGGGGACGGGAACACGGCGAGGCAGCGGACGAGCACGTAGGCTGGCATCACAGCAGCACACAGGCTGCTGGAGCTCGGGCTGGACGTGGAGCTCTGCTTCCAGGAGGGACTCCTCCAGGGCCCTGGCCTCAGACAGGGAGCAGCTCTCCCGCTGGCTGTCCTGCACAGGGGACAGAACCAGAACTGCGGAGGTGCTGCTGAGGCTTCCTCAGAATGGCCGTGCAAGTGATGCTGGCTGAGGCTGGTGTTTGGACAGAGAAGAGCACAGGGTGGGAGGCTTCGAGCCCTGCTGGGAGTGAGAGAGGATCACACTGGGCTGGGGTCTTGACGAGCAAGAGGCAGGGTCTCCCCATGGTGATGTCCAGGACAAACTGCCAGAACTGCTGCTGCTCTGCTTTCAGGTGATGGCTCGTGTCCACAGCCACCATGGCCGTGTCGGTGCCGGGGCACCGGGCAGCTCTGCCAGCAGCATCCCTGGGCACAGCAACAGGGCCACGACTCCGCGCTGGAAACAGCCCCTGTGGGGAAACTGGAAGGAAGAGCGTGTGTGGGCATGCTGGCGTGCGCTGGAAGGCGGAACAAAGACTCAGCCGTTCCTCTCGGGGCACGTGTGGGTTTCTCTCTACCAGATGGTAAATTCTGAAGGTAACTCTTCCCTGAATTTTGCCCCTCAGTGTTACGGATGGAAGCACTGATCGGGTAAATCGGTGCTTACCATGTGCAGTTGAACTCCTTACTCACAGCACGCATATTTTATACATGAGGGTGAAGTGAGACTTCTATGTAAATTATTCAGGCTCAGTTTCTAAACTAGCAAAGAAAAGTGCGTTTTCCTGGGCCAGTAAAAATAAATCATGCTTGACATCAGCCCTCGTTATGACTTCCACGAAAGTGGAGTTGCACTCAAGTTATGGACTGCATGTATTTCACAGGGGAGTGCCTGCTGAAATTAAAATTCAGGAGGAGAAATGTGTGTCTCTCTGGCTCGCTTCCTATTACTGGCCTTAAAGGGTCATTCTCTAAACTGCGGAGCTGCACCATCGTCTGCAGGACAGAGATTGTGAGATGGGATGCGAAATACCACTACTAAATGAATGGACAGATATGGGTTTTTTTAAAAGGACATGTTTTGAGCAGGAGAATGTAAACATTTGGAAATCTCTGGACCATGACCTGTCCTTCCCGTCCGTGCAGAAATCCTCTCCTGCTTTCAAACTGTCCGGTCTTAGATACGTGGAAAGTGAAGACATGAAACGTGTTGTATGGGCTGGTTTGAAATCCTCATGAATTGTAAGAGCAGTGATGAAGGATGGACTGAAATTGCACTTTTCAGACACAAAAGCCAACAACAAAAAAAAATCTCTGATTCAGGAACAATGAACAATGATTTGTGTGTTGCCATCAATTTTGGTCTCCAGGGATCCTGAAACAACCGTGTCCACAACAGCACTTCAGCTAGCGACCACAGCCAGCCTCCTTTTTCCTGGTCTAGCTCATTTACCCAGCTGTAAAAACCTCTGCCACCCAAAGCTAGCACAGGGATTTTTTTATTAGATGCTCTTAGGAGAGTATACATCCCCAGCAACTTTTTGCAGCAAACATACAGATGATGGTAAGGGCAATACTGTTTTTTCTTTTGCCGAGATTTTCATCAGGGCCAATTTCTGCTATCTCAACAAATCCTAAGTCAGAGGTAGAAATTTCTAATTATTTCACTGAAGCCTTTCTTTTCCCATAAACTTCTCCTCAGATCTACCAAGGAAGGGCTTAGCTCCCTGTCGTCTGTTGGAGCAGGACAGTAACTGCTCTACAGCATTCAACCAAGTATGCACCTTACTCGCTACTGGACTATGAACATCAAAGTTCTGCCTAAGCAAACGGTGCTGGTGGATCCTCTGAGAAAAGCCTGAGCATCAGTGGAAAGAAATCAAAAGGTGACTTTCTCTCCAACGTTTCCTTCACTGCTACTTTAAATTTCATTGGGTAACTTCTTAACTTCCCTTTGTAGTTTTGGTGGTGGCATTTCCTAAGGTAAAAAGAAACCATACTGAGAGAATGAAAGCAATTCCAAGGCTGTTCTGAACAATCTTGCACTACCGAAACTTCGTTCACTTGAACTCTAAAGCTTCATAGAGCAGAGCAAGGAGAATAAATTTACCATGTGAAGAGGTTACCTTTTTGTCTGCTTTGGGTAATTTTACATACAGCTTTCTTCTGTAAGTGTAGATGTAAAGTATATGTAAGAACACGGCTAATATCATATCGATGTGCTAGTTTTCCTGCCCAGAGAGTTCGTAATGGTAGCAGAAACTGTCTTTCCCTCGGACAGTGGAAGCATCACACACTGACAGTCATCTCAAGCACAAAAGGCCCACTCATAAAAATAGGTCACAACAGAAAATGCAGATGGAATACATTTTGTGTACACCCACCCTCCGTGAAGGGCAGGAAAGGACAGGGCCGTCTAAAATGCTTCTGAACAGCAATGAATTTCTGTCATGAGTGGTAACACCCACGGAGCAGATCTGACCGCAGGACATCTGTACGGGCTAATTTAGGTGACCGGTTGCTGGATGAAATGCTAGGGAAGTGTTCACGAGATTAATCTTGTCAGTGGTAGCTCGTAGCTCTCCTCCTGTGGGTCAGCTGTAGCGGCATCGCGAGGAGATGGGGCCCTGGCTGAAGCGCTGCCTGATGAGCCGGACCCCGTGCTCTTCACCAGGGAACTTCCAAAGCGTCAAGACAGACAGATATTTACAGACTGGCTGATGCATTTATTCAGTAAAGGCACCAAGCAGAAGAAAGTCTTCCCTCAGACCCCCATGCCCCGTGAAGGCAGTGTGGGTGGGGTCTGCAGCAGAGCAAGCTTGAGGCAGCCATCCCAGGGAAGAACAGCTCACCCCCCTGCCTGACAGCCTGGGGCACACTTGCTGGAGCTTGCCTAGGAACACTTTTTAAAGTTTTACCTATAGTTTTTACTTGCAGCTTTACCTGAAGTTTATAGTTTCACAGATCGATGGTGGAAAGGTCAGAAAGATTTGTGTTATACCCACTCTCCTGCAACAGCCCTAAGGGAAGTTCCCCCAAGGCCATACACCAAACATATGTCACATTATTGGGATGCATGTTTCGGAGGCCTTCTGCCTCCACATTAAGTATCCAGCTAGTATGGAATCTATTTAATTTCCTAACTACACTGTTTCAATAGTTATTTGTCCTTACTTGTAAACGTAAAAAGAAAAAAAAAAAAAAACCTGAAAATTCAAACCGCAGCCCAGCCTTGGTGGGTGCCTTCTGCCGGGGGTGCGCGGGCTGGGCTCGGCGCGGGCCAGCGACGCTGCTGGGCGGCCGGCGAGGGTGTGAGGTGTGGCGGTGGCCGAAGGGGCAATGGCCTCACAGGGGGTGACCGGTGGCCAGGGGGGCCAGGCCGCACCGACAGCGGGAGATGCGGGGACCCCCAGGCTGGAAGCTCCTGCTGCCAGGGCTCAGAGGGGCTGACCCTGCCTGGCAAGGCTACCTTGTAGCTCAAAAGAAAAAAAAACAAACCCCAAACCAAACCACAGAACCCCTTCATACAACTGCATATAAACTGCATACAAATGCACATGAAAATCTTCATCGGATCCCTGAATTCCCTGAATCAAAGTAATTTACAACACTAAACTCTGTAAACCAAAAGCTCCTCTGCTCCCTCCGCTCCGTGCATGTGTGTGGAAGGGGATGGCTGATTTCCAGATCCCCCGTACCTGGGGATCAGTAGGGCCCTGCAAAGCGTTTCAAAGCAGGGCTTTCTGGAGAGCCCAATTTATTCTGTATCTAAAGAACAAGGATGAACACGCTAATAGACTTCTTAGGCAAGGCTGTAAAGGAGAAGACTAAACTTCGAGAGGGAAAGCTGGGGAAAGGCAACCAATCATGATCAAAGGGCTTATTATATAATTTACACTCATTCAGTACAAATTAATTCAGCCTTTTAGAGTCCTTAATAATTAACACATCACTGGTTATGACATTAATGCATTAATTTTCTATCTTCCATAATACACAGAAGCTACAAAAAAGTGCAGAAAATAAAATCGGATGCAGAAACTGGGAAGGTCTTTCCCAACCTTGCTGCTTTTTGCATAAATCTAAAATAGAGGGTCTGACGTGATAGATGGATAAGTTTTAGGGTTTTTTTCCTTTTTTTTTTTTTTGGCCACAGAATAGAAATGTCAAAGGCTCAAAGACCAATGTGAAGCAAAGTAGAGATTAATAAAGGCATATTAAGCATTTAATTCAACCTAGATTTTAAATTCCCATGATGGATGTAAAATTTTGGAAAGTAACTATTTCTGAAGCTCAGTTCTCGAATTAATCAAATGTTACGAATTTTCTTTACTAATCTTTTTGAAAGAAATGCAGATATTTTGAAAACAACGTATAATGGCATAGGTCCATGGGAAACGCCTCATTCTTTGCTAATGAACGTTAATTTAAGTCCCTTGCAGTACCGGAGGGGAGGGTATTTTATCAGGACCATCAATCACTCTCGATCTGAATAAGAAAAGTTCTTCCCTCTAAACTCACTGAAGGTGGCTGAGCTTATTTTGATTTAAACTCATCCCAGATGTGCTGTCCTGATCTTGGCCTCATCCCTGCCCTGCCAGGGCAGCGTGCCTGCCCCAGGCGCTGTGGGTCGCTGGCACCCACGGGCGCTCTGGGTCCCGGGGAGGAGGGTGCACAGCAGCAGGAGAGCAGTGCCACCGAGAAAATAAGCATGTTTCTGGCATCGGCAGGAGCAGAGAAATGTCGGAGCAGCTGGATAAGCCATGCAAGCGGACTGTAAGTCTCTGCCCGGAGCTCTATGTTCATCCTCAGCTCTCCTGCCCGAGGGCCGTGGCCACGACGCTGCAGCATCCTCTGTTGGGCTGCATCCCTGCGCAGAGCCCGTGCCCGGCCATGCTGGACCGAGCACAGCTGCGGGGAGGGATGGCCACTGCAGGGCTGGGTGACACCTGGGTGAGGGTCCTCCAGACCATGCCTCTCCTGAGCCCCATTGGTTCTGCCCTGCAGCTCACGGCATTTCCCTGACTTAGTGCTTCATGAATCATGAGGAGCACCAACAGTAACTGCACCTTAACAGACCAGGTGAGGCTCATTTCGTCAGTTCCTTGCAGAGGGCACATAGGACATTTCAGAACATGAATGACTTGTTCTTTTGAGAACGTTTTCTGCACTCTTAACTGTAGTAGGGGTGATGCCATTTCAGTGAAATAACTCTCCAAGAAGTGTTGCTGCAACGCTCCCTCTTGCAGCTTGGTACTGAGAACAAGCAAATCTGCTCCCAAACACTTGTGATTAGCAACCACCCTTTGGACTTCTTTCTTTCTTTCCAGCACAGCCCGTCCCATCTCCCTTTAGCCATCTCCCTGCCTCCTTCGCTTTTTCTGTATCAGATTCAACCTCCTTCTTTGCTTGTCATTTCTCCCAGGTAGCTGGTGACTGATGACCAGAGAGAATTGCAGAGCCTGCAGCAACTCCCTTCACATCTGTTTTATTGGGGTAACTGTTGCAGCCTTGGAGCACTGTTGGGGACGCTGCTGCAGTGGAGATCTGCTTTTACTCTGGCCGCAAGCAGAGCTGGATGGAACATGGGTTTTGGCGATGTCAGAGTCTGTGATCAGACAGCAGGAAAGCCTGTGCCAGGGGACGTCAGTTTGTGCTCCCTCTGCGGGAAGTCTGTCCAAACCACCTGCAACTCACAGTGCCTGCGAATGCCGACTAGCCAGCGCCGGGGTCCTCTGCCTCATCACTTCGACCAACCAGCAGAAGGCACTTGTTCTTGCTCTTGGCAAAGCTGAAGTAAAGAGAAGCCTTTGCAATATATAAAAAAAACAAAAAACCAACCAAACAAAAATCCAAAACAACCCCCAGCAACAACAATCACAAAAATCCCAAACCCCACAAATCATGTGAATATTTGCACCATCTATAGTTCAGTAAGAGGTTTAGGAAAAGCTGCCCATCTTGTGGATGTATTTTGATGAGAATTGTTGATTTGGCTGAGGTCCTTGGATGCTTTTTCTCTTCCTTTCTGTGTTTTTTTCAGCAACCACAGACCATTTTGTGTTTCTTGTTACATATCTGTCTTCCCTTGTTAATGAGGAGGCTTGGTTACTGTTGCTCTCGAGAGCACCTCGAGCAAATGGCTGCCTCAACAGTGCTGTTGGTAGCTACAGAAAAATGAGACGTGCCTTCCTCTGGCATAACAGGCTGAGCTGCTTCGAGCTTGCAAATCAGCACTATCTTCAGAGGATTTTCTGCTCATGGACACAGGTGGCTTGAAGTAATAGAAGTCATG
>Ga0065711_1051574_pt1 | contig 10324 bp, 11 predicted proteins | sample Hoacrofraction12_FD_59098 | JGI IMG/M metagenome (GOLD analysis project Ga0065711, IMG submission 59098) | Hoatzin crop microbial communities from Cojedes, Venezuela - Epithelial fraction 12 v2 (version 2) | ecosystem: Host-associated > Birds > Digestive system > Esophagus > Crop | place...
CCTTTTTTTTTTTTTTTTTTTTTTTTTTTTTTTTTTTTTTTTTTTTTTTTTTTTTTGGTTGAAAAAATAAGCAAGCTGCATGGAAAGGGTGAACATATACCCAGGAAATAGTTTGCTGATAACATAGGAGCCTTCATGTCTGCTGGGTGGTGCCCTAAGTTTTCTTAACAAAGAAGTGAGTGTTAGTTCTTCAAATAAAACTTACTTTTTGCACTCACGTAACTGAGGCTGAGAATTTCCAAGATGAAAAACTTGGCTTTTTGTTTATTTTTCATTTTTTTTTAACTGGGGCATAATTTGAGTGGGATCTCCTCCACCTCTCGCAAACCCCTACCCCCCACATTGCCCTCCCCACCTTATGAGGATTACAGTATCCCAAAAACTCTTTAGCACTGTGAGCAAAGGAAACAGAAATGGCTTTGCATTATGAACTCAACAGAGATTAAGTTATTGGCGGCCTTGAAATAGCTCTTTCTCAACTTCCATTCCCATGAGGTTAACCACATAAAGTTGCTGTTTAGTACAGGGTCAGCGTGATGAAATTTGTTTGTTGAGTCTCTTTGGTGCCAAAGCTTTTGCCAACAATCTGATCTACCTGATAGTGGTACTATTTCAGAAATGTCCAGTCGGTAAAAGAAATGCAGTGTCTGTGGAGTTTCAAAGACAGCACTAATAAGTGGGATCAGAGCAAAGAAAACAAAAATGCCTCTCCTCTTAATAAAATAAATATGTATAATAATTACTCAGACCATTTACAAGCTATGGAAAAGTAGACAATATTACTTTTTCATTTCACATGCCACCCCTGCCCCTGAGCATGTGGAATCTTTTTTATATGGCTCCATCATTGTACTGTATAGGATATAGTGTCAACTGCTGTTAAAACATTAACTGTTTGCTGGCCCTTTCAGATAAAAATTGATATAATCAGATTAAATTGCAGGAGGCAGGCTACAGGACCAAAGGGTTAAGACAATGTGGACTGTGGATTTTGTGCATGGTGTCCATTTTGTTTCCTTTAGTTTTACTACATTTACTCTCTGCCCAACATCAGCTATACCAAAAAACCCACAGTGCAGCACATCTATATAAATTATACATGAAATAATGGCTTAGGAGATGAAGTCTTGCTGTTTTAAGTATATATGTTGTAAAACTGTATATGCTTTTACTTAGTCTCCAAACTGCAAGGGAGGGTTGTCTTCCATTTTATTTTTCAAAACCTTCAATTACCAACATCAAATGAAATGATGATAATCTCCTCTTTGTTTAGTCATCTGTGAAATGAGTTTATGGCAATGGTTTCCTCTAAGTCAGTACCACATCAAAACCCTAGTGTGTATGGGAGTAGTGAGATTGTGTTAACTATGGACAATTAGATTTCCTATTTTTCATTTTATAAGGTATATTTATACAAGGTATAGGGATACTAGGAGAAGCTTTCCATCCATTAGCCTGCCTTTATTTTGCTGCAGACTAACAGGAAACCGTGGGAAGAATCCATCATACGCCTGCCCACCTCTGCAGCTCGGGATGGATCACCTCGAGACAACTGAAAACCCGCTTTGCATTAGCCTCTCTGCTCTGACCTCTGCTGTCCTACTGCTACTCTAAAGTAATGTGATTTGGCTTGCTGCTTACGTTCAAGTATTAGCCAAAACTGTTTGGAAAAAAAAAAAGGTCAACAAATTACTTTTGTGTTCTCAGATTCATGAAATATGGCATTTGCAATGCAAAGGCCTGTTTTCATTTGTTGTATTGCAAAATAAATGTCTGGCAGGAAGTTAAGTTAGCCATATGTGCTTTAAAATCTCTACATGCCCAGTGTGGTACATTGGCCGATCACATTATGACAGCTTCTTGGCCACCTCAGCTGGTCAGTGTGCTCTAACCTACATGGAGGGAGTGTTTTACCTTCATACCAAGTGCTGCTTTTTCACGACTACCTGTTGCAGTCAGGCTGCTGCAGCAATCCTGTCTTGCGGGAGTCTCACAGCAATAGCAGGCAACATATTGTATTTACTGAAGCTTAGGGTTACCCCTCACTTGGTGAGCACAGGTCCTGCCTGGAAGTCATGCCTTTCCCTTTTCCCCTCTCGCTTTGGCTGCAGGGGATTTTCTTGCCTTTGAAGGTCTCAGAATTGCCGTGGAGGGTTTTTTCTCTGAGATGGTGTTTGCTAAAGATAATACAAAACACATTCAACTGCCAGTACTTTAAGCCGCACTTCTTAGTCCTGCCATACAGTTGCTCTTTCTTTCTTTAGGCTCAAGGAAGGTAGGCACTAGGTTAAGGAAAGCAAACTCATCACAGTGGTGATGAGTTGCTCCCTGTCCTTGTTGAGTGGCATAGGCCTGCTTGGTCTACCAAGGTCTGCCCTTGGTCCAGGGTTGCTGTGCGTCCTGGGTGCTGGTGTGTCCGGTCCTAGTCAGTGCCCTGAGATATTTCTGCCCTGATTCTTTCTTCATCCGCAGGATGGCACAATTTGGTTTTGCCTGTGCGGCTGAGAAGCTTGCAGCTGCCTCTTTGTAAGGCTGCACATGTTCAGGCAGCAGATTTTGAAAATAAAGTGGAGAATGTAAGTGTGTCAAGTGCCTGCGAGGTGTTCTGTAACTTTGTTTAAGACAGGTTAGGGTTCAGGGTGGGCCTCAGAGTCACGGTTCATGCCAGGACTGTTTGTCATAATAGCAGTGCAAGGAACAAGTACACTGTTGTCAGTATTATTTTAGGAATTTAATCAAGGGCCATATGCTGACTCAGTCACAAGTGGATGATACAGATGTCTTTTCAGTTCTGCTCTCACAGAAATTGTTCTTACTCCCTCTTTCTGCCTGATTTACCCTATATTCCTTTTATATGCTATCCACTGTGCTCTGATTATATTCTAAATTATTTCTTATCCTTCCATGATGTCTTGATCATTCCATTTTTTGTACATTCTTTTGACTGTAATTAGAAACCAATAACGCTTTATTCCAACTAGTGGTGTCAGAGGGTTTGAGAAATGCACACGATGAATTAATTCACAGAATCACAGAATGGTAGGAGTTGGAAGGGACCTCTGTGGGTCATCTAGTCCAACCCTCGCGCCGAAGCAGGGTCACCTACAGCAGGCCACAGAGGACCTTGTCCAGGCAGGTCTTGAATATCTCCAGAGAAGGAGACTCGCACATCCCTTATTTGAAGGGATGTCAAACGCCAAACTTAAAAAAAATTATTACTTTAGAAAATTTCAGGATTTCAGATATCTGTATTTTACCAGTTAACATCTGAGTAAGACAGAAATAAATGATTATAAAGCTTCTGTTAGTCTCAGAATGGATGCTGGTAGTTCAAATACAAGTCATCCAACCTTCCACCACTTTTTCTTAATAATAGACTGCTTGGTATTTTCTCTTAAAGCTTTATTTAACCTATTTTGTGTTAGGTTTCCTGTGCTAAATCCTCTACACCTATTTTCATAATTTACATGATAAGATAAACAGTATTTGTCCGCTGAGGAAGGTTAAATTGCCTACCACTTGCTTTATGTCTTATCTGTTGCTTCAAATAAGATAGAGGCAGATTCAGCAGATGAATAATATCAGAAATTTATTTTTGTGGAATGCATGTTGCTGGAGTTTTAAGACAAATAAACGTTGAATAGTCTTGAGTGAAGGCCATTGATTTTAACTGTTTAATTCTCTGACTTCTACTGTCCGTTTTGTAAAGATCTCTGCAAATAGGCACATTGCCCAGCATCCTGGGCTGGTGCTGAGCCAGTGCTCCAGCGCACCATAAGGTGAAGCATGTCTGACAGGCTAGGGGCTTCCCGGTGTGCACCTTTGCCTGCCCTGGGTGATGAAACCCAGGGAAACAGGAACAGACCTGAGGTGGCCCTGGGAGATACAATGGGAAACATGGTCTCTTCTGTAACTTAGCTGTAGGCTTCAAAGACAGCCCAGGCACAAACAAGCTGACACTGTGGGGCCAGGCTCACCTGGGGATTCACAGCCACCCCACCTGCAGAGGCAGGAGGTCAGCAGCTGCTGCTTCCCGGACCTGCTCCAGCTTGTCAGATTCCTCCAAGGCTGACAGAGAGCGGCCACAGTCTCGCTACAGGGAACGGGGTTCCAGGCAGCACCAGAGCCGTGTCACCTTAGCGAGCTGGACAGACAGGCCATGCCACAGGCCGAGTGAACCTCGTAGAGTCTGAAAGATGGGCCGAGGCTCGTGTCAGCCAGGTTGATCTTTGATAAATTTGGTTGTGTCCATATTCCACAGAGGTGTAAAGGCAGAGACAATGTATAGCACCAGATGGATAAGCGTTAGTATTAAACAACAGCTACACAGCTGGAGTATGTTTCTCAGTAGAGACATAAACTCTATGAAACTGCAGCCCTCCAGAAGGGAAAGTGAGAGGAGGAGGATGATTTGTTATTTCATACTTCAGTGCGTTTTGATGGGCAGCAAACCAGTGTGGAGAACTGTGCCACTAATATGCAAATGTGCAGTAAGCTGCAAAACCAAAGGTAGGTAACTCTTAACTGCATGTGCTTTCCCTGCCATGCTCAAGCACCTCCCCAGAATGATACTACATTTCAAAAAGGCTTGTTGAATACTGCCAGTCCAGGTACTATGGTGTGGAGATGGAATGGGCTAAAGAGTTTTGTATCCAGTACAAAAGAAACACATTGAATTTTGTATCCATAGGAGTGTATATAGCATTGTTTGGATTTTTCCATCTTCATAAAAGATGGAGAAAAAAAAAAAGCATAATTAGTTCAGGAGGATATTGTGCACTTTTCCCGTTGAAAGGTTTGACACACGTACTAGAGGGAAGAGAAAATGGGGCAATGGGACAGGATGAGAATTTGAAAACTAGAAAGTAACGTGTCGGGTTATTCAAGTCATAACCAAACAAATGGTAGTTACCAACTCCAAGTACAGCCATGAAGGGCTAAATTTCATTAAAAACAAAACAAACCAAAAAAACCCCATGCAGCTGTCTGTTGATAATTGATCACTTCAGGACTGCAGTTTCAAAATATTTAAGAGAGCTTTGCCCTTGTCCTGGCAAAAATCTGGTTTATACTTTGTTAGTATATATCTCACGCTGATTTATTGCATTGCAATTGCTGTAGCTTGGCATGTATGTACCTGAAGGCCATGTTTAGAATTACAGTGTTTAAATGTGGTTTTTTTTAATTAATTTTGTGTTAAAAATCATTTAGTGTTAGTTAGCCTGGATGTCTTTGCAAAAGAAGACTTCATTTGTCCACGTGATATATCCTGGTAAAAGAACAGTTAGGTAAATAAACAGCAACAACAACAAAAAAGCAAAGCACCAGCCAAGTTTTCATACTGGCATTCCTTTCTAAGTTCTCATCATCTTCAGACATCCCCTGAAGCTCTGCCATGGTATTGTTGATTTTGTATTATGAGAACAAGACAGGTGCCTGGAGGTGGTGCTGATACCATAGCTGGATTAAGGAAGCCTGCAAATTGTGGCTGCAATTTCCATTAAAGGTGTTTTAATTACCGCATGGATCACACCAATAAACTGTTGCAAAATATGGATAGTTTGATTTGTATTATATCTCCAGGATGTGTTATAAAATGGGATTTTGGGATTATTACCTTTAAAAAAGAGTAACTGTCACAGGCAGACTACGCCAGGATGCTTGCAGTGCCAGTGGCATTCTGCTAGACCAAGAAAAATGGCTGGTGGGCCCTTAAATCAGTCTCTTTAATATTATTTTAACAGATAGTGGGGCTTTCTTCTCGTTTTGGCAATTTCCTGCTCCTGCAGAAGCCCGTTTTTGGAACATTTGCAAGATGCAGCCAGCTTCTGAGATGTCCCATGCTTCACTGCCTCACTTTGTAAGAAAAACATAATATGTGACAGTTCTAAGGGGAGGTAGTCTCCACCCTGAAATGAGGACTGAAGAAACATGCATATCAGCAGGCAGGCAGCTGAGACTTCCCAGAAAACAAACCCTGTATATTGTCTCCTCCTCCAGTAGTGGGCAAATACAGCTGGGAAGCTGAGGTATTTTTTAAATTGCATCTTTAAAAATTTTGTTGTTCAAAACAGGACTTCATGGAGACATCTGCCTCTCTCACTATTAGATGAGTCATGGCTCTGTGCTGGTTTTTTTTTTTTCAGTGTGAGAATTTTCATTTATCAAGATTTTTGACCCTGTCACAGAACATTGGGAATGCCAGGGATGTAAATTTAAGGATTATGTTGTCAGGGTCTTGTCATTTAGCATTAGGTTGGGTCCCGTTAAAAGGTTTTAAATGCTTCACATCTGCTGTGCCACAGCGGAGGAAAACAGAACCATGCCTGGAGTATAAAGTGCGGTTATGGTCAGAAAACTGACTATGTGAAAATGGCATGTTCTTAGTCAACAGATCTGTTCCCTGTGTGTATTACCACTTTCATGTGCATGTTTCACTTGCGAAAGTAAGTCTGTCATTACTTTCAATCTTTTTGCCAGTGGAGCACCAGCAGGGATATAGGGAGCGAATAATACGCTGTCCTGTCTCTCACATCATAAATGGCGTTGTTAGTGAAATTCCAGTTGCAAAATCTTTGTTACTGGTGATGGAGAGGATGTATGAGCCAGCCTAACTTCAGAGACATGGCTGACAGCGTAATACTGGTTAACCTTGCTTCCGTCTCCATTCTCCCCCACACGCCTAAAAAGAAACATAACAAAACAAACCCCAGCCCAAAACTAAGCACACGTACCATATTTTTGGTTTCAAACTGAATAAATTTGATCTGGAAGTCATTGAGAAACAGTAAACATGAAACCCTACTGTGACATATTTATGGAGTGATATATTCAGAAGATGACTGCACTTAAATAGAGTAAGTTCAAAGACCAGTAATCAAAAACAAATATGGTCAGTCCATCTTCCAAAAAAATAAAAAAATCTGAAACTAGCGTTTCTTGGGTCAGACGGACACTGGTATATGGATGACAGCAAACATACTATAAGCTGGTATGGCAGTATGAAGTGGAAAAATTAGCATTAGAAGAACAAAAACCTTCCATGATGAAAAAGCCTGAAGCAAAATTTATCTGTTGGCTTTCATTGTTCATGTATTACTGTCCTAGGAAAACTAAGCAGAGAGCCTCTCCTCTTTTCTCCTCCTTAAGCTGCTTTAAGAATTTGTAGCACAGTAGTGAACAAATCATAGTGCCATAATTCAATCCTAGTGCCTTTCCACTGCTGCAAATGGCCAGCCCAGCTGAGGTTGCAAACTCGTTTCTCATAAGGCAGTTTTCTCATCTGCATACTTCTGAACCGCTCTGTCTCACCGGTAGGATGAGTGGGTACATATTTCTGCAATCCCAAAGGTAGGTAGATGTGTTCTGTTTTGGGCTGTCTGCAATTACTGATGTCAGGTAAGGATTTAGTCCCTTGCATTCTTGTGATCTGTGAGCTGTATCAGAGGTGACGTGTAGGAGGGTGAAAATTATATCTCTGGAACTTTCCAAGTGAATTTCCACATGTGGAAAGGCTGGGAAAAGCTGTAAATTGGAGAAACTTACATTCACTTAAGCCCTTTTAAACTTTCTTCTAAATGCATTTCTGTATCCTATTAGGTGATAAAATTTGAAAGCCTCTTTCATAAGTTGACGTTTTGGAGTGGGTGGGGAAGGAGGAAGAGACTAACTAGAAATTTTGATTAATAACTTTCGTCTTTCTTGATTTAGAAATTATTACTCTTCAGCTGTCGTGTTCTTTCCTACAATATTTCACTTGCACTTGTGGTGTTTTCTTCCTGGGATGGGACTCTCAGTGGAAAGTACTATGTCATGTAAATAATATACACGACAGTCTATTATTTTGTACGGTTATTAATCCCTGTAGAGTTGAGAGCTTTCTGGTTTGCCTTAATGTAAAATCCATAAGCATGTACCCATACAGAAAAACGTGCATGCTTTTCAAACATATTTCATAAAGCTTAGAAAAGATCTTCCCAGAGATTGCCTGAGAAATTTTCAGAATCTTAAAAACTTTCTGGTAAACTTGGAGATGCAGATGAATATTTAGACAGGTTTAACTTCTTAGCTCTGTATACAGTGCTTAGAGATATTAAAAAAATACTTAAACCCCTGCTGTTTCTAAGTTTGGGGTGTGTTAAAGGCTTGAAGAAATCAATTTTAATTGAACATGGCCCCAAACCAGTTGTCCTTCCCAGGAAAAGGGAAATATCAAGATAAGGAATTGGAATCGAGACATCATGTAGTACAAAAGAGGTGTTCCTAAGGCCTCATATCTTTACACAAGTAATACCTAATTCCTAAATGGCACTGATGGAAGCACTTTGCTGGGGGCTGTTTCCACCCCAGATTTCTACTTTAGCTGCTTCTAGAAAGCCTTGCTGTTTTAAAATGGAAAAGAGCTTTTTTTTCTTTCTCCAAATGTGGAATTTTCCTCTTTCTCCTATAATTCCTCTCCCTTTTTTAATGGCTGAACAGTTCAGGCTAAAAAAAAAAAAAATTAAAAGTAATCACCTGCAGCCAGAGGCTCAGAAAATATAGACTCATAGAATCATAGAATGCTTTGGGTTGGAAGGGACCTTTAGATGTCTTCTAGCCCAACCCCCCTGCAGTGAGCAGTGATATCTTCAACTAGACCAGGTTGCTCAGAGCGCCATCCAAGCTGGCCTTGAATGTTTCCAGGAATGGGGCATCGACCACCTCTCTGGACAACCTCTCCCAGTGTTTCACCACCCTTACGGTAAAAAATTTCTTCCTTATATCTAGTCTAAATCTAGCCTCTCTTAGTTTAAAGCCATTGCTTCTTGTCCTATCTCAGCAAGTCCTGCTGAAAATATTTTCTCCACCTTTCCTATAGGCCCCCTTCAGGTACTGGAAGGCTGCTATAAGGTCTCCCCGCAGCCTTTTCTTCACCAGCCTGAACAGCCCAGCCTCTCTAAGCCTGTCCTCATAGGAGAGGTGCTCCAGCCCTTTGATCATCTTTGTGGCCCTCCTCTGGACCCACTCCAACAGGTCCATGTCCTCCTTGTGCTGAGGGCTCCAGAGCTGGATGCAGGACTCCAGGTGGGGTCTCACCAGGGGGGAGCAGAGGGGCAGAATCACCTCCCTCGACCTGCTGGCCATACTTCTCTTGATGCAGCCCAGGGTACAGTTGGCTTTCTGGGCTGTGAGTGCACATTGCTGGCTCATGTCCAGCTTTTTACCCACCAGTACCCCAAGTCCTTCTCCTCAGGGCGGCTCTCAATCCCCTCACCCCTCAGCCTGTATTGATAGCGGGGGTTGCCCTGACCCATGTGCAGGACCTTGCACTTGGCCTTGTTGAACCTCATGAGGTTCACACAGGCCCATTTCTCGAGCTTGTCCAGGTCCCTCTGGATGACATTCCCTCCTCCTGGTTTGTAAACTGCACCACTCAGCTTGGTGTCATCTGCAAACTTGCTGAGGGTGCACTCAATCTCGCTAAGACATTGGTGAAAATATTAAACTGCACCAGTCCCAGGATGGACCCCTGAGGGACACCAGCGTCCATTTGGATATCGAGCCGTTGACCACTATCCTCTGGCTGTGACCATCCAACCAATTACTTAGCTACTGAACAGTCCACCCATCAAATCCATATTTCTTCGATTTAGAGAGAAGGATGTTGTGAGGGACTGTGTTGAAGGCTTTACAGAAGTCCAGACAGATCACATCCATAGCTCTTCCCTTGTTCACTGATCTAGTCATGCCATCGCAGAAAGCCACAAGGTTGGTCAGGCAGGACTTGCCCTCGATGAAGCCATGCTGGCTGTCTCGAATCACCTCCCTGTCCTCCATGTGCTTAGTATAGCTTCTAGGAGGACCTGTTCCATGATCAGGCACAGAGGTGAGGCTGACAGGTTGGTAGTTCCCAGGGTCCTCCTTCCTACCGTTTTTAAAAATGGGCACAGTGTTTCCCTTCCTCCAGTCACCAGGGACTTCACTTGATTGCCATGACCTCTCAAATACCACGGAGAGTGTCTTGGCAATGACATCAACCAATTCCCTCAGGACTCTGGGACGCATCTCTTCAGGTCCCATAGTCTTATGTATGTTCAGGTTCCTCAAGCGGTCCAGAACCTGGTCTTCCCTTACAGTGGGAGGGGCTTTGCCCCTCTGGTCCCCATCTTGCAGTCCATCAACTGGGGAGGGGCGAGGAGAGAGATTGCCAGTAAAGACAAGGGGCAATGGGCACAAACTGAGGCACAGGAAGTTCCGTCTGAACATGAGGAAGAACTTCTTCCCTCTGAGGGTGATGGAGCACTGGAACAGGCTGCCCAGGGAGGTTGTGGAGTCTCCTTCTCTG
>Ga0065711_1051575_pt1 | contig 10323 bp, 5 predicted proteins | sample Hoacrofraction12_FD_59098 | JGI IMG/M metagenome (GOLD analysis project Ga0065711, IMG submission 59098) | Hoatzin crop microbial communities from Cojedes, Venezuela - Epithelial fraction 12 v2 (version 2) | ecosystem: Host-associated > Birds > Digestive system > Esophagus > Crop | place...
TTTTTTTTTTTTTTTTTTTTTAAATAATCCTTTGCAGAGCAGGTTCCTCTCTGTTCTCTCCTTTTAGTTAAACCTTCCACCACTCCCATTCCTGCCAACACCCACTGGTAACGAGTACTGCAGTGAAATCTAATCAGAGCGGAGATCAACTCATTACCCTGAGAAGTAAACGTGTCTCTCAGACAAAGCAGCAATTTTGTCTGAGTCATTGCAGCATCCCTGAGTGTATCCAAAACAATCAAAAGCTGGCTAAACTAGTCCATTAGTAGCAGAGCCATCACCTTTTTCTCCTGCATAGTCCCAAGCAGAAGCTGTGCTCCACTTGCCCTACTCCTGGTGAGGAAATCTCCTGCTCCTTTGTTCCCACGATTAATAATTCAGAGAAATCCCACGGCCCAAGTGTTCATGTTTCCTCTTTGTTACAGGACTTTAACATGTGGCAAGAGAAAGGACACTTTTAATTCCTTGAGCTGTCTGGTGAAGGGCTGAGAATGGTGTAGTTGTTGGTGTGGATGGGGATAAACAACCCAGACTTGTGGGTGCACATGCGGATGAACATAAACAGGAGGAGGAACAGCGTTACCATAGAAATGAAGAGCTGCCTGCGCAGACACCGTTTGTCACATCAGCGTCCCTGCCACGGGGTGCTGCCTCAGCCCCGGAGCTGCACTGAGGGTGGACCTGGTGCCTTCGGGTGCGCGGGGGTTCAGCTGCTCAGTTCCTTCCCAGGGCCATTTGGGAGAGCTGATACTGAACTCTGAAAAGTTTTGGTGAAGGAGCAAAAGCGGTATTTGGGGTCCCGTCCAGGTAACAGGCTTCGGAGCTGTGGCTGGGCACCAGACCAGCCTCCTGCCCCAGAGCCAGTGGATGGAGAAGGCTTGTGGGAGACCGACACGTGAACACCTTGTCGGGCAGTGGATATGCGCAGTGGGGGCGAGGGCTTTAAATTCCTCTCTTGGCATCAGGAAAGGTTTGCCTCTGGACCGGTGCCAGCCTATAATCCAGTTGAGAGCCTGCACTTTCCCTAGGATGGGATTATAACGCTGCAGTGAGTAATACAACCTCATTTACAGAGAGACAGAAAGGTCTGGGGTGTGCTGCTGCCCTGGGAGTTACAAAGCCAACTCTCTTTGTTCCCCTAAAAGATCCTCACTTATTAGAAGCCCCGTCAGTGTTTCCTAACAGCCCTCCCCAGGGGACCGCTGGGGTTGACAACACTAGCAATTTTCCTGCAAGCCTTGAGGAATTTGGTATTTTTCATGAAGTCTAAACTCCTGGACTCTTCTCATTAACTGAAAGTCTTAGCTTTCATTTTTTCCTAGGTCTCATGACTGCAAAGAAAAGCTTAAAAACATGACCCTAAAGCCTCATAAATCAGAAGTTAAATAATTTCTTTTTTAAACTCAGCCCAAACATCCCTACTAAAGAAAAAAAAGAGAGAGAAGCAAAAGCTCATGACATTTTTTAACCAGAAGTCTTTCTTTTTTGGAGGGAGAAGCTGCAGAACCAAGTCTTGATTTTTCGACACTCAGAATATATATAAGTATTACACATAAAAATAAACACAATATACGTAATATATGTTTCAGCTCCGACCTTGCCAGTCCGTCCTAGATGGTGAAGAGAATTTATTGTCAGGACGTGGTCTCCCCTTGGCCTCTGTGAAAACTGCCAGTGAAATAGGACATTCTTGGAGAGGACAGAGGAGCTAAAGTCATAAACATCCATGACGCAGTCAGAACATACAAGCCTATAAATAAATATACCTGAATGCTAACAGTTGGCAAACGGCTGTAGAAAGCAGCCCTGTATCACCCTGCAGTTTGAGGTGCCTCTCAAACCACACAAGCTGTGAACAGGCTACAGAATGTTGTTTTGTCCCTCTGTGGATGCTGCCCCAGTAAATGATTTTCCTTGATCAGGACTTAATCCAATAAGGAAGACACAATAAGAATGTAAATGTCAATTGTAGTTGAGAAATTTGACCTGTTGGTCATAGAAGCAGCTTAATTTAATTAGAGCTACTTATTGGAATAAAATAAATGCCCATTGTAGTAAGACTCACAGACAACTGCGTGAAGATAATGTAGAGAGGAGGAAGAGGGACCTGACCTAAATTGCTAGAAGTGAGAAACTGCAGGGTCACGGGCAGGCCAGACCCTTCCGCTCGCTATTCCTGCCTGCTGGACTGGGCACAGACCCACGGCACCGCTCTGGCACAGCAGCAAGAACACGTTTGGGAAGTGTTCTTCACCGAGGCTCAAGGAGAGCTTTGCTGGCATTATTTAAGGTTCACGCTAGCACATTACGGATAGAAACGCTGTAGCTCAAAGAGGTGAAGCGGCTTGTCCCACGGTCACCAGTGAGTCGCTGGCAGAGCTGGGAGCAGAGTCCCGCGGGATGCGGGCTGACAGGCAGCATCTGAACACATGCGGTTGCTCTCCGCAGTCGATTCATCTCCCAGTCCAAACTAGACTCTTTAAGTTTTCCTGCTTTCAAATGTATGCGTAGAGTATTTGGGATTGGCTGTAAAAATTTCCTGCTGCATTAAAGATATGGGCTGGTGTGCTTAACACCCTGTGAAGTGCTTTGAATGTTTTAGGCTTGACACTGCTTTGGCAGACCAAGTATTTCAGTGCGAGTAGTGCAAAACCCCAAAACCAAGGGGGTGAACTTCAGGCCAAACAGATTTGGTCTTGTACAGTTGCCTAGAGGTATTAAAGCTTGATCTCCACACCAAAACCCTTAGTTTCTCTCAATCACTGAGACTTTTCAAAGTTTAACTGTTATTTGGCACAACAAATCAGAGCGACTCTTGTAACACTCAGTTTTCAAGTGTTTATAAACAGCCCTTCAAAACCACCTGCAATTAAGTAAGCAAGTTTTCACACTTACAGGTCCAGATCTCTGTTTCGCATTTTGATGTGGTCTCAACAAAACAGCCTCAGAAAATGTGAATGCCAAAGACAAAGTAGTGTTTTGTCTCAGCCTGATGCTTAGCACTCAGGTCTACAAACTTGGTTCAGATTAAACTCCAGAAAGCGGGATGTCTGAATATATATTTAATCAAGGAAGCTAGAAGAAAACTGCTTTAAGAAGAGATGCTAAAGGAAAAGGATGGAAAAGGGATAAAAATAATTATTTCAAAGCCAAAAAAATAATGGTAGCAAAGACAACCCTTGCAGAGCACGGTAAGCACTGAAAAACATGCCTGAGAAAGTAATGGGATTCCAAGACATGGCTTCCACCCAAGAATCCTGCAAGCGTGGCACAAGTAAACCCAGATAAAGACATTTTTAAACAGCCCCTCAAAACAAAAATGAACAGAAGGAGCTGAGCTAGAAAATGTTCACATGTAATTCCAGAGCAGATGGACTGTAAGTCTCTGAAACAGAAGGTCTCACCCACGGAAGTTCCTACCCATCCTTAGAGTATGAGCGACAACAAAAGCAGCGTTTATAGATCTGGATGTGCTCGTGTTCGTGTACCTCTATGAGACTGTGAGTCTCAGCACACAGACTTGGAGGTTTAACTCTCCTTGGGCTGAGTGCTGCCAGGCTCACAGATCTCTGGCTGTGATACAGTACGTCACTTAAACCTGGCTGCAGTCAGCTTCAAGGTCTTCTGTAGGACCACGTGCCTAATGGGGGACCCTTCCCGATCAGGCCAGTGGGCAGCGGGACTCTGCGCACTGCGCTTATGTCACCCTGGTACATACAGCTGCCAAACTGAGATACAGATCCAGAGTTCATTGGTATCTGGAGGTGAAGTCATGGTTTAGGTCCACCTCTTCTATTCAGAGAGAGGCAGACCGTTGCTAGACAGCCCACTGACGGGTTTGGGGAGGCACAGGCTGGGGAGGAGGCATGGCCAGGTGTCTGAACACTGTCTTGCACAATAACGCTGTACTAGGGCTCAGGCTTGTGCAAACCAGAAAGAAAACATGTTTTCATGCAAGAAGGCTCCGCAGGAACAGTGTTCTGTCAACCTGAAGAGCAACCTCATGAAGTGAAAATTTTTAAGGTGATACATACTTGTATGTGTCTTTACCAGAAGGACAGATGGGTTGTAAAACATCTGAACTTTGCTGGGAAGCTGCCTGGATTTTTGTCTGTCCGGGTAGACCTTTAATTGCGAAAAATTAGGTAACACACAGACCTTTTACCTGTGCTTCAGGAACCCCAAACTCCTGCATGAATTCAGTGCGCTCTGGATATCTTCACCTTTTAACTGACAAAGTTCTGAAAGGGTGAATGAAACATCAATACTGGGGGGCTTGTTGGCATGTGAACAGGCAGGGTCCTCACGAGGGGGAGGAGAGTCTGCAATCTGAAAGGACAGAGGAGCTGGGTTTGAGGACTGCACCGAGAGCAACGGCTCTCCTTGAACCAATAGATACAGATCTATTGAACTAGTTCTTCCAGCACAGCCTGCGTGCCTGGACTCCTGGCATTTTTGTAGCGTAATAGCACACACATGAATGGTAAGGAGTGGCTGAATGAATAAAACACTGCAGTAGGAGCAATAATTTAGGAGTCCATTTAACAGACGATGGCTTTCAGGGCTGTAAATACCTGTGGAGGCTTCTGGTCACAGGGCCAGAAAGCCTCGGCGGGGCTGGCCTAGGCACTGCGGTGGCACTGATACCCCAAAACCGGTGCGGAACGCAGGCAAGCCCGCATGTCCCTGCAGCACCCCGTGCACTGGGACCCTTGCCCAGGCAGTCTCTGCCAGTGCGTCCCATCTCGCACCCAGTGGCCAGGTTTGCAAAAGGACCTTGGGGAAGGGAGTCACGTCCTCCAACATCCAGGATCCTCGAGAGGAGAAGTGATTGTCAAAAGAAATCATTTTATATTTACACATCTAAGTATAGGCTGTTAAATCCACCTGGGAGTCTGGTCCAAAGAACTTCTCCTGTCATCCTGCCTGTCCTCCAGGACGCTGGAGGTACCCATCCCCCTGCCTCGCCACACCTCAATGATTTCAGCTGCCAGCCCTCATAAACATAAACCTGCATAAATCAAGGATTTACTGCTGGGAAGCTGAGCACTGATCACAATTGCTCTAGCTCCATACGGTAGGCCTGGCTAGAACACGGTAAGAATTCTCCCCTGTGGGGAATTTTAAGCAACTGCCAATAATTTCCCATGCTCCCGGTGCCCGTAATAAATAAATAAATAAACAGGGGGAAACGCAAATGGAGGGGACACGTAAAACTGCCAAACCGAATTCAGGACACAAAAGAAAAAAAGGGGGGGGAAGGCATTGAGAAGAGCACAGTCTAGCCAGTAACACTTTCCAGTCCCATCCATAGCTGAGCTCAGAACAGTAATTCCTTGTTTGCAGGCTCCTCTGTTAGAAGCTAAATGTGATTGCAACTGAAGTACATTGATTAACCCAAAATAACTTTCCCTCAATTTGCTGGCTGCTCAAGAATACTCAGGAGACCTGCTTTTGTTCTGAACTAGTCACTCAGGAGCCCTGGCTCCGGTCCTTGTGCATCTATTGAAACTGAGTGAACCAGAAAAACGCCAGGAACTGCGCAAGGACACATAGTACAGTTTAATTAGTTTAGAGAGAAGAGTTTATTTTTTTTCCAAGCATCACTTGGGCAAATTGTTGTTGTTGTTGTTCTCTTTTTTTTTTTTTTTTATGGTCTTGTTAAAATAATTTCATGGTTGCAGTTTTTGTTCCTGTGCTTAGCAAAGCAAACTGTAGCGGTTACAGCTGGCGGAGGCCTGAGAGGGAGGGCTGGGACAGGCCCTCTCTTCATACAAAAAAAAATGTAGCGCAGCATTTTATCACGCTGCTTGCAAAATGATGCGTTTAAAGGGCAAAATTGTCAATGTCAGACGCGAGGCTGAGGTACCTATTAATAAACAGCCTCTGCATAGGAAATTCTTTGCAGACTTTAATCAGGAATTTTCCATAGTAACGCCGTGTTCCTACAGTTAGCTCAGTGACAGCGGTTTAAATTCCACCCAATGGACTTTGCATTCGTCTTTGAAAATAGAAATAATACATGTGAGATCACAAGAGCTTCGTTCCCTTCATTAGCAAACATTTTATGATGGCTTTTTGTTCCTCGGCTTTCCTTCCTGTATGTACGTGTGAGCTGAAAAGGGAAGTTAATTTTAGAATGACTGAAAGATCTGGAACCAAATCTAGCCCAAAAATTCGGGTTCAGATTCAATGCTGTTACTATCATAAAAGTTGATCTAAGAGATCCTTCCACAAAATAATGGAAATCTCACAAGAGTCACTGCTCTTGTAAGTCCCACAATACTGTACATCAAACTCTTGCAGGAGTGGCTGTTATTATAAGTTTTTGGCCACATCTAAACAAGGAAATAAGCAGCTTCTGCTTTGGGATTTAACTCAGAACTGAGAAAATCAAATCTCAAGACTCTAAAGCAAACATCTCCCTTTGATCTGAACTCCAACAACTGCGGGGCTTTTTCCATCTCCGGATTTAGCCATTCAGCCACTCCAGCACTGTTCAGTTCATCGTGAATGCTGGAGGTGGAAGAGCCATCTGCGTAAAACTGCCCGGGAGAACAAATGCCAGCTCTCTTGCCACTGTCTCCTTATTGCCTTTAATCATTTTTAGTTTCTTCAAGCCCGTTTCCTATGTCTGTGTGAATGCTTGCCCTTATCCTCTCCCAGGCCACACACTCCCTTCCCCGGCTCTCTGAGACAGCGTCCCTCAGTTTGGTACTGCGGCAAGGACTGCAACCCCAGTTTACATTCTGCTGTTAGCAGGTGGAGCCTCCTTTCACGTTACGTGTCATTCCCAACAACTGTCTTACCTGCCGCCCTCTGCAAAATTGAGTCCTAAAAGATCAGCACTCCAGTGTCTTCGATCTGACTCCTAAGTTAACTGCCTTATCCCAAAGGCATTTTGTTTGCCAGATAAGGGTCCTTGACTACTTTTCTGCGAAGTTTTACAGATGTGATATGCTATAAATGTCACAGACTAAATAAAAGCTTTAATAACCCTATTACTCCAAGGATAGATGTCTTTCCACTTTATTCAGGTTTTCAGTTTCATAGACTAAAACTATCTCAACTGCAGTGGATTTATGCTTAGGCCACAAATTGCTTGAGGCTAAAAGAATATACCAGGGAGGTATCAATGGCTGTTCAGCTTGTTCATATACTTTTCCCTATATGTTACATCCACTCTGAACCACTGCTGAAGAGAAGATACTGGACTAGACGAACACCTGGTCTGATCCAAACTGCACTCCATTCTTAGGCTTTTATAAAGGTGGTTGCTATATGGCCCAGCAACAAAAGGCTACAAAGTCAACCCATACAGACATCATTCAAATCTACCCGAAGTGCTGAAAAAATTACATCTGTAGGAAATGTTATAACAAAGAATCCAAAATCGTCTGTCTTATCTCATATGCCAGTATCAGTGCATTTGAAACAGGCTGGAAATAACAGCTATTGAGACTACCTAATGGAAGTGCAATAGGCTTCCCGGGGCTTTATTTCTTTTTCAGGAGCAAGTATTAACAAATTCAGCAGCAAACTCAGACCCTGCATTCAGCAAAACTTCCATGAGCAGCTTAAGGAGTGATTGATGGGTAATTTTCCAGATCTCAACAATAATAAGAACAGCAACAAACATGAAAGGATCCAGCAGCATTTTTGTGTAGTAATGTTTAATGGCTCAGTGTCCTATTGTGACGATTGTTTCCCGGGTCTGCGGGGAGAGCCAGTTTTAATCAATGGAGCCCTTTGGAATCAAATGCAGGTATTTACTCGAACGCGACACGCAGACCAGTGTTTGTCTAGCTAGCAGTCTGCCTGTGTCAGCTAATGCTGTGTTTGGAAGAGGTTTCTGACTCTGACAAAGAAATGGGTAACCAGACATTTCCTCATCATCCCATCAAAAAATCTGGGAGTGGACGGCATCCATGAATGAGAGGAGAGACTCTCTGCAATCAGTAAAATGAAGCTGGCCTCTGAATCTCAGCAAATAAACAAATCCATGATCCCAGGTCAGCCCTCAGATTTTCAGCAGTAGAAAGAAGACAGGCTGATGATCTTCAATGTTTGGCTGTGGGTCTGCTTTTTTTCTCCTGGCACCTGTAGCAACTTCACCAGACGAGGAGGTCAGGAGAGGGACCACCACTTAAGTACCTCAGCATCAGGGTGCCCCATCCCTGACCATGGTTAGGGTCTTAAAAACAACTTCAAATTATGACTGTGAGACTCTCAAGGCTCTTCACAGAGGAGAATGATTATCTCCTCTTTCCAAGCGTACTGACATGCCCAAGGTCAAATCCGAAGGGACAGAGCCACAGTTACAAACCCAGACTCTTGAGGAAATGCCTAATCCAATGGATTGCCCCAGCAGATTACCTTCACGTGACACACTGCACCGTTGCCCTGTGTTCCCTGCACAGGGAAACAAACTGAGATGAAGCTGAGTCACAGTTCCTGACATTGATTAGTCCAGTAGTACTATGTAACGATGCTCATTATTACTGGTGCTTGATAAGGACAAGATCCCATTTCACTTGTGAGGCATCTTTGGACTCTGGCTACAAGCAGACAATTTGTCAAATAAAGAAATCATCATCCCTTACACCTCATAAGTGAAATCAAACTGGGGTGAAACCCTGCCTCATTGCAACAGTTGTCACTAGATTTTTAAGCTGTACATTAAACCAGCATTTCTGCAAGTTGGGAGAGGGATATGAACCCGGAATCAGAGGCTATGAAATCCTTTGTATTTGTACAGCCTCTGCCAAAAGTGCTTTATTAGCAGGTCACAAAGTCTCATAGGCTGGAATTCCTGCAGTAAATTGCATTCAGGCTAAGCTCACAAATCATTAGCCATGCAATCTTGTTTATCCTGCTAGGACTTGGAGTTTGTCCTGTTACAAAATCAAAGCAGCAAGATTGAATGGTTCCAAGTGAAAAGCCTAATGAGTGAGTAAGATTCTCTGAGGAGGGACGAGGGGGCTGGAGGGACAGTCACTTAATGTACACATGGCCAGGAGATAGCATGTGAATGGTCCTGTTGAGGTGAAATCCCATGGAACAGCCAGAGAATCACATCAGTGTTACTGAGGGCCCTGTTGTTTATTCTGCAGCATGCTGGGGAGTTTGCTCTGGATGCCAAAAGCCCCTGAAACAGGCTAACAGCAGTTTTTATTCTTCCACTAATGCATGTGATCAGGACGTGTACAAAAAGTTCCCTGGGAAATTAAGCACGCTCCAAGTTGGGGAGCTCTGCGTGGTAGGGGGCAAGGCACAGGGACCTGGCTTATGGGAAGATGATGGGGATGATCATTTCATTACCAAATACTTCTTAAATAATATATATTATTTAAAAGACAAAGAGATATTGTATAATTTTTTTCATGTGACAAGTCACCAGATATTGCTCCACAGACCTAAGGTGTGACCACAGAGCATGCATCTTCCCTAAGACCTGAAACTGTAGCTCATTGCAGGGGGATGGGCTGTGGCCCTCTCGGGGCTGCTAGTATGGTTCAGAGCAGCCCAACCTGGAGGGTCCACATAATGAGGTGTCTTGAGAATCAGGCATGACAGGTTGGAGGACCTGAGGAGAAAAGGAGAAGGTCCAAGAGAAGCTCTTGTACCTCTTGTCCCTGTGGCAGGCAGTGGCCAGATAAGGACCTGATGGCTGCACAGGGGCTTGTCCAGCTTCCACAGGGCTGGGTGAAATAGCACAGAGCTCTTGCTCTGCTGAAAGACTGGCTTTTATTATTTACTGTCAAACACTTAATTGTCAATTTACTGGTGAAATATCAGGTACTACCTAAACTGCTTAGTTCTCAAGCTGCACCTATCCTTACTCTTACCGTATCCTCCACTCCACACTACTTCTCAAGCACAGGTATTATCTTTGGCTACTTCTTCATATAGTGTTGACAGTCACGAAGTCCTGCCTCTGGACTTGTTGGGACCTAGTATAGCACAACGTATAACTCAAATAACTGTCAAAACCCAATACTCTTCATGTATTTGAGATAGTTTTATCCTCTGCACCAGTCACCTGCTATAGTCCAATAGGATTCTCCAGTTTAAAGCCTGTAGCTGCTTTTACTGGGAGCAGCGCTGAGATTCTGGTAGCCCATCACCCACCACAGATCATCAAAACAACCCAATTGGCAAACAATTCATAGGCTGAAATGTATTTGCTGCTATTCACAGAATCACAGAATAGTAGGGGTTGGAAGGGACCTCTGTGGGTCATCTAGTCCAACCCCCCTGCCGAAGCAGGGTCACCTACAGCAGGCTGCACAGGACCTTGTCCAGGCGGGCCTTGAATATCTC
>Ga0065711_1051576_pt1 | contig 10323 bp, 9 predicted proteins | sample Hoacrofraction12_FD_59098 | JGI IMG/M metagenome (GOLD analysis project Ga0065711, IMG submission 59098) | Hoatzin crop microbial communities from Cojedes, Venezuela - Epithelial fraction 12 v2 (version 2) | ecosystem: Host-associated > Birds > Digestive system > Esophagus > Crop | place...
GGACAAGATCCTGTGCAGCCTACTGTAGGTGACCCTGCTTCGGCAGGGGGGTTGGACTAGACGACCCACAGAGGTCCCTTCCAACCCCTACTATTCTGTGATTCTGTGATTCTGTAACTGTACAATTTCAATCTTTTATTTAGCTCTCAAACTTAAGTGAATAGGAGACATTAAATGACAAGTGTTGATATTAAAGATGTGTGTAATAGTAGTGTTCCAAACCAGTGCCTTTTTAAGCAACCTGCAGAGCACCAAAAAAAAATTTAAATAGTTAATTACTTAGGAAAAAAAAAGATGTTTGCTGATGAGAAATCTTAAGCCTAGGCAGTCTCCTGACAGACTTCTCAGGGATGCCTGTTGTGCTTTATATGGGTGGTAGCTCTCCCACCGCGAGCCCAATGTTAGTGAGGTTCTTTCCTGCAGAACCCTTTCCCCCTTCAAGCTGTCACCACCTCCCCTGGGGGAGGGACCTTTGCAACTCCCCATTTCGGCAATTCCTTGCCTGCTCTCCCGGTCCTTGCTGTCCTAACCTCACCCTGGCCACGCTCCAGTGGGAATGGCAGAGTAAGACTTGTGATCTGCTCCTGTCATTAAAGCTTAGGGCCTGACCCCTCGTCTTGGTTTACCAAAGTGACTACCTCCTGAAACTATTCCATGCATCATCAGGAACTTGTCTGAGGTAGAGATGCAGCTTGACCTGAAGAAATATCTTTTCTCTTTGAAGCAGCTTGTAACCTGGACAGAACCGGTACACAGCCTGGTAGCTTAGGAAATCACTTCTTTGCTGTGCCTGGGAAGAAGGGTGGCAAGGGAGGAGACTAAGAAGGGGATAAACTCTTAAATCCTATGGACACAAATTGATTTATGTAGCTGGTAAGTATCTAAAACCACCAGGACTCTGAATGAGTTAGGCTTCTCACTAAAGCTTTTGCAAATACCCACGGATTAGTCACGCTCTACATGAACGTCCCATTCAACACCACAAGACCTACCTGGCTGCTTTCTAGTTGGAAAATGTGTGTGTCATAGCAGGGACAGAGGGAGCGTAAGAAGCCAAGTTATTAAATCTACAGCAAGGAAACACTTGGCACAAGTTCAAGATCAGCAGGGCTACTTTAGTTAGATAGGATCATCCATCCATAACCGTTTCTACACTGTATTGGCAAGCAGTGTCACATTCAAAAGGCTGGATGTGCTTTGAAATTGTGGGCTGAGCTGACCTTACACTTTCATAAACTACACACTTTTCCACCTTACTCTCCCTGCATCATCATAAATGGTAATGTATCATGCTGTGAACTAACTTTTGTTGTTAGAGTTTCAAGCATGGTTTCTTTCAGCAATTCTTCCTTATTCCTGGGTAGAAACATTTTGCACTTGCACTGAACGAAATTGCACACTTTGGTGTTTATTCACAAATGTGTTTACTTTCTAGTTCCCTCAGCCTGGGCTTGGAAGACACGGCTTTCTCAAAACTTATATTACAGTCCATTCTCTTATATCATAACATTTACTATTCTTTCATTGAATCATAAGGTCTAGCCAACCTCAGATAGGGAGGAAGCTTTGGGAGAAAAACATCAGACATTGTCTCTGTAGTGAAAGAGAAAGTTCAAAAGAAAGTTTGATGGTTGTAAAAATACTGAGAAATACCCTGGGAAGGGGAAAGGCTTGAGTACAGGGAAAGTCAAGAATCTATTCCTAGAAGAAGGGATGGCAATGTGTTTGAGAAAAAAATATGTAGAACACAAGAAGAGTCAAAGATGGGGTACTCAAAAAGACAGAAAGGAAAAGGGATTATGGTTGAAGACACACAATTAGGAACGAATTTGTATAGAAGGTGGGACCAGAACACGATACCCAGACAGCATACATAAGAAAATCAGATAAAATAGCAGCTTGGGTGGTGCACCATACCGGGACTGAAAACAGGCATAAAACGAAGGATTATTTTGGCTGGGAGAAGTGAGAGGCACAGACCTCTAGGTTAGAAGATTATTTGGCTATACCCACAGCATTGCTAGAGAGCAGACTGGAAGGGCACAGCGTGCTCCCTTCACCTCTATCTCAACGGCTGCTTCAGACTGCCTTTGACAGCCTTTGCAGATGCAGCATGGGGAGGTATGGGGAGTCCAGGTGCGTGCGTGCACACAGGGTGCCGGGCACACCAGGGCATTACCCAGTAGCGCCAGGCAGCTGGGCTGCTGCCTGAGGTGTCTGTACAGGTGGGGAATCAGGTCTCAGAGCAGATCTCAAGAGGCAGCAGAAACAGATTCACCATGGCTCCAGGGTCTGGAGGTTTGAATGTTAGCTTTAGCTAACCAGCAGTTTCCTCCACACTTCTTTGGAGCATTGATTAAAATACTAATGAGGGTGGCATGAACTGTGAGGAAACAGACTGTGTGAAAAGCAAATGTGACTTGAGAAGAGTGCATCAAAGCAAAAAGCTGTACTCGTAACCAATCACTCAGACAGCAATACTGTCTCCGTGGATTGTGAGCAGAATAGAAAATTCTATATGTAAAGTTAATTCTGGCTTCACATCGTGTCACAAACACGCCTGTTGTCAGTAGTCATAAGTAGTGATAAGGAGAGCTTAGATGGTTCTAGCATATTTAATGCCCCATTTTTGTATTTACCCAAACAGTGAAGTTTTATGCCATTTACTAATCACTTCTTAGCTAGCAGCAGCAGACTCCTTTTTACTTGAAGTCTGTTCTCAGTTAATTGCACTCATGAGTATGGAAAATTTAGAATTAATGTTCTTCAACAAATCCTTGCAACTCCCTGGCCGGGAAGCTGGTATAACAACTAGGCAATAGAAGCTACATTATCACCTCACCTCACATGCTGGTCTAATATTTTAATGGTTTTTTAACAGTCAGCTACTGACTGACTTCTCTACTGTGAAGAGGAAGAACCAATAAAATATACATATGTATATATAAATTAAAAAGTAGTCTATTCCAAAAGCAGGAGGAAAACTGGTGTTAAAATCTACTTAGCACTCTGGTCTACAGCACACACTCTGAATCCAAACAGACAGCACACTCCAGCAGAAGATATGCCCACGCAGGGCAACTAGTAGTAATAACTGTTTAACTCCATTTCTTTTGAAGGCAATGCATTAACTCTACATTTTGGAGCTGGCTGTTTCCATTAGCCATTGTTGTCATGGAACTTTCTTAATAGCCAGTCTGAAAAAAATTAGTTATTGCTTTGTTTCAAAGTATGCCTTTGGGGCTAGACTTGCAGTCGGAAGAGCTCTACTGATTTTTGTAGGCTTATACTGCTTTGTTCTGGTGTTTACATGTGATCTCATTCTGATTTAAAATATCTGAATGAAACAGTGGTTGTCGTCACACCAGCAGAGATTTCTTTAGTGCTTTCAGTGATTTTCTGTCAGAGGTTAGATAGCTTTGTTGCTTGGCTGAGTTGCAAAAACTGTTTTGGCTTAAATGCCTCCTTTTTTTTTTTTTTTTTAAGAAAAGTGACCCTGTCTTTTACATCTAAGGCAGAAAAAACAGTTTTGAGACCAATTCTACCTCTCAGATAGGGTCTCCCAAGCGACCTCCCCTCTGAATATACTGACAGACCTCATAGCACTGCACTGTGTCTCCATACTTCGTCATTACTTCAGCTCAGATCCTCCTGCTTGCTGCTTAGCAGAGCAAAAGATTCACTTTACTGTAGGACCTGAACAATAACACTGAAGTAAATGAAAAGATTCAACTGATGTCAGCAGACTTTGGCTCAGGATCTGCTCTCACTGTGCACTGTGATGAAGGATGTACAGTTTGCTTTGCCAGGCTTTATCTCAAGGAAAGATGCTTTCCCTGAAGGGTGTCACGAACACCAGCTCTCACTGTCAACCGCAAGCGTGAGCTTGCAGACTTGCCTAGAAGTGATCGGCTTTTAACAGGTTCAGTCAAATTTTGAAGTCTAAGTTGAGTGATTTCACTCTAACCTATTTTCACAAAATCCGGAAGACTGGAGACAGTGGACAACTCTGTATCAGAGAAGACTTCTATTTCAAAGGGTCCTGCTAAAAAATGAGACACAAACAATGTAATCCCAAAAGTATGGCTGCAGCTACGTCTAAGGAAAAAAGGACTGAAAAATGGTAGTAGCCATGGTTACACACACACTGTCACAACACCGTGGTCCTGTAATCCACTGCAATGAAAAGCTTAGTTATAGCCCCACATAATGCAGGTCTCCGAAGCAAAAACAAGAAAAGGCAAATCACTGCAACTCTTCAAATCAACAAAGCAGCCAGTGCCACTTGGAAACTTGTGCTCACCGCAGGAGGAGATTGAGTGTTCTGCAGGTAAACCCTCAGTTTTAGAAACACATCTTGAGAAATAAGTAAATTGGTTGCTAAAAAAAAAGCAAGCAAACTAAGGAAGAAACCCCACAATTGCCTTTTTCATACCAGATCATTCCACTAATGAGGAGCGCTAAATAATTCTGCTTGGTTCCACTAGTTCACATGGAACTTCTCAAGTATTGCATAGTTCTTGTGACAACCATGGTGAGCCAGTGTCCTCAGTCTTTCCTTAATGGACTATATAACACCTACAGCCTTTCTCACATCCGATATTACTGGCCCTTTATAGCTTTACATAATGAATTAGAGCATTTACAATGTATGTGTTTTACAGGACATCTTTCAGAATGCTTGCTGTAACAACTCTCAGAGCTTGTATAGTTGCTGACCACTTCTAAAACTAGTTTTTTTAAAAGAAAAAAAGCAGTGCCTAGACTTTCAGTGAACATCCATAGGCATACTGTTACCTTCCAAAGCACAAGGCTTGACTGAGTCCCAGATCCTTCAGGGACTGCCTGGGTGGTTGGGAAATCCCAGATGGGCATGCTGCCGACCCAAGGGCAGGCAGTCAAGGCCTTTCTCTGTCTGTATTTTGTCGCTGAGGACCAGGACACAGCTGCTGCCTGGCAGCCAGGAAACCAGCCAGTTAACAGACATGTCCTCCTCTCAGCTGGGCCCTGCTGCTGGCTCCCAGCCGCTTGAATGCAGCTCTGTGGCTCTGGGATCATGCCTGCCACCGGGCTGGGTTTGGAGCAAGGTGGCTGTATGACTGTTTTCACTGTATAGAGAAGCTTTAGCTTTTCTGTGTTTCAGTTCACATTGGTGAAAATACAGATAAAAGAAGTTTCCTGCTTTTCCTGGATGTTCTAAGGCAAAATACATGATATCTTGGATATAGTCTGATTATGAAGCATAGGTTCCTGATGGCACAGCGGAAGCAATAAGACTATTTTAGCGGTGTCCTGAAGTGTTCAGACTTCTGCAAGGTACAGAGCTGTGTGGTTTTGCTCGTGAAAAAAGCAAGAGGGACTGTTTTCATGGCCTGAGTCACCAGCACCAGCAGGAATATTTTATTTAGTTCAGCAGAGCTCTGATCACTCAAGAGTCTTAATAGGGAAAGAAAATAATTGGTAAAAACCCCAAGATTTGCTGTCTTAGTCTGACCATAAAACTGCATAATACAGCCTGTGTGCAGAACAATACAAATCACAACTTTGCTTCTTGCTGTAAATCCTTGAAGTAAAACATGGCGTCAGGGATCCCAATTATACTCTGAGAGCGCAGTTTTCTGAATGGAATCAGAGAAGAAACCACAGAACAGGGCTGAGGGTATTTAGTTGTTACAGCTCAAGAAAAAATTACATCTGTCACATGTGGCTCCTGGGAAGAAAGTAACTGATCAGAAAGTGTTTTTCTAAAGCTTAGTCTCCCATGACTTTGTTTACTTTAAAAACATAAACCACTCTTAGAGAAAAAAATTATAGGGCAACTTAAAGATAGTGTAAATTAAAATAACCCTTCATATCATTCACTCAAACTTAAACTTATCTTATGGGTGGTGTATCAACTGTAACTACTTAGAGTCCCTTACTTGCAGTAGTAATAGGTAAATAATATCTGAATTTGGGTCCATTTTGAATGGGACTTCTGTCCCACTTCAGACATCTCCATTTTTCACCAAAGTCTAAACTAGAATAGAATAGAATAGAATAGAATAGAATAGAATAGAATAGAATAGAATAGAATAGAATAGAATAGAATAGAATGTTTCAGTTGGAAGGGACCTACAATGATCATGTAGTCCAACTGTCTGACCAATTCAGGGTTAACCAAAAGTTAAAGCACGGTATTCAGGGCATTGTCCAAATGCCTCTTAAACACTGACAGGCCTGGGGCATTGACCACCACTCTAGGAAGCCTGTTCCAGTGTTTGACCACTCTCTCAGTAAAGAAAGGCTTCCTAATGTCCAGTCTAAACCTCCTCTGGCACAGCTTTGAACCATTCCCATACATCTGATCACTGGATCCCAGAGAGAAGAGCTCAGCACCTCCCTCTCTGCTTCCCCTCCTCAGGAACCTGTAGAGAGCAATGAGGTCATCCCTCAGCCTCCTTTTCTCCAAACTAGAAAACCCCAAAGTCCTTAGCCGCTCCTCATAGGACATTCCTTCCAGCCCTTTCACCGGCTTGGTTGCCCTCCTCTGGATGCATTCAGGGACCTTAACATCCTTCATACTACTTGCCTAAACAAATTTTTCAATCATTGCAGGGGAATGGACACCTCTAGAGGAGGATTTATCCCAGCTCTCTGAAACACCTGTTTTAGAACTGAATTAATCGCCTTCTGTAGGTGTCTGCTTCTCCTAAATGATGGCTAGCTGCCTCCCCAAAGTATCAGTCACCACAAAGTCCAATCCATAAATAGAGCTTCCAAGTAAAAATATGGTTTCATTTCAAATCAGAGAGAAATGTCAAAAAGTCATCCATTTCCACAGAATAGAATCTCCGAGAAATGTAGAATCAGAATTTCTGAATTGTTTGTTATGCTAATGCCAAATTTTCATGCTTTGATAATGTCAAAATATGTTGTCTCAGAAAGTTAAAAGCTTTTCAATAACACTGGAAAAATACAAAATATTAAAATAATATAAATTATAAGAGAAATGAACAAGACAGTCTGACAATGTGAAAACAGCTCCACATGTCAGTAGCATTTCTGATGTAGCAACTAGAATAAAACTAAATTAAGTGAAAGAATTATGTCATAGAAAAATGAGTTTTTCTTTACTACACTTTCTGAAGAACAGAGAGCATTAGTTTCAACACTTGTTTGAAAATTTCCTCAAAATCAAAAAAACTCGAACAAAACTGTATTTTTAAGTGCAAAATTTCCCCATTTCTCCTCTAAAGGTTTTGGTTATAGCTCGTAGTAGTTCTCTGTTTTACATGGATTGCAGCTGCTATGCCATCTTCCCACCCAGTCTTCAGGGAATGATACTGTCTCAGTAAAACTCCATTTGGTGCATGTTTCAGCTCTAACTGCTTCCACAAGCTGTTGCAATACTTTTGCATCTGCCATCTCTGTAGGCGGGAAATCACTCTCAGCATAGGAAACATCTTTTTTTTGAGAAGTGAATAGTACAAGACTTCCAACGGCCCAAAGGTGTTTCCGACTTTAGAAAGTGCTTAGTGCAGATCTCCTCCTTTACTGCTGTCCTGTAGAAGCAGTGAGAGGGCTTTGTGCAAAATTTTGATCTTGTTAATGACACTGAAGTGCCAAGAAAAAATGCATTGTTTGCCTCTTTGGACTTTGTAGAAACATATCTTACCTGACCTTTTGGTCAATCCATGGAGATTTTCTTCTGATTTTAATGCCTATCATTAATGACAAATGTTTGTGTAATACATATTATTGCACAAATAACAAGAAAATTGGGACCTCCAAGGCTGACTCTGCTTCATATCAGATTTATGCCTTGATGTGACTGAATTTTATGCTTTCTATGTATTATTAAAGGGATATGATATGGGATTTCCGGCCAAAGACTCCCTATATGACCATACTGTTTAACTGAACTTCTGTGCCTGATTAGCCAAAAGAATCTGAATAAGCATTTATACTTTTTGTCCTGATGCTTTATCCCATTTTATCCCCCCCACTTGATGTCTTTCCTATAGGAAAACTGTTTCATGACAGGCAAAAGGTGACAGGTCAGGAAGAAAGGGTATAATTAAAACTTAACTCAAGTTCTCAAGCTAGAAGTGAGAGCTGAAATACGAAAAATTTTAGATAAAATATTAAAAAAAAATTAATGAATAAGCTCTCTACTTTTATGCATTACCCTGACATTTAAGGGCTACAGCTGCCAGTACTCAATTCTACGAGATAAGTGAGAAGAAAATGTTAATTTTTTATCAATATTGACAAGATTGTTAACAGTAAATGAGAGATTGGTGATCTGGAAAATAGTACAGCTGTACTCTTGGACCTCTGGGATGTTATCCTGGCTGGTGGTCATTGTTTAACTGGCATTCAGTATTTAATTGTGAAAAACAATAAAAATGCATTCTCCAAACTGCAGCTAATACACCCTGAGTTATTCTCTCATGGAGACTATGTATGCTCTCTGACTTTACAGGAGAGATTGTATAATGTTGCTGTGAAAATTAATAATGCAGAAAAAGGGTAAGATGAAGGTAAGATCTGTCACTTTGAGCTGAAGTCAAACCAACCAAGCTGGGGGACAGGGTCACAAGCATCACCCGTTTTCCTTGCAGGCACATTGGTGGACCCCACGTACGCCCAGCCTGCATATTTCTCTGTGCAGAGCCCTGCAGATGTCCACCATGGAGGGGAGTATCTGAAAAGGCAGATCCCAGAGTACTCATCCCAGAATGGAAAACTGTTTTGAAGCAGCTCTTATGAAAAACAAGTGTTTGCTGTGATTAGTGGACACTTGGTGTGAGAAATTTCATGAAAGAGACAGTATTCCACATAAAACGGAGGTGGGACGGTCCAAAATAACTCACTGAACACATGGCCAAAACCTGAGATATTGCCTTTGGTGATGACATCTTTCCTAAGCTACCAGGATATAAAGCTGTGTGCACTGACATGGAGGAACAGTGTTTAAACATTCTGCTAGAAAAAATATATTAGTTTACAATTTCTTACATGGTGAATAGATTAAACAACAATGGAGCGAGGGCAGTCTGACTTAGCTACCTAAATGCCGTGTCCTCATCCCATGAATAAGTAGTGTATATTAAGTACTTATGTGAGTTGGGATGAAGTCCACATTCCCAAGTGCCATAATAATTCTTTCTTTGGCCCTACTTCTTTTACATTAAATGTATTATTGTGAAATTAAATTTCTACTGTAGACGTGGGGGATGTCTTAGATGACCCTGAGCTTGTCTTTCTTTCAGCTACATCAGACATTCTTATAGGAGACAGTACTTTTTCCCACCAAGCTTTTCTTCTCTTATTATTCTTAGACCATTACAGCCACAAGAGCACTACCACTAGTTTCAATTATTTCAGACAGCATGAAACAGCTTTCATGGGACTGAGAAAGCCTTTACTCAGAATAGCCTATAGTCTGGCCATTCTGATGTTTTTCAGGGACATGGGGGACTGTTTGAATCCCATTAAGTAGAGGAGACAATTGAATCTGCCTTTCCTGCAACCTGGATGAGTACTTTAATCATGACTTATTGGATAAAAGGTTAGGCAAGGATCATCATTGGCTTCTCCAGTCGCATTTTGTAAGAAACGAGTAATAGCACCTTATACAGTAGAGCTTCAGTGTTGTGAGTCCCGCTAGGGCTAAAGTTGTAAGTATTGGAGGACAGCTTAAGACCACCTCTGTTCATAACAGTTCCTACTGGCTAGCTTAGGTAGCTCAGCACAGTTTGCAAGTCTCATTATTAGACATTTATGTCTCCTGAAGCACTGTACCAAAGCTAGGTACAGAACTCAGGTCAGTGCTCTAAAAATTCAGTCACTGAACGACTAACTAGAAAGTCTGAGACTCAAGTCTTCAGACATTTTGAATTACACATAATTGTCTGATAAACTGGCAACTTTGGTATCCTACTTCAGTAGCGTAACTGGTGTTCTGAAGTAAAATATGTACCACATGCTCTTTGGGATCTAGTACTATTTTGCATTCTGCACATTTTCCTGAGTGCTGCTAGTGGATGTGATTCAGACAACTGAAAACAAAGAGAGATTTTCAGTCACCATTGCGACAAAAGATGACATTTTTGTTCTCAACACTATCTAGATATCAGTTTTGAGGTAAACTATTGGAGAGCCATGGATTTGATGGGTGGACTGTTTGGTGGATAAGGAATAGGTTGGATGGTCACAGCCAAAGGGTAGTGGTCAACAGCTCAATGTCCAGATGGAGACCAGTGACGAGTGGAGTCCCTCAGGGGTCCGTACTGGGACCGGTGCTGTTCAATATATTTATCAATGACATGGACAGCG
>Ga0065711_1051578_pt1 | contig 10323 bp, 1 predicted proteins | sample Hoacrofraction12_FD_59098 | JGI IMG/M metagenome (GOLD analysis project Ga0065711, IMG submission 59098) | Hoatzin crop microbial communities from Cojedes, Venezuela - Epithelial fraction 12 v2 (version 2) | ecosystem: Host-associated > Birds > Digestive system > Esophagus > Crop | place...
TTTTTTTTTTTTTTTTTTTTTTTTTTAATTTATTAGCATTCACTTTACATGGGAAGGTTTTCCCCTTTTTATCTAGCGTTGTTAAAAAAACAAACCTCGCACCCTCAGGAGCAAGTTATTACCCTCGTTCAAACCAAACATTACTGAGGATAAATTGCGTATTTCACAGAGTCGTAAAAGGGCTAAGGGGTCCCATGGAAGTGTTTTTATCTGGTTGGTTTAAATGTATCCTTAATTAATCCTTCACTACTTAGAGTGTCTTTGTTTCTCCATGCTTTCTCACAGGTCTCAAGGCCTGCAATTCTTGAAGTCTTACCAGTAAAGACCAAGGCAAAGGCGGCTTTGAGTACCTTGGCCTTCTCCATGTGCTTTGTCACCAGGTCCCCTGCCCCATTCAGCAGCAGGTCCCTGTTTTCTCCGATCTGTCCTTTGCTGCTGATGTACCTGTAGAAGTCCTTCCTGTTGCTTTTCACTTTCCTCACCAGATTCAACTCCAGATGGGCTTTGACTTTCCTAACGCTGTTGAATCCTATAATCGCTTCTAACAATTTAAAAAAGATGTTCAAGGTTTTCCTCTTAAGCTAGTGTCTCATGATTATTGCAGACTGAAGTTCAGTTAGTTGTAGTTGAAAGAAGAGAATGACTGTTTCTGAGGATCAGCTTCCTCCTGTTTATGAAGGCAGTTTTTAGCAGCTTCAGTTTCTTTCCGTGAGAGAAGCAATAGCGCTTTGTGAATCCTCGGAGTTTCTGTGTCAGATATAGGAGGAAGTGTGTAGTAAATTGGGTAAAACTGATAAGGAGAAGTATTTTTGTAGATGTTTCTAGCAAAACAAAAAAGAGAAGATGTAAAGCCAAGTCCCTGCTTCATAAAACTCTATATTGTAGTTGCTAGGTGACATCACCTTTAACAAGTATAGTTAGATATGTAAAATGCTAATGCCACGTTATGCTTAAGGTGTTTTGCAGAAAGTGCCCTGGAAGCAGTGAGTTAAGAGGTAATAGAGGCACTTGACAACTGTTAATGAAAGCAGTAGCTTGAAAATCACACATTTCCAGGCCTTTGGGTGCGGTGTCATAACGCTCTCAAAAACGAAGAGAGGTTCACTAGAGTTGCTGCTCTTCAGTTTGTGTTCTTGCGAATGGAAATGAGCTCCATTGCCTGTCTTGTAGAAACATTAGCCGAGAAGCAAGTGTTGGGAGAAACAACGGCAAGTTCAAGCAGTGGTGAATGTGGAAGTAGTAGGACTTGTTAGAAGCAACAGGGAGCTTGGGCTCCATGGCCTGTTCTGCAAGAATGTGTAAACATTAAAGAATGATTAACACAATGTAATGGAACAAGAAGCCAGAAGGGTCTCCTCCTGGATTTGGTTTCCTAGCAAATGCAAAACCTGAATTTTGTTTGAGGTTTGAAAACCTTTTGATGAACCCTGAGCTTTGAGCACAACTGGGGTGATTTATGGCTTTGTGATTTCAATCTGTAACAAGCAGAACTTTGCTGGGTTGTGCTGCAGTTTTGTATTTTTGAGGTTTCAAATGTGAGTCATTAGGTTTTTCAGCCCTTCTCTTAAATCTTTTAGCAGATACAATATTTCTCCCAGCCATTCGTTCAGATGTTTCAGATAAATGAAAGTTAAGCAAAACAAACTAACCCCACAGCCTGCTAACCAGGGTTCAAATACATGAAGTTCTAGTTTCAGTTCAGTTTTATTTGCATATGTTATCTAGTGTTGTAGTTTTCAAGTCACACATAGTATTTTTGAGAGAAAACAAAGTCAACAAGATCTGAATTTCTCAGAATTAAACTAAGTAGGGGTAACCAGGCTGTGCCTTGAAGAGATCTTAACACCTAGTTTTTATCAGGGTTTTGCTGGTTTTAGATAGTACGCCTGCACGAAGTTAGCAGAATCTGTATTTTGCATATTGCTCCTAATTTTAGTCACGCCAAAGCACAGAAAGCATGTGGAACATTGCTTGCATGTCAACTGGGAGGCTTGTTGGTTATAGCTGGAGTCATCATGACACAGCAGCTGCTTCTGCCTTCTTTTGGTAGCACCAAGACCAAAACACATTAATGCTATCAGTCATTCTTACCTCCCTCCCAATTCATTTGCAATTATTTGTAACAGTTCATAGGGAAGCTCAATAACACGTCTTGTAAGCTCGTTGCTGATGTGGATACAGATGGGCAGGTGTTACTTTGAGGGTGGCAACTTAAGGACAGATGAAATGAGTTAGCCAGAGAAGGTGCGTCCTCTCCAACAGTCCACATACTTTTAAATGAGAAGTGCCTAGGACCATGCTCTGTCCCTGAGGCCAGCTTTCATGGGGAAGCTTGTGTCCATGTGAAGAAACTCTCCCAGTCTGTATGCAGGGCAGAGGTGTGCCACCTGGAGATGGACCACGGAGGGTTTTCATTCGAAAGGATGCCAGGGGATGGCTTGGAAGAGCACTGGCAGGGCCAAGAGCAAAGCCTTCCCAGGGACCTTTCTAACAATTGAACAACACAGGCAATAGCAGTGCCTGGGAACGCTCCCTGGAACCATTTCATGTACAAGTATTGGTATAGCCTCTGTGTCTTTCAGGATGTTGGTAGTGTCTTGTTTTTCATTAACTCAAAAAATTTACTGTAGGAAATTCAACATGTATTTGCTATATGAGCATGAAATATTGCATATACTCCTGTTTCACTGTCAACTTGTGTGTGTGTTGAGCACTATGTCTATTGATGGCCAAATGTCCCCTGACAGTTCCTCTGCCATATGAATCTGATGGCCCAATGCAGACGAGACACAAGATCTGTTTTGACCTGATGCCAAGAGAGCTGGTGGGAAAAAAAATGTATTCTAGGGAATAAGCACACATCATTCTTGAATCAGAAACTGCTAGTTGCAGCACCAAGCGTATTTTACAGGAAGCAAAAGTAAATTCAGTGTGTTTTTCAATTTGTACCACACACCCATTAAAAAATCATGTTAATGCAATGCAATGCTTTTATGTTGGGATGGTTTGATCTTGAAAAGGCAGCTATGGTTCATGGTTAATGCCACGCATATGCTTACACAGTGATGGCTTCTCGCATTCATTCCACAACGGAAAATGTTTTGTTCTTGAGAAAAAAGTCTGATTTCCACGTGCAGAGCAACCTGTGTCGCACATTGAGCTTCCTCTGTCCACTAGATCCACTTTCTCCTGGAGTCTCTTCTCCTGTAACCGTCTGACTGGCAGTGTGATATATGCAGCGAATATCAGAACCTGTTTGCCCACTTTCTAATTAAAGCAGACATACTTTTGAAGAAGGGTAATCTAGGAGCTACCTCAGTATGGTGGTTAAAAATGTACCTCCTTGCAAGTTGGAATTTCAAATGAAGAATATAATTTTGTGCCTCATGCAAGTAAGGCCTTAATGCCCGTGAAAGCTAAGAGGACAATATAATTTATCGCACATTCATTCCAGGGCACAGTTCTAAAAAGTGTCACTTCCAGATATTAGTACTGAAACTCAGTGCCAAGAAAGTCATCCTGTTCTTCTTGTTCTCTGTTTTTTTTCCAGCTGTGGGACCTACTGCAGAAGTTGCAGTTCATCATGACGTACATTGCTCCCTGGCAGATTGCCTGGGGGTCATCGTTCCATGTTTTTGCTCAGCTCTTTGCAATACCTCATATCCTTTATAAATTTGTTTTTCTTTATTCTGAAATTCTTCTGCGTGTAGGCAGTTTATTTACAGTGTTTGAACAAGGTGCGAAATTCCTAGGTAACTTATTTTAAAATATGAAAATGCTTGGACTGTCTCCCGAGAAATACAGTTTTCTCTCTTTCTTGGCCGCGTGGGGTCTGAAACTGGGAACCTGAACTCTGACTCGACCTGGTGTGTTTGGGCCTGCTCACTTCCCACCCAGCCCCATTCTGCAGCTGGCTTACTTCCACAGTCCTCAGCACGGACTTTGGAAGCATCCAGTAAGAAACGTTGTGGCTGATGTACCAGCTCCAACTTGGGTGGACTTTTTTGTATGCAGACGCTAGTTTTGTGAAGTGCTGGGCGTATGGCTGAGCTCTAAAATATTTGTTACTTTCTCAGTTGCTTCTAGTTGGTATCTCGGATACAAATTCCTTTCAGTGAGCCAATTTCTGTTAAACTGTCCTGATTTTTTTTTTCCATTTCAGAAAATTTTAATGTACATTTTTTATTGTGGTGCTGGGAAGCATTCTCCTTTTTAACATTTCCACTCTGTTTTATGAGTAACCATATGTGTTCATCAACACCAAAGCAGTCCTTCGGAAACAGTCTGTTTCAGTGCCTGTTCCAGGGCTGTGAGCATCGGTTTTGTGGATATGGAGGGTAAAACACAGAGGTAGAAGACCCTCAAATGGCTATAGGGTTAAAAAATATATATTGGATTTTTGGAACAAAAATTTTTCAGCTTAAAGTCTAATTCAATTAGAAAATTGATTTAATACAGAAAAAATGAAATAAAACACTTTCACTGAATAAATTTATTGACCTGTAAGGCATTTTCAGAGACTGACTCTTCATTTCTTCCTTCCCTCCCAGCCAAAGTCGTGGAAGAAGAGTTGACAAAGTGGTTTTAGTTCAGACCTACTGAAGAGTTTACTTTGTACTGTTTGAGATACATGCACTCAAGTCTTTGGCTCTTTCACCCCACGGTGGTTTTTTCCCACCTGGAGTGATTTCTTCCCTCTGCTCTTTGCTGTGACATGTTGGATCCTGTGCAGCAGTGATTAACAACGCTTCTGTTTCTAGATAGGAAGAATAAATGGGAGTCTTGGACAGAGGAAAGTGCAGACAGAATAACTATAAAACCAGTGATCTATCTGAGCATTTTGGGTGATTTCTAGAAAATGATTCCAGAATTTCACAGCAAAAAATTGTTTTTATCGCTGTGGCAGGTGTGAATTGTAGGAGAAGTGTATAAAAGTTATTTAGCAAAACATTTAAGAAGAAAGGTTATATTTCAGCGAGTTTCCCTTTGGTCACAAATATTTTGCACAGTGATGACTTTACTCTTGATAAAAGTACTAATTAAGCTTTGCAAAATGGAAAGTAGTTAACTAAGCAGGGCTTAGTTTATTGACACAGTTATTGCTAACGTGATCTAGACTAGCTTTCTATTATTTATATTTATAGTGTACTTTGTAAATGCAGAGCTGTCTTTTAAGGCAATGTTGCAATTAAGATCCTGGTTAAATGCCCAAGTTACTATTCCCACAACAACAATAACTCTGCCTTTTGGACGGTATTTTTATTTGTTGGTACCATATCCCTGCAAACAGTACTGATGAATGCATGTTGCAGTTTGCAGAGACACTAAGCCTGCCATTTCTTTGCAGAGTTAATTATCTGTGACTCTTAATTGCCTAAATCACATCTGCAAATGGGACATAAATTTTTAAATTTTGAAGTGCTGCAGTGAACTTTTTGCCGTAGAGCTCAGTGGTATGAGTAGTTCCGCGTGCTTTAATGCATTTGATTCTGGCGTGCAGAGCGTGAAGGGCAACGCATGTGGAGCTTCGCCTGGTGGAGGCTGTGGAGCCTCCGCCATTAGAGATCTTCAGGATTTTAGATGACCATCTGTCAGGAATCGTATAGGTCTAGCTGATCCTTATGGCTGCGAGATGGACTAGGTGACACCTCAAAGTCCCTCCTAATCCCAAAAGACCAGGAACGGGAATGGGCTTCTGGCCTGAGAAGAGATCTGCACCTTCGCTTCCCCATGTTTAAACTGGTAAGACGAGGTGATGTGTTTGTAATTATCAGCACACTGAGAAGGTCAGTGTACTTTGTAGCTGAGGAAGGATTTTACCTAGTAAATGGACAGTGAGATTTGGAAAGAAAGGCTTTTGTAGTTCAGATGGTCCTGTTTAGGAGAGTTTCTGCTTTGGTTGCTTCAGGATTATACAGCTCGAGCATCAGAAAAGGAAGCCCTGTGGTGCTCGGTTCTGCCGTACTGTAGGTGATCATCTGCCTGGAAGTGACCAGACATTTTTGGCCTATAGTTACTGCAATTAAAAATGTGGGTTTTGAGAACCAGAGGATTTGGGCTGGCCTTACTGCATGGTTTTGTGTTAAAAGAAGAGGGTAGAAGATTTTGAAAACGTCAGTCTTTCAGTTACTTGGTTTGAAGCTGATATGAATTTAAATAGATTTTTACATGAGAACAATTAATCTTCAAATATGATGTTGAAGGGTTTTTAGTTATTTTTTCCTCAGAAATTGAATTTGGCCATCTTGAAAAAAAAATCCATTATTCCCAAAGATACAAGTTCCTATATACATTATATGTAAATATACATTATATACACAGTATAACCTAACAACACCGTACACATCAGCTGCATGTGAGGGAGCCAGGTGCTGTTACTTGCTCTCATGACACACTTACATATATGAAAGTTAGTTAAAATCACTCTTTGCAAGTCAAATGAGAAATGTCTTCAACGTACATGTAGTAGAGCTTTATGTCTTTTAGCAAAAATAAAACTGTTGCTACTGATTATGTCTTAGACACAAACAGTCCTAAATGTCGTAACTCATGATTGTGGCAATTTTTAAATCAATCATGACATTAGAACTCTCTTTAGAAAACTTGCTGTCCTTATCTGTCCTCCTTGTTCTCTTTTTCTCTCTTCAGCTCCCAAGCCTCCTTCTCTTATCTGACATTTGTAAATACTTGTTCATCTTTCGCAGCCAGTGCTGGCTGTGACTACAGTGTGATGTGACAGTTTAGCTTTTTTGATGCACTTGCTTCTTGCTCTGTGCTCTCTGTTGCTTTTTGGACTTTAGACTCTGAGGGCAGCTCATTTTCCAGTCTCTAATGCACAAAGACACCGTTCCAGACTACTCTCTTTTAATAAGTTTGAGACATTTGAGAGAGATCTTTTGGCAAATATTTGTTTGTGGATTTTTGCAAATTGCTTCGAAAGCACGGCTAGCTAGCCTTATTTCTGGAAACACTGCACCACAAATGATGCTACATGTGTTAAAATGGTTTTTGTAAAGTCGAAGAGACTGTGGGACACATGTAGAGGATATTGCTATAAGAAGGTAAGCTAAAAGACTCTGGTTATTGGGTGATTTGACCTTAATTTTAGTTTGAGGTGCACTTGATCATTGCACTTTGATAGTGGCTCCTTAGTTCACGGCTGCTTTACTAAGCACCTTCCTCCCAAAAGAGGTGTTGGGAAGGACAACTGGTCTGGTATGCCAGCTTGGAAACCTTTTTCCTGAGATTTCATGGATGTGGTATGAATTAATGAAGAAGTAAAGCCTAACATTTCATTTGCCTGTTTTTTTTTTTTTGGTTGTGTTCCTATTAACTTGCATCTTTTTCAGTATCCTCATCCATCTCCTAACTTGCTTTCCAGCAACATGAAATATGATTTTAAATTTAAAGTAAGCTGTGGATTCAGGCCTTCATTATGATGTTTATGTGTGATATTTACTATTCCCCTGTCCTCACCTTCTCATTTCATATATGTTTCAAAAAGTGTGAAACGCTGAACATTTTTTACCTTTCAGCCAGCATGGAATATTAAATTGTCGGTGCGAATTAACGTGAAAGCATGATTTTAAGCCAGCAGGCTGAATTATAGAGGCATAGATGTTTCTCCACATACTAGATCATTTCAAAATAAGCAGAAACTCACAGAGTGGAATACTGGACACATTGGGAGCAAGACTCCAGTGCAGAGAACGAAGAATTTCCAAGAAAGTGATATTTTGGGGAGGTTTTGTGTTTTGAACTCCTTGTCAGACTCTGGAAAGGCACTTTGTGTTGCAGAAGGTACAGTAGGTAGCTGGCAAAGGGCACTGACTGCTCTGCCTACGCTCAGGCTCTGTCCTCGGGCAGAGATTAGCAGAGTCACCCTGCTGATAACGTACTTCGTTCAGATGTGTCAGCTCCTCCACAACTGTGTAGCGTTGAAGAGCCACCGATTACGTGCTGGTAATTGGCAATTTGGCACCGCCTGCCTGCCTTTGCTTTCCTCACCACCTCTTCCGTAAAATAAATGGCAACAAAAAAGCAAAAAAGAAAAAAAAATAGTTCACAGAGCTGCCTCAACAATGGTTTAAAAGTAAAATGAAATCATTTGTGTTACCTTAACTTGCAATTTTCAGACTCTGCTATGCTTTTTTTTCAAACTCTGGCCACTTCAGTCTTTTCTACACCGCTGAGTCCGTTTCTTGGTAGCGTCATCTTTATCGCATCATACGCAAGACCGGTCAAGTTCTGGGAGAGAAACTACAAGTAAGACTATTCAAAAATTTTCTACACTTGTTATTTGTAAAGGTTTTGCTCTCATTAGTTTAATTTCTGGAGGTATTTTTCTTTCCAAAGATAATCCTTAAATTGTTACAGGCCATGAGAGGTTAATCTTTGAATTTTAATTCTGGTGTTTTACTATTTCATGGTTATTTGGTTATTTCTGAAAATGTATTTAAACAATTATCGGTACGTTACAGATGAGGTGTCGTGTTGCATTTGTTGTACAGACATACAGTAACGAAGCTGTGAAGAACAAGAAAACCAAAACAGTAAAACTCCCAGTTGTCAGTCTTTTTTGTCTTGCTAGCTAGTGCTAAATCTGTGAAGCCTTTGGCACTAGAAGTCAGGCTGCATTAATATATTTTATCCTAGCCTGATTAAATGGTACCGTTTGGGATGGGGCAGGTAACTCTCACAGTGAAGTGATGATGAGTGTGCGTTGTCATTACTTGCTACATCTGATCTTGGAGTTTGACAGAAGACTTGGTTGGTTTTGTCACATTTTAGCTGCCACTCATTCAGTTGACAAGGATGTAAATGTGGAGTATTGAAAAGATTGAATAAAGATCTTCTGCTCCTACCCAGTAGGATTTGAATGCTCATGGTAACTGGGATCTAGTGGGCTTCCAACAAGAGTCCTGGAGACAGGGCAACACTTCCCTTTCCAGGTGGAGGTGGTATTTGTGACGGATGAATGAGCAGTCTGCAGTGTTAGGGGCTGGATTCGGTGACTGAGAGAGGTCCTTTGAGCCCTTGCTCTGAGCACCGTGTGAGTTCTTCACCTACTAATGTGTAGCCAGCCTCGGAGTAACTTACTGCGGCTGGAGAACAGCGGTGTGAGGCACAAAGTGAAAATGGTATTGGCCAAATTGGATCTTGGCCAGACCGGTGAGAAGTACTATATACTTACCACGCTGCTTGTGTCAGTGCCACTGATGTATCTGAGCACCTCAAGAGAATTCAAAACTAGAAATTACGGTGATTGATTTTTCCTGTCTTCTAGGGAAAAGGGTCTAATTTAATTTGAAGAATTTTATTTTGTCTGATTTTGACTTGTGTCAGCGAGTGAATATAACTGTGTGAAATAACTCACCTATAAAGAAATTACTCAAAGACAAGTCCTATAAAAAGGCTTTGTATTTGCTTCTGAATATGATGAGATTTGTGGAAACTTTTTGAGGGGAGCTGAGTTTTGTACGCTGGAGCCAGATCTTAACAAAATTCTCTCTCGCATATCCTTTTTTTTGGGTCAACAGGTTCAGTATTTCATGGGAGTGGAGTTGAGGGGAGTCATGGAGAGGCAGGAGGCTGTCACGAATCCCACAGACAGCTTTACATTTTTGGACAGAAACTTTGAATGCTAAACAGGAAGTGGTGGGTTTGACATCTGCTACATTTTACTTCAGCCAGAGCATTTCGAAGGCATGTGGCTTCTTTTCTAGGTACCAGTTAGAGAATCAAACTCAGTTGTAGTCACATCACATCCATATAGCTAGGTTAGTGTAGAATCTGTAGGTTACTGTAGATGGAAATAGAGCAGACCATTTTCATTTGCTTTGGATTTGTCCAAGGCTTTTGGGCCGAGGTGACCAGAAGATATTCAAAGGAAAGATGGTGCTTGATGCTTGACACTTGAATGAGGCGAGAGTCTTGTTTTCATCAGTGCTGACCATCTGTGACTCCCGCTAAGGGAAGTGAAGAAGTATGTGCTAATAATTTTTGAAAGCAAAGTTGATTATTATACTTCTAAACTGTAAAACCCTAAGTGCAAAAACCTAAGCCTTTTAATACTTTAAACCATCACTACTCGTCATTTCAAAGTAAGCAGTGACTACACCTTTGTCTTCAACATGACTGTGTGAGGGATCGCTTAAGCGATCTGGACGTCCACAAATCCATGGGCCCCAATGGAATGTACCCACGAGTGCTGAGAGAGCTGGCGGATGTCATTGCTGAGCCACTCTCCATCATCTTTGAGAGGTCCTGGAGGACAGGAGAGGTGCCCGAGGACTGGAGAAAGGCCAATGTCACTCCAGTCTT